>Ga0209933_1001192_pt1 | contig 27998 bp, 23 predicted proteins | sample ThiBiot_300_biof_FD_183944 | JGI IMG/M metagenome (GOLD analysis project Ga0209933, IMG submission 183944) | Wastewater bioreactor microbial communities from Cape Town, South Africa - Thiocy_cont_300_biof (SPAdes) | ecosystem: Engineered > Bioremediation > Thiocyanate > Unclassified | place...
GAAGAATTCTGGGCAGTCTTTCTTAATCATCAAAATAAAATTCTATATAAAACCTGCCTTTTTCGAGGTGGAATTGCAAGTTCCGTAGCGGATGTCAGAGTAATTTTCAAAACAGCTTTGGAACACTTTTCCACCAGAATTGTTATAGCTCACAATCACCCGGCAGGAAGTCTGAAGCCCAGTCAGCAAGATATTGCAATCACCAATAAAATAAAGGATGCCGGAAAATTATTGGAAATAGAGCTTCTTGACCACATCATTATTGCTCAAAATAAATTTTATAGCTTCAAAGAAGAAGGGATTTTATGATTAAACGACTATCTTATCAAGAAATTGATTTTGAAAAATATAATCAATGCGTAGAAAATTCTTTCCAGAAAAATTTCTATTGCAATAAAGAAACGCTTGATTTTTTATGTAAAAATTGGGAACTCCTGGTTTATAATGATTATGAAGCTGTGATGCCGATTCCTTTTGTTGAAAAGGCTTTTTTCAAAATCGTAATAATGCCTCTGTTTTGCCAGCAATTAGGAATCTTTGGAAATTCTAACAGGGAAATCAATCAAATTTTTCTTGAGTATTTTAAAAAGCATTATAATATTCTGAATTACGCTTTTAATTTTAATAATGAATTCAAAACCGAATTATTAACGAAAAAAAATTTTGTTATACCTGTTCAGGAATACGCTTTTCTCAGAAGAAAAAAGTATTTCAAAGGAAGAAAGTCAACTGTTAAAACTGCGCAATACTTAGAATTTAAAGAGGTTTTCACCCACGAGCATATTTTGGATTTTATTAAAAATAATTTCAAAGGCTTAGAAAAACAAAGTGATCAGGATTTTTTCTTGGAATATCTTTTCTTTCTTGAAAAATCAAATAAACTAAAAATGTTCGGAAGTTATTTTGAAAATCACTTGACAAATATCACAATACTAACAGATGATTCGGATTCGTACTCGCTTTTAGGATTGATAAATAATGAGGAGCTCAAAAATCATAATGGCGCTTCTTTTTTGATTGACAGGATTTTACAACAGAATATAGAATCAAAAGCTTTTAATTTTATGGGCGGAAGCATCCGTGGAATTGAGGTCTTTTTCAAGAGTTTTGGTTCAGATTTGCAGGAATATCAAGTGATTCAGAATTCTAAAAAAGATATCATCCTTAATTGTCTAAAAATTTCTTAATTTTGCAATCCGATTTCAAATATGTTTGACTCAGATTATTTACCTTATGCTGTTGCAGTTATCATCGCATTACCTTTTCTGGTTTTTGCGAAACAATTCGTGAACAGTTTTGTCAGGCTTAAAAAACAGGAAATAAATTTCCTGGCAAGCAAGTCTAATAATGAAATCAAACTTCAGGCTTTGGAAAGAATGACATTGTTTTTGGAACGTCTGAAACCTTCCAATCTTGTGATGAAATTTGATAGAGATCTTCAGCCGCACGAGTTTGTTTTCCTTACAGAAAAAAATATCAGCGAAGAGTTCGAATATAATTCTTCGCAACAATTATACATTTCGAAATCTTCCTGGCAGGATATTCTTACAAGCAAGAGCAACGTCATCCAGCTTCTGAGAAAAACCTACGAAGAACTGAACGAAAACTCAAAACTGGAAGATTTCAAAACTGTTTTTCTGATGAGTTACGTCAATTCCGAAGATTATATCTCGGACACTATAGAAAATCTTAGAAAAGAACTTAACAAAATAATATAAAATAAACATGATTCCTAATTTTAAAGCACATCCTTGGCACGGGATCTCTGCAGGAGAAAAAGCGCCTGAGGTGGTAAACGTTTTTGTAGAGATTGTTCCTACAGATACTATAAAGTATGAAGTAGATAAGGAAACCGGATATCTTAAAGTAGACCGTCCTCAGAAATTTTCCAACATCATTCCTGCTTTATACGGATTCATCCCGAGAACATATTGCGAAGAGGAAGTTAAAGATCTGGCTGTGGCAACAGGCGCAACAGACGTAACAGAAGGCGATCACGATCCTTTGGATATCTGTGTTCTCAGCTCGCACAACATCACCTCCGGTAATATTTTGATGGAAGCTATTCCAATCGGCGGTTTCCAGATGATCGACAAAGGAGAAGCAGATGATAAGATCATTGCCGTATTGGTGGAAGATCAGGTTTACGGACACATCAGAGATATTTCGGAATTACCTAAAGCAGAGGTCAATCGTTTGCTTCACTATTTCCTGAGCTATAAAAACCTGCCAACTGAACCTGCAAAAGTTAAAATCGATTTGGTTTATGGGGCAGAGCACGCTAAAAAAGTGATTTTGGCTTCACAAAAAGATTACACGGACAATTACGCGAAGTAAAATATCCCAATCAAAAAAATAAAAAAATGTCATCTCAAAAAGGTGGCATTTTTTATTTAGGTGCTTTTTTTCAACTGCAGTTTATCCTGAGCGAAGATGAAGAGTTCCCATTTTTTCCTTTTCAGGAAAAGAGCTCTAGTTAGACCGGAGTGTGTTTCGCAAAGATTTAAAATTGGTCAGAAAAATTGAATCGATCAGAGAAGTTTCCCGGTAAGGAACAATCCTGCAACAGAAAAATAAATAATCAATCCCGTAACGTCCACTAATGTTGCCACAAAAGGAGCAGAAGAAGTTGCGGGATCGAGTTTTAGTTTTTTAAGAACAAAAGGAACCATTGATCCGGAAATTGTTCCCCAAAGAACGATAAGCATCAAAGAAAAAGCAATGCTAAGTCCTACAAAAACCCAATGTTCACCATAATTGAAAAGCCCGGTTTGCTGCCAAAGCGCAATCCTAAAAAATCCAATAATTCCTAAAATACTTCCAAGAAAAATTCCGGTAAATATTTCCTTTCTGATAACATACCACCAGTCTTTCAGACCGATTTCCTGTAATGCCATTGCACGGATAATCAAAGTGGCAGCTTGTGAACCTGTATTTCCTCCGCTGGAAATAATCAAAGGAACAAACAGTGCCAATACAACAGCTTTTTGTATTTCGTCCTCAAAATAGCCCATAGCAGAAGCCGTCAGCATTTCGGAAAAGAAAAGAACGACTAACCAGAATCCTCTTTTTTTCACCATCTCGAAAACTGAGGTTTGGGTGTAAGGAAGATCCAGCGCATCCAAACCTCCAAACTTTTGAATGTCTTCTGTATTTTGAGATTCGATTTGATCCAAAATATCATCAATAGTTACAATTCCAACCAAAACGCCATTTTCAGTAATGATCGGTAATGCACTTCGGTCATATTTCTCAAAATAAGGAACTGCATTTTCTTTGGAAGTTGTTGTCTTGATTGCAACAAAATGATCGTCACACAATTCGGAGATCAATTGTTCTTCATCTGCCAATAGAAGAGAACCTATTGTGATATCGTCTATCAATCGGTTTCTTTCGTCAACTACATAAAGAAAATTGAGTGTTTCCACTTTCTTACCAACTTTCTTAATCTGCTGAAAACATCTTTTAACTGTCCATTCTTTCCGGATCTGGACATAATAAGGTGTCATCAAACGGGCAATAGAATCCGCTTCATAACCAAGGAGTTTCAAAGCAACTCTACGTTCTTGCGGGTTAAGCAGATTAATTGAATACTTGATTAATTCATCCGGAAAATCCTCGAAAAGCTGAGTTCTGTCATCGGGTGACATTTCGTTCAGGATGTCAGAAACTTCGTGGCTTGCAATACTTCTGATGGTATCTTCCTGGAAATCAGGATCGAGATGAGAAAACACTTCCGCCTTTTCAGATTTCGGAAGTTTCAAAAACTGCAGAATACGTTCTTCCACCGGCAATTTGCTAAGTGATTCTGCAACGTCAGCAGGATTCAATATAATTTCTTGATTCTCGATTTTTTAAAAATTTAGCTTTGCAAAAATATTAAAATCTGAATAATTATCGAGAATAACAGGCATTAAAATTACTTAATAATTAAGTTGCATCATTATTCACAACCTGACGGTTTCTGAGCTCTTTACTGATTTTCCTGATAGCACCCTTTGTCCCGATAATTACAGAATTTTCTGCGGATCCCAGCAATCTGCCGTTACCTTTGTAAGTATCATAAGCCGTTTCCATTACAAAAATGCCTTCAGAATTATAAAGCTTCATACTCACAATTACCTGGTTGGAAAAGACATATTTTCCGAAACCAACTTTGAAATATTTCACTTTCGGAATCACTGCAAGATCTGCATTATTGTTTCTGCAGATTTCTTTAACAGTACCTGCATCAACATTATCGAAAGAAATTGGTGTATCAATTTTGAGATATTTAAGGTTTCCCAGAGATTTCATCTGGTCAGAAGTGGCTGTATAAAAAGCAGTATAGGTAGGCTCTTTGATCTCTGAGATGTCCGGAAAAATCTCGGGATTGAAATATAGTACTGTTTTTACTTTCGGGATTTTGGCATTCTTATTAAAATAAATCAGGCTATCTCCCAAATTTGCACAAGAAACAAGGATATTTAATAAAAGGAAATTAAAATAGAAAGGGTATAGTGTTTTTTTCATTATCGCATACAAAATTACGACCAATATTTGACATAATAAATATTTTTTTAAGAAAATTTAACATCATAATAAAAATAAAAACTGCCTAAAAATAGGCAGTTAAAAATAGTATTAGTTATTAGTTTTAATCTTTTTTAATAATTTTAAACGTTTCTGAATCGTTTACCGTAAATGTTTTAAGAATGTAAATTCCTGAGTTTAATTTCTCAATATTAATTTGTGTTTCTTTTTTATTTACAGTTTTTTCCAGGATTTTTCTTCCGGACATATCAAATATTTCTATCTTCCGCACTTCTTTTAGAGACTTAAGATACAATATATCTTTCGCAGGATTAGGAAATATGAGTACCTTCTCACTATTTATGTTGTCGACTGCTAAAGTTGAGCAATCTGACACTACATTGATATATCCTGTTTTTGTCATGGTATCTGTTCCGTTATAATTCGCTACTACCAGCTTAACCTGATACAGTCCCGGTGTATTGTAGGTAACATTAACCGTTTTTGTAGTTGCAGTAGCAGGAGATCCACCGGAAAAAGTCCAGTTCCAACCTGTTGGTTTATTTGTAGAGGTATCGGTAAAAACTACAGTCTGTCCTACGCATATGTTAGTCTTATCTGCCACAAAGTTTGCAACAGGAGGATTAATTGGGCAAACATCCTCAGTTTTGTCTTTTGCAAAACCATCTCCATTTCCTCCAAAATAAGCATAGAAATGATAAGGCGTAGGACAATTACTATTTTCGATAGTTTCCGTTGCAAATCCGTCGCCACTTCCCCCGAAATATGCATATTGATGAAACGGGGTAGAGCAGGTAGCATTTTCTAAGGTCTCTGTTGCAAATCCATCTCCATTTCCGCCAAAATAAGCATATTGATGAAAAGGGGTAGAACAGATTGCATTGGCTATAGTTTCTGTTGCAAATCCATCTGCATTTCCGCCACGGTAAGGATAAACTTCTTCTCCTTGGGCTTTGAGATGAGAATTCAGGAGAAAGATGAGACAGAAAACCGATAATTGGGTTAGGTATGTTTTCATCTTCTAATTTGATTTAATTGTTATTTTAAAAATTGGGTAGAAAGTTATCTTTCTTTTCAAATTAGAAATGATTATCTCACACCACGTCCACCATATCCTGCGTTCCTGGTTGCTAGAGCAGCACCGGATGCCCTATCAGAAATCCTTAAAAATGAACTGTTGTTTCCGTTAAAATTTGCTGCACCCAAAAAGTCTCCCCCTCTTAAGTAAACGCCTGTGTTATCCGGCCAGGAGGCCTGGTTAGCGTCTCCATCCGTTGCAGTAGTTGTTGATAATTCCCCATCTCCAACCAATCCTGTATAAGTATTACCTGTTGCTTTTGTAGTGACTGCAAATTCATAAGTATTACCACTCATTTCCATAGCGCCGTAATACGCCGCTGCTGCGGTTGCTCTTCCTGAAGAATTGGTTGCAGAAAAACCGACTTTAACAGTTCTCCCGGCGCCAACATTTGTCCATCCACTTGACGCATAATAATTAGCTCTGCCATTGGCAACAGTGTTGAATCCTTCGCTTGCAGTATAAGCGTTGGTAATACCTGTGGAAGAAGCAATATTTATTTCTGTTGTTCCCCAGGCATATTCTCCGGCAACAGGAGATAATGGACCTCTGCATATTTTTTCGAATTCCAGTTCCGTCATTGGTCTTAGTGCAGACCAGTCCAAAAATGCAGCAGTATCAGACCAGGAAAGTTGATTCATTGCAACATTCTGCCCATCATTCACATCATTATAATCTCCTGTGGTCACATCACAACCATACAATGCCGGTATAGATGCATTATTACCTGGAACCTGTATCTTGATACCATTTCCATAAGCATTGCTGAATGCAAAAGTTCCTGCAGCAGAATTTGGCGCAGCTACAGATCTTCTTGCCTGCTGGTTATAGGTAAGTGTGTTTAAAAATTCTGCATACTGCTCTTGAGTAATCTCATATTTCATGGAGTAAAAAGCATTATATCCTTTTGGAAAAGCTACCGGTGCACTGTCACCGCTTCCTAATGATGAGGTAGCGATTGAGCCGTTGCCAGTAATGGTATATTGTGTGTAAGTGGATGTAGACGTTCCGTCACCAACAGAAAATGATCCTGAAGGAATATTAACCATTTCAACACCGAACACTTTAAAATTGTAATTTTCGTAGTTTGCTGCAGCTACGTTCATCTTAAGAGTTACAGAAGTTGAGGAGATATTACCACCACCTATTGCACTTCTATAAACAAAAACGCCTTTGCCATCTGTAACAGCATCTATTTTAAGAGGAGAAGCAGTAGAATGATCAGAGGATGCAACACTTAGATTAGCATGCTTCCACAGCTTATCCGCACAATCCTGATACTTTACAAATACCCATACCGCGTCATAATTGGCAGGAGCAATATTCGTTCTCCAGCTATTATCCCATTGGATGTTAAAAGTAACGGTTCCTGCACTCGTATCAACACTTGTACCGGTGATTTTTAAATTATTTGCCTGAACATTAAAAGCAAATAATCCCATTGCAGCAATTGCAATTTTCTTGAAGTAGTTTTTTGAATTCATGATATAATTTTTTATTAATTATAATTCACAAATCTAACTTGGTACATATTGTAAAGAAATAAGGCAAATGACGTATTTTTAATTTTCATTGACAGAACAAACAAATTCCTTACTTTTGTTTCTATGACTTCTACAGACAAAAGATTATATCTCATCGATGCCTACGCCATGATCTTTCGTGGGTATTTTGCTTTCATCAAAAATCCAAGAATCTCTACAAAAGGTGTTAATACATCAGCTATTTTTGGTTTTACCAATTCTTTGATAGAATTGATTAAAAGAGATCGTCCGACACATTTGGCAGTAGTATTTGATGTGGGAAAAACCAATGTTCGTCACGAAGATTTTACAGAATATAAGGCCAACCGGCAGGATACACCGGAACCTATTCTGATTGCAGTTCCATATATCCACAGGATTCTGGAGGCAATGCACATTCCTATTTTGGGCGTTGAAGGTTATGAGGCGGATGATGTCATCGGAACTATTGCCTGCAAAGCGGAAAAGCAAGATTATAATGTTTTTATGGTAACACCGGATAAGGATTTTGCCCAGTTGGTTACTGATAAGATCAAGATTTACAAACCCGGACTAAAAGGAGGGGATATTGAAATCCTTGGTGTTGAAGAAGTTAAAGCCAAATATGAAATCAGTGATCCAAAGCAGATCATCGATTATCTTGGAATGATGGGTGATGCCGTTGATAATATCCCGGGTCTTGATGGTGTCGGTGAGAAAACGGCTAAGAAATTTATTCAGGAATTTGGATCGATGGAGAATCTTCTGGCCAATACACATACATTAAAAGGAAAGCTTAAAGAAAAAGTTGAAGCCAGCGCAGAAAGAGGTTTGTTATCCAAAAAGTTAGCAACGATTCTCTGCGACGCACCGATCGAATTCATAGAAGAACAATATGACCTGGAAGTTCCGGATTTTGAAAAAGTAAAAGAAGTCTTTGACGAGCTGGAATTCCGGAGATTGTATGAAAATCTTTATCGGGCTTTTGCTAACAAAGAATATGTGGAAGAACTAATGGAAGGTGACGATGATAAAGTTACAGTTAAAGAAGTTGTGGATGCAACGGTAACAGTACACAAAAACGGAACAATGGATCTGTTTGCCACTTTTGAGCAATTGGAACAGGCAACAACGACCAAAACCAATATCACAGAAAACGATCATCTTTACCAATATATTGATAGCCCGAAAGCGCAAAAGATCCTGGCCGACAATCTTCTTAAGCAAAAAGCGGTTTGTTTTGATACCGAAACGACCTCTCTTAATGAACTGGAAGCAGAGTTGATAGGAATGAGTTTTTCCTACAAAAAAGGATTGGCTTATTACATTCCTATTTCTGAAAATCAGGAAGAAGCCCAGAAAACTGTTGAGATATTTCGTCCATTTTTTGAAGATCAGAATGTTCTGAAAATCGCTCATAATCTGAAATACGATTACAAAGTTCTTCAGAATTATAATATTGAAGTCGAAGGAAAGCTGTTCGACACCATGATCGCACACTATCTTCTGAATCCCGACGGACGACACGGGATGGATTATCTTTCCGAGATGTATCTGGATTATAAACCTGTTTCCATAGAGTCTTTGATTGGAAAAAAAGGAAAAAATCAATTGACGCTGCGTGAAGTTGACATCCAGACTCAAACCGATTATGCGGCAGAAGATGCAGATGTGACGTTTCAACTTTATGAATTATTTGCACCACAGTTAGCCAAAGAAAACCTGGAAGAATTGTTTTACAATGTCGAAATGCCATTGATGAAAGTTCTTGCAAAAATCGAACTAACCGGTGTAAAATTAGATAACAACTGGCTCGCTCAGGAAAGTAAAGACCTCGAGAATGATCTTAAAAACCTGGAATCGAAGATATTTGAACTGTCAGGAGAAGAATTCAACATGAATTCACCAAAACAATTGGGTGAGATTCTTTTCGAGAAAATGCAGCTGGATCCCAAAGCGAAAAAAACCAAGACCGGGCAATATGCTACATCGGAAGATATTTTGCAAAAATTAGCCAGTAAACACGAGATCATAGAACATATCTTAGAATACAGAACCTATCAAAAATTAAAATCTACTTATGTAGATGCGCTGCCGGGTCAGATTGACAAAACCGATAACAGAGTTCATACCAATTTCTCGCAGACAACGGCTGCAACAGGAAGATTAGCTTCCGTTAACCCGAACTTACAAAATATTCCCATCAGAACTTTAAGAGGTCAGCAAATCCGTGGTGCTTTTGTTTCTGATGTAGGCAAGAAGATCATTTCTGCCGATTATTCTCAGATCGAATTAAGGTTGATTGCAGAGATTTCTGGGGAACAGAATATGATTGCAGCTTTCCAGAACAACGAAGACATCCACGCTTCTACAGCGGCAAAGTTATTTGATATAGAATTATCTGAAGTGTCAAAAATCCAGAGAAGTCAGGCAAAAACAGTAAACTTTGGTATCATTTATGGACAAGGTGCATTTGGATTAGCAGATCAAACCGGACTTTCCCGAACCGAAGCCAAGAAAATGATAGATGCTTATTTTGAAACCTACCCAAGGTTGAAAGAATATATGAATGAGCAGATCGAGAAAGCCAGAAAGCTCGGTTATGTGGAGACGATTCTCGGAAGAAAACGTCATTTGAAAGATATTAATTCTACCAATTTTGTAGTCAAAGGTCACGCCGAGAGAAATGCTGTGAATGCGCCAATCCAAGGAAGTGCTGCTGATATTATCAAACTGGCAATGATAAAAATCGACAGCGAACTGGAAACTCAAAAACTGGAAACCAAAATGCTTTTGCAGGTTCACGATGAATTACTTTTTGAAGCACCAATTGATGAAGTGGAAACTGCAAAATCGCTCATTAAAAAAGAAATGGAATCTGCTTTTCCAACTAATGTTCCTCTTTTGGTGGAAGTTGGTGTGGGCGATAATTGGCTGGAAGCGCACTAAAATAATGATTATAAATAATTAATTTAAAAATATACAAATATGAAAGCAGTAATTTTTTACGAACACGCAACTGACAAATCAATGGAAGAATTTATGGCAGTTTTTCCTCGCCATGAGGAGTTCGAAGCGGAGTTTATAAAGTCTGGAAAAGTCTTAGGAACAGGCGCTTTTGGTAATCCGGGAGAAGGCGCAATGGCGATTTTTGTCGATAAAAAATCTGCTGAGGCGTTTGTTAATGGTGATCCTTTTGTTCAGGAAGGTCTGATCGCCAAAGTCACCATCAGAGAATGGAATGATGAATTAGCTTAAATTTTATAACTAATTAAAATTCAATATATGATTTCACAAATAATTCCCAAGCTGCCTTTTATTGATAAGCAGAATACAATCGATTATTATAAGAATTTGGGCTTCGAATTCACGGCAGATTATGGCAATTATTTGATTGCTGTTTATAATAATTCAGAAGTTCATTTCTTCGAGTTTAAAGAGTTGACGCCGGCAAAATCAGATTTTATGCTTTATCTGAAAATCTCAAACAATATTGATAAATTTTATCAACAGATCCAGGATAAAAAAATTGCAATTCATCCAAACGGTTCATTAGAAAGCAAATCCTGGAGCATGAAAGAATTTTCTCTGATTGATCCTGCAGGAACTTTACTGACATTTGGAGAAAAAATATAAATAATTGGAAAATTGACTTTAATTCCTAATATAGAAAATTAGAATGTTGTTAAAAAATTTTCCAGCACAGATTATTCATTGAAGACTTTTACTTTGTTAACAGGAATTGATAATTCTTATAACAGAATTTAAAATCAAAAAGTTTCAAAAGTCTTTGTAACATTCATTTTATTACTTCGACTTAATATTAAAAAATATATGAGAAATGTAAAACTGTATGGTTTTTTGATCGGAGTTGCCGTTCTTAACAGCTGCGCTTCCACAAAAAATTTCACTTATGAAGGAAAAGGTTTCAAAGATGCATATAACAGCATCACCGTGAACGAACTGAAGGAAAATCTTTACGTTATTGCTGATGACAAGATGGAAGGCAGAGACACCGGAAGTGCAGGTCAGAAAAGGGCAGGAGAATATATGATTGAACAATACAAGAAGAATGGCATTGGGTTTCCTCCGGAATTAGGTTCTTATTATCAGAAAGTTCCTTCCGAGGCTATGAAAAAATATGGTGAAACACTTCCTGATTCAGAAAATATTTTGGCTTTCATTCCCGGATCAGAAAAGCCTGATGAAGTCATTGTTGTTTCTGCCCATTACGATCATGTTGGGATGAAAAAAGGTGAAGTTTATAATGGTGCAGATGATGATGGAAGCGGGACTGTGGCTGTGATGGAAATTGCCGAAGCTTTTCAGGAAGCCAAGAAAAAAGGTTACGGACCAAAGCGTTCTATTCTTTTTTTACATGTAACAGGTGAGGAACACGGACTTTTTGGTTCAGAATATTATTCGGATCATCCTGTTTTTCCTTTGGCTAATACCGTAGCAGATCTCAATATTGATATGATCGGACGCGACGATCCGGAAAACAGAGGCAAACAATATGTATATGTTATCGGTTCAGAAATGTTGAGCTCGGAATTGAAAAAAATCAATGTTGCAGCCAACAAAAAAACGGTAAATCTTGAACTGAATTATAAATATGATGATCCAAAAGATCCGCAGAGATTATATTACAGATCAGATCATTATAACTTTGCTAAGCACAATATCCCTGTCGCATTTTTCTTTGACGGAATCCACGAGGATTATCATAAACCAAGCGATACACCTGATAAAATTGATTATCCATTGTTGCAAAAGAGAACGCAGCTTGTTTTCGCAACGGCTTGGGAACTTGCTAACAGACCAGACCGGATCCTAGTTGATGGAAAAAATACAAGATAAAAATTAAAAAAAGCAACTCAATAGAGTTGCTTTTATTTATCCAGAAAATCAGCATTTGAAATTTTGGGATTATCCAGGAATCTGTAAAGATAAGGCGCTTTGTTGGCCGATCCGCTGTAATGCTTTTCTAATCTTTCCAAAATATTGAGGCTTAACATTTTTCTCTGGAAATTATTGCGTCTCAAAGGTTCTCCAAGAATTGATTCATAAAGATGCTGGAGTTCTTTCATCGTAAACTTGTCCGGAAGAAGGTTGCTTCCCATTACCTGATAATCAATATTCTTTCTAAGATATAAAAGTCCTTTTTCGATCATCTCCTGATGGTCAAATGCCATGTTAGGGATTTTATCAATATCAAACCATTGGCAAATCTCATTAAAAGAATCGGGGAAAGTATGTGTCAAGGTGTAATCTACTAAAGCACAATAGCCTACGGATATAAATCGTTGATAAATCCAGTGGTTTTTTTCGACTTCGATATTTCTGTTTTCTAATAATTTCTGGTGTGTATTATTCTCTGTTCTTTTGCTGTCCCCAAAAGTGTAAAACTGCTCCAAAAAAACGTCCGAAAGATGTGTTCTTTCGTATAAAGTTCTGGCAGCAGCATCATTCAGATTTTCATCATTAAAGATAAATCCTCCCGGAACAGCCCAAAGATCAAGGTCATGGTATTTGAGCAAAAGAACCTTTAAAGTATCCTTATGGAAACCGAAAATCACACAATCCACGGAGACATGTTCTACAAAGTCTTTGGTATCGATAAGTTCTTTAAGATTCTGCTTGATTTTATTGTTTTTGGCCATTGATTATTGAAGTTTTATTTAAGAAAAAAGTGAGTCCAAATATAATTAATAATGGTAATGAAATGAAGAAAGGATAAAAATAACTTAATTTTTCATGAAAAATCATTGCCATATACAGCGATCCGACCGAGCTTCCCAATGATGAAAATATTACAACCCACGAGACAAATAAATGGGTTTTCTGCTTAGAAACCTGGTTCAATATCTCTGAATTATAGAGCGGAAACAGTGGCGAAAGAAATAGTCCGATGATAGGTATAATGAATACAAGTAAAAATTTGAAATCATTATAAAAATATATTATCACAATTTGGGAAATTGCCAATATAAACAATACCATGCACAAACATATTATAACAAATCTGTACCAATGAAATCTCAGTATTAATCTGCTTGTAATTAACCTTCCAAAAAAAGAAAACAGTGCCAGGAAAGCAGATGATTGCAGTGCAAAATAGGAGTTAACTTTAAGATTATTTTTGAAAAAACTTGGCAGCCAGGAATTAAAACTCTGTTCTACAAAGACCACAAAAAAAGCGACGATAAAGAATATGATTATTTTGGGCTTGAAAAAAAATTTCCACTCTCCGGGCATTGCTGGCTCTATAATTTTGTCTTCTTCAATTTTTAAAGATCTCAACATTATTACATTAATGATGCTCAATAATGCAATAATCCAAAACCCAAATTTCCAATAGTTAGCGTAAGAACTTGTCAATAAACTTCCAAAACCTATGTTGACAAAGAAAATACCTATCATAAATGCCGCATCAACACTACTTATAGCACTAGCCAGTTGCCTGTCTTTAAAATTATTTTTTATAATACTGAAAACTGAAATTTTAGCCAACGCAAAGCTGACTCCAACAATACTCAGCCATATTTTAAAAAACCAAAAAGCATCCACAAGTGGCAATGCAACACAACTTATTATAACAAACAGGAGAGAAATAATCAATGCGTTTTTATTACCCGTCTTATTAATCAGATTAACACATAACAATGAGACGATAACAATTGGAATATCTTTAAAAGATTCTAAAACCCCCAAACCTTTATAGGAAACCTGATTGGAAAGTTGAAGAATAATTACCCCCATACTGTTAAGCAGCATTGAGAAGATCAAAAAATTCAAAATCAATGGCGCTTTTATCTTATTTCTATTAACAGTCATTTAAATCGTTATTAACTTATTATTAACATTAGACATCTTTTTTGGGGATTCCAAATATAATAAAAATAATAATTTTCTATGATAATCATCTCTTTAAATGTCTCATTAATAAAGGAATATTTAAAAAATTAAAAAAAAATTTTGTCGTATCAAAAAAAAAGATACTTTTATTGTCTCAGTTTGAGATTAACAAAAATTAATTAAAATATGAACTTAAAGTATTCAAAATGTCTTGGGTTAGCAGCTGTGCTTTACTTCACAGCCAACTACTCAGCTCAGCAACAGGTAAGAGATACTGCTTCTAAAGAAAAAGCAATAGAAGAGGTAGTCGTTATCGGTTATGGGACTCAAAAGAAAAGCAATGTAACAGGAGCCATTGCTAGTATTAAGGCCTCAGATATTGAGGACATTCCAGCGGGGAAACCAGAACAAGTTTTACAAGGTAGAGCTGCGGGTGTTAGTGTCATTACTAATTCCGGACAACCTGGGTCAGCTGCCACTGTAAGAGTAAGAGGTATTACTAGTTTTGGAGCAGGTAGTAATGATCCTCTTTGGGTTGTGGATGGAATTGTTGTTGATGGAATAGGCTGGTTAAGCCAATCTGACATAGAAAGCATAGAAGTATTGAAAGATGGAGCTTCATCTGCTATTTATGGTGTTTCCGCGGCAAGAGGTGTAATACTTGTTAGTACAAAAAAAGGTAAAAAAGGAAGGCTTAATCTTACCTATAATGGGTCATACGGAATTGGAAGTGCATCAAGAAAATTAGATTTATTGAATGCAACACAATATGCTACCATTATGAATGAAGCAAAAGCAAATGATAACAAACCATTAATATTTAACAGTCCAAACTCTTATGGTGAAGGTACAGACTGGCAAAAAGCAGTTTTTAACAATTCAGAAAGAAACTCTCAGGAATTTAGTATAAGTGGGGGAAATGAGAAATCAACTTTTTACTCATCATTCGGTTATCTTGACCAAACTGGAATTGTATTGTCCGACATATCTTATTATAAAAGATTAAATGCCAGATTAAATTCCACTCACAAAGTATTAGATTGGTTGACTGTTGGACAAACTTTAGCTTACACACATTCTAAATCTCAGGGAGTAAATGCTAACGATGAATTTGGAGGACCTTTAAGTTCTGCAATCAATTTAGATCCAATAACACCATTGGTGGTTACAGATTGGTCAAAAGTTGATCCTGCTTATTATCCCTCAGCATCTCCTTTGATTAGAGATGCAAATGGAAATCCTTATGGTATCTCTCAGTATGTTGGTCAGGAGATGACAAATCCATTAGCTTTCAGACAAATACAGCAAGGGAAATATAACTGGTCTGACGATTTTATTGCTAATGCTTATTTAGAAGCAAAATTTTTAAAGCACTTTACTTTCAAACCCTCTATTAATGGTAAGATGGCTTACTGGGGATTCCAAGGGTTTACACCAACATATTATTTAAGCTCTACATTTAAAAATGATAAAAATAACTTAAACAGAGTAACACAAAAAAAATTAGAATGGAACACCGAAAATACTCTGACTTATCAAAACAAATGGGGTCAACATAATCTAACTGCTTTAGTAGGGCAAGGATATTATGAATATAATATTCTATCAGGTCAAAGTACTACCTATTCCAATCTTCCGGTTAACAACTGGCAAGATGCGTCATTTAACTTCAAAGTTCCAATCGAAGATATAAGTGCTGGTGCCTGGGATGGATTACAAACTCATAAAGCATCTTATTTTGCAAGGGTAATATATGATTTTGCTAACAAATATCTCTTTACGGGGACAATCCGTAGAGATGGTTCATCCAATTTTGCACCCGATAGACACTGGGGGAACTTCCCATCATTTTCTGTTGGATGGAATGTATCTAATGAAAGCTTCTGGCCATCGAACAATATTGTAAATTCATTAAAATTAAGAGGTGGATATGGTATATTAGGAAATGATGCTATTGATCCTTTTTATTATGAAAATTATATGGTTTCCGGAAGCAATTATACGAATGGAAATAATAATGTAATTACAGGGTATGCACCACTTACATTAGCAAACAAAGATCTTCATTGGGAAGAAACTGCACAATCTAACATCGCATTGGATGTGAAAATATTTAATAATATTGATTTTAGCATTGATTTCTTCGAAAAGAAAACAACTGACATTTTAAGAAGAGTAGATCTACCTGGTTACGTTGGAGTAACGTCAACACCTTGGAAAAACATCGGTGATATGACAAACAAAGGAATCGAAACTAGCTTGGGCTATAAAAAACAGTGGGATGATTTTGGAATATCATTCAACAGTAATTTTTCTTATTTGAAAAATGAAATTTTGAGACTTGAAAATAATAAACCGTATGTAGGATTAGCAGGTTTTCAGTCGATGGGTAATGTTTCAAGACTTGCAGTAGGCTACCCTTATGGTTCATTCTTCGGATTTCAAACTGCAGGAATCTTCCAAAACCAAGCAGAAATTGATGCTTATAAAAACTCCAGTGGTAGTTTAATTCAGCCAAACGCAAAACCTGGAGATTTCAGATGGCAGGATTCAAATGGTGATGGAAAAATTGATGATAATGATAAAGTGTATCTGGGTAATTCACTTCCAAAATATACTTTTGGATTTAACTTAAATCTCAACTACAAAAATTTCGATTTATTAGTTTTTGCTCAGGGCCAGGCTGGTAATAAAATTTTTCAAGGACTTAGAAGGTTAGACATCACAACAGCCAATTATCAGACTAAAATACTAGATCGTTGGACTGGAGAGGGAACATCTTATAACACTCCTAGAGTAACAATGGACGATCCAAACGGAAATTATACAAGAATGTCCGATTATTACTTACAGAACGGAGACTATCTGCGAATTAAGCTAATTCAGATTGGTTACACTTTGCCTAAATCTGTAACAGATAGTTTTGGTGCAGGTAAAGTCAGAATTTATGTTACTGGTGAAAATATTTTCACTTTTACTAAATATACTGGTTATGATCCTGAAATTGCGGCTGGAGATGCTTATGGTATCGACAGAGCTTATTACCCACAAGCAAGATCTATAATATTTGGAACAAATATTCAATTCTAATTCAAAAAAAAATGAAAAATAAATATATTAAAATAATATTAGCAGGTAGTTTATTAATAGGATTTGCTAATGCTTCAACATCTTGTTCGAACGAAAATCTTGAAGACACAAAAAATTTGGGAGCAATTAATTTGGATAGCTATTTCAAAAACGAATCGCAGTGTTTTGCCGCTTTAACAGGGGTTTATGATCTAATGAGAAAATATTCTGGGGGATTTGAAAATATGGTAACATTTTTCAATGCCGCATCAGATGATTTTTATGCAGGCGGTGGTAGTTCTACAGATGGCGCTGGTATTCAGGGAATTTCCAATTATACAATTGATGCAGTTAAAATGCCTAATAGTTATTTCAGTGATTATTATAAAGGTATTGCTAGAGCCAACTTACTAATCCAAAGAGTTCCTACAGCGTCAATGGATGAAGCAAAGAAAAAAAGATTTATAGCTGAAGCTAAAGTTTTAAGAGCTCTTTATTATTTTGAACTTGTAAAGATGTTTAAAAACATTCCGCTGATTTTGGAACCAATAGATGCTGGAAGTGATTTTTATAACATTCCTCAAAGCGACCCAAAAGCTGTTTATAGCCAAATTGAAGGTGATATACTTTCATCTTTGCCAGATCTTCCAATGACAGTTTCAGGAGACGAAAGAGGGAGAATAAATCAGGGTAATGCAAAAGCAATTCTGGGTAAAATTTATTTATATGATAATAAAAAATCGGAAGCAGCTGCACAGTTTGCTGATGTAAACGGAACTCCTGGACAAACTAGTCAATATGGATACAAATTAGTAAGTGATTACAGTAGCTTGTGGATTACAGATAATAAATTTACTAGTGAATCTGTACTCGAAGCTATGCATACAAACAAATCACTTTCTGACTGGGGTGTCTGGGGAGGAGATACTGACGAAGGAAACTCTATTTGTATTATGACGGGCTTAAGATCATATCAAATGAAAACACCTGATGCTCCGGATTTAGTATCCGGCTGGTCTTTTAATACTATGACTGAGAACCTCTATAATTTTATGCAAGGAGATCCAAGGGCTGAATCTACAATTTTTAATGCAAAACAACTTGTTGCAGCGGGAAAAATTTCATACACAGCTGGTTTTATGGATACCGGATATTTTTTAAAAAAGTATATACCTAAAACAGCAGATAAAACCAATTTGCCAGGAGCAACAGAATTAAATTTTCGCCAAAATTATATTGCAATAAGGCTTGCCGATACATATCTAATGGAAGCCGAAGCTTTAGGGGCTACTGGTTCAAGAGCTCAATCTTTACTAGATGCTGTTAGATCTAGAGTTGGTTTGCCATCTGTACCTGTTTCTATGCAAGCCATAAAAGACGAAAGAAGAAGAGAACTGGCTGGTGAAGGACATCGTTGGTTTGACTTAGTAAGATGGGGAGATGCTCCAACAATTTTAGCTTTTAAAGGCTTTGTAGCAGGAAAAAATGAGATTCTGCCTATCCCTCAAGATCAACTTGTAAACACTGCATTAAAACAAAATCCTAATTATTAATCTTAATCTATTTAAAATGAAAAAATATATTAAACATACATTATTCGTAGGATTATCTTTATTTGCTATATCTTGTATTCCTGAAACAGCTGATGATAACGGAAACGGTCTAACTCCTACTAATTCAGACGCATCCTTCACAGTTACCAAAACATCGGAAAACCACTACAGATTAACGTCATCCAATAACAATTATATTCAATCAAAATGGGATATAGGTATTGGAACATTTTCGCCCGGACCCAATATTTATGATATTTTTTTACCTGATGAAGGTACTTATGATATCAGGCATCAAATCATTGGACAAGGTGGAATGGTTGGAGGTACGGCCAGCCAATCTATTACAGTACCTGTACGTGATCCTAAAGCAGGAAATTTGATTCAAGGTGGAAAGTTTATGGACGCTGCTGATGTGGCAAAATGGACTTTAACATTCCCTAATCCTTCCAATACAGCTCTTTGGGCTTGGGGAACTGGAAATGCAACTTTTACATCATCTGGATGGAATAGAAATGTTATGTATCAGGCTGTGGAAGTAGTTGAAGGTACAAAATATCAAGCCGATGCTATTGTAAGCTCAAAATCTGGTGTAGAAGACTCTTGGTTTGAAATCTATGTAGGCTATACTAAACCAACTCCAAACAACGATTATACTGGCGATGGCAATGATACTACATGGTTAAGAGGTATCAATACCTGGGCAGGAAGTGGAAAAAATCCTTTTGAAAAGGCTAAAATATCTGTAATAGGATCAAAAAATGCCAATAATCCTGATGGTTATTTCACTGCAACTAAAACCGGCACAGCGTATTTTGCAATCCGTTCCGGGGGTAATAACATGAAAGACGGAATAACTATTACAAGTGTAGAATTCCGAGGAGTAAACTAATTTTTTCTTATCATATTCTTAGGGTGAAAGAGGTCCTCAAAAACCTCTTTCATTTTTTTCACATCAATTAACATCAATTAAGCTTCTCTTTTAAAAAGAGAGCTGTATTGGAAAATCTAAATTATTTCAATACAATTTTCTTTGGAAGCTGTTGATTTTCAATAAATCTATTAAAATGTACAATAATAAAATTTTCCTTAACAAGTTATTTTTCTTAGGAATTACTTTTTTTTCTCTCCTGTTTTGTCAAAGCAGCAGTGTAGATGATCAATCAAATCCTCCAGTTGACAATGGAGAAGATAATGGAAATTATACTTCTGCATCATTTTGGCTGACAAAAGCAGATGAAACGGTTAAACTTCAAAAGCAAAACGATATTTACTTCAAAAATGCTTCTAATAATTATCAAACTATTGATGTTGATTCAGAGCAGAAATATCAAATGATTGACGGTTTTGGCTATACCTTGACAGGTGGTAGCGTTCAGGTAATCAATCAATTATCAGCATCAAAAAAAGAGGAATTGCTTCAGAATCTTTTTTCCAATAATGAGAATTCAATCGGAGTAAGCTATCTCAGACTAAGCATCGGTGCATCTGACCTTAACGCAGAAGTTTTTTCTTATGACGATATGCCTGCAGGACAGACAGATCCTTCACTTTCTCAATTTTCATTAGCAAAAGATCAGGCAATGATTGATATGCTTAAAAAAATCCTGACAATCAACCCAAATATCAAAATCATTGCAACGCCCTGGTCACCACCGGTTTGGATGAAAGATAACGGAAGCAGTGTTGGTGGCAGTTTATTACCTCAATACTATAGTGTTTATGCTCAATATTTTGTAAAATACATACAGGCGATGAAAGCGCAGGGAATCACTATTGATGCTATCACACCTCAGAATGAACCTTTGCATCCGGGGAACAACCCAAGCATGTATATGACTTCTGCGCAACAAGGGGAATTTATTAAAAATCATTTGGGACCTGCTTTTCAAACAGCTAATATCAGCACCAAAATCATTCTGTATGATCACAATTGTGACAAGCCGGATTATCCAATGAACATCTTAGCAGACGCTGAAGCTGCAAAATATGTTGACGGCTCAGCTTTTCACCTTTATGCTGGAAATATCTCAGTTTTAAGTAATGTACATTTAGCATACCCAAATAAAAACTTATATTTTACAGAGCAATGGACGGGTGCTAATTCTTCATTTTCAGGAGATTTGATTTGGCATACTAAAAACGTCATCATTGGCTCTATGAGAAACTGGAGCAAAGTAGCACTGGAATGGAATGTTGCTAATGATGCTTCATTTAATCCTCATACACAAGGCGGGTGTACAGAATGTAAAGGCGCCATTACAATTAATTCAAGTGAAGCTTTTACAAGAAACGTAGCTTATTATATCATCGCTCAGGCTTCTAAAAGAATTGCATCAACGCAGCCGGGAAATCTGAGTTCGGTTGCATTTACAAGACCCGATGGAAAGACAGCTTTGATTGTTCTGAATGAAGGTGATACTACCGAAAATTTTAATATCAGATTTAAAAATAAAACCGCAGTTACATCATTAACGCCAAAGTCTGTCGCAACATTTGTCTTTTAATTTCAAACAATTAGTATGAAAAGAGTTTTTTCTATTTCTAATATTATTTTGTTGTCTGTAACAATATCCTGTTCCACAGCAAAAGACAAAAGAGAGCTGATTTTTCAGGATGAATTTAACGGAGCGATGATTGATCCTTCAAAATGGACATTCGAAGTGGGAGGAGATGGTTTTGGTAATAATGAGCTTCAGTTTTATACCAAAGACCGAAAAGAAAACGCTAGAGTAGAAAACGGAAATCTCATCATAGAAGCCAGAAAAGAGAAATGGGAAAAGAATGATTATACTTCCGCAAAGTTAATTACAAAAGAAACTTTCCCTTTTCAGTATGGAAGCATTGAAGTACGAGCTAAGTTACCAAAAGGAAAAGGAACATGGCCAGCTATCTGGATGCTAAGTAAAAATATCAAGGAATGGCCGGATGACGGGGAAATCGACATAATGGAACACGTGGGTTACAACGAGGGTTTTGTCCACGGATCTGTTCATACCAAAAAGTACAATCATATCATCGGAACTCAGAAAACTGATACGATTATTGTGAAAGATGCAACCAGCCAATTTCATGTTTATAGAGCTGATTGGACTCCTGAGAAAATTGAAATGTTCGTAGATAACAAAAAATACTTTACTTACATCAATTCAGAAAAAACTTATGACGCCTGGCCATTTGATCAGCCATTTTATTTGATTCTTAATCAAGCTGTCGGCGGTAATTGGGGTGGGAAAGAAGGCGTCGATTCGGGGATTTATCCTCAGAAATTCTTAATCGATTATGTAAGGATTTATAAATCAAAATAACTAAAATACAATTCTATATTTTATAGATTTTCATCTAATGAATAGATTAATTTTATCTTGCTTTTTGACAGGAATGATCATTAATGCCAATGCGCAGAATTACTGGAAAAAAAGAATAAAAGAGGGTAGAGTCATTATGACTTCCCAAAAAAATAACGAAAAATTTGCCAAGAAAGCGAATGCCAAATTCATAGATTTTCCTCAACCTAAAGAAACCGACATCTGTGTTTTCGTAGATCCTGATTTCAAATACCAGAAACTGATAGGATTTGGTGGTGCCATTACAGACGCGTCTGCTGAGGTTTTTGCTAAACTTCCAAAAGAAAAGCAGAAAGAATTGATCGAAGCTTATTATGGGAAAACCGGTTTGGGATACAACGTTATCAGAACCAATATGAATTCTTGTGATTTTTCCAGCGACAGCTATACCTATGTAAAAGATAATGACACTTCGTTAAGCTCATTCGATATCAAGCACGATGAACAGTATAAGATTCCATTGATAAAACTAGCACAACAAGCTATCGATCCAAAAGATTTCAGATTTTATTTCAGTCCGTGGAGTCCGCCAGCGTGGATGAAATCGAATAATAATATGCTGAAAGGCGGGCGTCTTTTGGATAAATATTATCAGGTTTGGGCCAATTATTATATCAAATTCATTCAGGAATATGAGAAAAGAAATATTCCGGTCTGGGGACTCAGTGTTCAGAATGAACCAATGGCGACTCAGACCTGGGAATCTTGCCTTTATACAGCGGATGAAGAAGCCAAATTGCTAAGAGAAAATCTTGGTCCGGCATTGTGGAAAAATGGCTACAAAGATAAAAAAGTAATTATCTGGGATCATAACAGAGACCTGATGTATCAACGCGCTACAACCACTTTACAAGACCCGGAAACTTCCAAATACGCTTCCGGTATTGGTTATCACTGGTACGAGACGTGGAATAACAAATCGCAATTATTTGATAATGTGGCTGAAACTTACAGAGCTTTTCCTGACAAATTCCTGATTTTCACAGAAGGTTGCAAAGAACAATTTGATTTTTCTAAAATTTATGATATAAGCTTAGGCGAATTGTATGGACGAAATATGATTAACGATTTCAACAAAGGAACTTCTGCCTGGACAGACTGGAACATTCTTTTGGATGAAAAAGGTGGCCCCAATCATGTGGGTAATTTTTGTTTTGCACCAGTTATCGCAGATACCGGAAAAGGGGAGTTGCATTACACTTACGAATATTATTACATTGGCCATCTTTCAAAATACATCAAACCCAATGCTCGGCGTGTAGGAAGTTCTACCAACAAAGACTTCTTATTATCAACAAGTTTTATGAATGAAAATGGGGAACTGGTCGTTGTAGTGATGAACGAAGGTAATACCGACACAGATTTTAATTTATGGATCGAAGGAAAATCTTCCAAACTTTCTGCGCCGGCACATTCTATACAGACTATAGTTTTATAAATTATATATTTTTAAGGGTAATACAGCAGTTTTTAGCTGCTGAATTTATTTTAAATGTTTACAGTCAGTTGGTGTTAATCGTCTTCCTTTGGAATAATTAATTGCTTTGGATGATACGTAAACTTGTTTTGGAGAATTATTGTTTGAATAACTGCCGATTCCTTCAAGCAAAACACCGCTATCCTGTAAAAAGTAAACTTCGCGTTCACTTGTCGTACCTTCAGACATAAACTTATAATTCAGTTTCAAAGTATCGCCGGAAACGGTTCCGGAAACATCACCGGTTGAAGAATCTTTTTCAAAATTTTTGTATGTCAATTTACCGGAAACTTTTCCGGTAATAATTTTATAGGACAATGTCATAGAATCTTTAGCCAACACATTCATGTAACAATAATCAACATTTTCTGTTGTAGAAATCTGATTTTTTTCATTATCAGGAATGGCTAACGTATCAGGTTTTCGGTTTTCAACATTCAGTTGTTTGCCGTCATTTTTTTCACAAGAATGGATAATTGTAACGCCTGATAGAATTAAAATAATTTTTTTCATAATAGATTATTTTGTGACAGAATAAAATTAGAAAATATTATACCAAAATATCGCATAGAAATAGTGTCGGAGTATGCTCGGTTTAGTAATTATAAAATGTCCTATAATTTATATTATGTTAAATAGAATATTGCAATCAACTCATAAAAAGCTGATTAATAAAGGTTAATTACTGATTTATTCTATAACGAAATCGACCAACGACTCAAGTTTTGGAAATCTTTTTTGTGAAATAAATTTCTTATCTGTACAGTCAATTTCCTGCCAGCCTTTTTTATGATTCAGATCACCAACTTCAACAACGTATGGCTGATAAGTCAGATTATTATTTTCATCAAGAATTTCTCTATATTGTATGGCGATATCCAAAATACATTCGAATTCTGTATTAAGCCTGACATTCCTGTAGATCAGATCAAAATGAGATTCTTTGTTCTGAGGAATGTCAAAATAAGTTTCATAGCTCAATGTGTCACCTTTAAGAACTGACATTGCCTTTAAAGCAAAATATAAAGCTTGAGTATAAAATTCCCGAGTCTTACCCCGTTCCAAATCATTTTCAAAATATCCACCTTCAAACAATATTGCCGGTATCCCGGCTTTCATAAAATTATCACCACTGGATGTTGGGTAAAATTCGTCTGTATATTTGGCAATCCTGTCAGGGAGAATTTGTTTCATCTGCATATAGATCGCAGCGATTACAGCCATACTTTTTTTTCGGTTTTCTGTGATATCACGATCAGCATTTTCCGACGGCGCCAAAAATGATAACGTTGCAGGATGTTTTCCATCGGTCGTAAAAATTGTTCTCTGATCATGAAGATTCAAAAGATAGCTGTAATTATTATTGAGAATTAATGATTTCAGTAATTTCATTTCAACACTCGAAGTCCTCAAGAAATCTCTGTTGATATCGATGTCAAAAGCATTTCGTCTTGTCCAGGCTTCAGAACCATCAGGATTCAGCATAAAGATGAAATCTAACTGTATTAATTCAAATAATTTCTCTTTCAGTTCCGGATGCTTTTCAAATATAGCTAATAGATCCAGCATTGCCAAAGTCGCTGTAGATTCGTTACCGTGCATTTGCGACCAGGCAGCAACCTTGATGTTACCTTTTCCGAGGGTCATCATGTAGATAGGTTTCCCGAGACTGGATTTTCCTACCTCTTTGATGTAATCGCTGTTATTGTCCTGTAAGTAAGAAAATAATTTTTCAGGGGAAATATAGCGTTCTGGGAAGTTTACATTTTTAAAATAAGGGAAACTGAAATTCATTTTTACGGTATTTGATTTTTCACAAAAATAACATTTAATCACAAATATCAATGTTTACATTTGTAAAATGATTAAACATTGACAAATGTCACTTTGTCTGTTGATTATTTTGTGGAATACATTATTTTTAATTTATTTTCATATAATTTTAAATATCAATATTTTACAAATTTTAAATTAAGTAATTATTTATATTTACTTTAAGTATAGAAATAGTGTTAATTACTAATTTGTTCAGGAATTCACTAAACGATTTTCCATACATTTATTACTGTTTTTTACAAATGTACAACGCATTAAATCACAATTAATTCGCTATTTTTGTCCATTAAAAAGTTATGATGAGCAACGAAATTCTATTTCTTTCAGGATTTTTGGTATTTATAATTACGATACTACTTTTAGATCTGGGCATTTTTAATAAAAAGGATTCTGCAGTTTCTCTTAAACAAGCCGGGTTGATGAGTGTTTTCATTATTCTGTTATCACTAGGTTTTTACATCCTACTCACCTATTACGGCCATCTGATTCATGGGATAGACAGTATGGAAAGACTACAGGAGATCGTAGCAAAGCACAAACATCCTATAAAAATTGTACCCGGGAATCTGGAACATAGCATAATGGTATATGACAAAAACCTGGGATTGGAGTTTCTTACAGGTTATCTGGTAGAATATGCTTTATCGGTCGATAATATCTTTGTCATTCTTCTTGTCTTCAGCGGATTCGGAGTTGCACCGCGTAATTATCACCGGGTTCTTTTTTGGGGAATTTTTGGGGCAATTGTAATGCGTTTTCTCTTTATATTTATAGGAGCAGCACTGATTCAGAAATTCGAATGGATAATGTATGTCTTTGGAGCATTTCTGGTTTATACAGGGATTAAAATGTTTATTGACAGAAATAAGGATGAAGAAATTGATCCACAGCATCATCCGGTTGTCAAATTTGCACAAAAGCATTTTAAGGTTCATAATCAGTTCGTTGGAAATAAATTCTTTGTGGTCGTTGATGGAATCAAGAAAATGACACCTTTATTCCTTGTATTAATTATCATAGAATTAACGGATTTAATCTTTGCGGTTGATAGTATACCGGCGATTTTTTCTATAACCAAAGATCCTTATATCGTGTTCTTCTCAAACATATTTGCAATTATCGGGTTAAGATCTATGTTCTTTCTTTTAGCCGGGATTGTTAATAAGTTCAGGTTTTTAAAAATTGGTTTGGCTGCGTTATTAGCGTTTATAGGTCTGAAAATGATTTTTCACCATTACCTGGAAGATATTGGTTTCGGGACTTCAGAATCATTAATCGTGATCATGTCAATTCTTCTGTTAAGCATAGGTACATCCCTACTCTTTCCAGAGAAAAAATCAAAAAATGCTTAAATCTTAGGCTTAAAATTTGAGACATTTAAAAGACTTCAAGCTTCCTTTTAGGAGGCTTTTTTTATGGTCTAAATCAAAGTTTTCAATGCTTCATGTTGTAATATTTATCTTTTTCACATTATCCACATAAATATTGAGATTATAATTCTTTTATTCATACTTATCCACAAATAATAATATAACTAGTTAAAAACTAAGCATTTATAATTAATAATCTTATCAATTTAATTTGTTTACAAAAGTAAATTATATAAAATTACATTTGTAACATTTCTTATTGCTTAATTTATTACATTTGTAAAATGGAATTTAATGATAGAATTACAAAAGTTATCGAATATACAGAGCTTACTCCCGCTGAGTTTGCTGAAGAGATTGGTGTACAACGTTCAAGTATTTCGCATATCATTTCCGGGAGAAACAAACCTTCTCTCGATTTCATTTCTAAAATAAAAACTAAGTTTCCAGAACTTGAATGGGAATGGCTAATTACAGGTTTTGGAGAAATGCTTATTAATAAGGAAGAAAATTCTCCTACAACTATTCAATCTATTGAAGAAAGTAAGCCTGTAAAAAAAACATTACCGGATTTATTTTCGTTAATCGATGATGAAAATTTTGGAAAGGAAGAAAACGAATTAAAATCTCAAAAAAATAATAACTCATCAGAATCGAATATTTCCGCACCTTCTATAGAAAAGAAAAATATAGCCGATTCTCAGCGATTAGAAAATTTTGATGAAAAGCAAGACAATTCATCAAAAAAAATCAAAAGAATTGTATTTTTTTATCAGGACGGAACTTTTGAAACTTATGAAAATTAGTTAACTTTAACTCCATCATTTTGGCCTCATAGTTCAACGGATAGAATAGAAGTTTCCTAAACTTTAGATCCAAGTTCGATTCTTGGTGAGGCTACAAATTTATAAACCTTAACTTTGCCGAAAATAATCTTTTGAAAGACCTTCTACTGATCACCCCGCCTTTCACCCAGCTTAATACGCCATACCCGGCGACAGCTTACATCAAAGGTTTTCTGAATACGAAAAACCTATCAAGCTATCAAATGGATTTGGGAATCGAAGTGATATTGGAACTTTTTTCTAGAGAAGGTATCCAAAAGGTTTTCAATACGGATATCGATTTCCATCATACTTCTGAAAATTCTCAGCGAATCTTTGCTTTACGTGAAGAATACATCAAAACCATAGATCAGGTCATTCTCTTTTTACAGAATCAGAACCCTACATTAGCAAGACAGATTTGTTCTATGAATTTTCTTCCGGAAGCTTCCCGATTCAATCAATTAGATGACATGGAGTTTGCCTTTGGAAATATGGGATTGCAGGATAAGGCAAAACATTTGGCAACATTATATCTGGAAGATCTTTCC
>Ga0209933_1001193_pt1 | contig 27979 bp, 24 predicted proteins | sample ThiBiot_300_biof_FD_183944 | JGI IMG/M metagenome (GOLD analysis project Ga0209933, IMG submission 183944) | Wastewater bioreactor microbial communities from Cape Town, South Africa - Thiocy_cont_300_biof (SPAdes) | ecosystem: Engineered > Bioremediation > Thiocyanate > Unclassified | place...
TGCGTCTGAGGGCGTGACGGGCTCGGCTGGTTCCGAAGCGCCGAAGCCCTACGTCGTGCTGGCGCGCAAATACCGCCCCGCGATCTTTGACGATCTGATCGGCCAGTCGGCGATGGTGACGACGCTCCGCAACGCCTTCGCGTCGGGGCGCATCGCGCAGGGCTATATGCTGACCGGCGTACGCGGCGTCGGCAAGACAACGACCGCCCGCATCCTCGCCCGCGCGCTGAACTACGAGGCGTCCGGCATTGACAAGCCGACCATCGACATGCCGGGCCTCGGTGTCCACTGCAAGGACATCATGGAAGGCCGTCATCCCGACGTGCTCGAAATCGACGCCGCCTCGAATACCGGCGTCGACAACATCCGCGAGATCATCGAAAGCGCGCAGTATACGCCGCTCGTCGCGCGCACGAAGGTCTTCATCATCGACGAGGTTCACATGCTGTCGAAGGGCGCGTTCAACGCGCTGCTGAAGACGCTCGAGGAACCACCCGCGCACGTCCGCTTCATTTTCGCGACGACCGAAATCCGTAAAGTCCCTGTCACCGTGTTGTCGCGCTGCCAGCGCTTCGATCTGCGTCGCGTCGAGCAGCCCGTGCTTGCGGCGCACTTCAAGAAAATTTCGGAGAGCGAAGGCGCCGAGGCCGACGCCGATGCGTTGCAGCTCATCGCCCGCGCCGCCGAAGGCTCGGTTCGCGATGGTCTCTCGATCCTCGATCAGGCGATCGCGATGGGCGAGGGCCACGTCACCGCGGCGAGCGTGCGCGATATGCTCGGCCTCGCCGATCGCGGCCGCATCTTCGATCTCGCCGAAGCCATTTTCCGTGGCGATCTTCCCACCGCGCTCAACGGCTTTGCGAGCCTGCATCGCGACGGCGCCGAAGCTTCCGAAGTGATCGGCGATCTCGCCGAGGCGGTGCACGCGATCGCGCGCGTCAAAGCCGTCGGCGAAGAACCGGCCGGCGAAAGTCTGACGGCGGAAGAAAAGAAACGGCTGAGCGATCTCGCGAGCCGCCTGTCGATGCCGTACCTCTCGCGCGCCTGGCAGATGCTGATCAAAGGCCTCGAAGAAGTTGGGCGCACGCCGAACCCGGACGTTGCCGCCGAGATGGTTCTGATCCGCCTCGCGTACACGGCGGACCTGCCGACGCCCGATGAATTGATCAGAGGCCTCGGCGGCTCGGCAATGCCCGCACGTCGCCCGGCTTTGGCGCCCGCTGAAACGCGCACGTCGGACACGCGGTCGACCGTCAACACGACGACGACCGCTCCGCGTGCGGAGCATGACGATCTCGCAACCGGCGACGCCTTCGATTTTGCTGGTGACGAAGGCGACCTCGACGACGGCATCGGCGACGGCGACGCTCTTGATGACGATGAGCAGACGTCTCTCTCATCGGCGCCGCGACTGCCCGATCCGCGTTCCTTTGTCGATGTCGTGACGCTCGTCGGCGAGAAGCGCGACGTCAAACTCAAGATGCATCTCGAAAACGACGTCAGCCTCGTGAAGTTCGATGCGATGGCGGGCTCGATCGATATCTTCCTGCTGCCCGACGCGCCGCCCGAGCTTGCCAACGATCTCCGCGAGAAACTTAATCTATGGACGGGCCGGCGCTGGGTCGTCGTTCTGTCGAAAGACGCAGGTCAACGCCCAATCGGCGTGGTGCGCCGGGAGCGCGAAGCCGCCGAGCTTGAGCAGCTGAAGCAGCACCCCGCCATGCGCGCCGTCCTTCAGGCTTTCCCCGATGCGAAGATCGCGGAAGTGCGCCGCTTGCCTGGCAGGACGCTGGACGCCGACGATAAGGAAAGCGAAGCCGGCTGACGCCCTTCGCTGACAATTGCCGCAACGCAGAGGATTGCATGAAAGACCTGATGGGTATGATGAAGCAGATGGGCCAGATGCAGGCCCGTTTCAAAGAGATGCAGGAGGAGCTTGCGCGCGCCGAGATCGAAGGCCAGTCGGGCGGCGGCCTCGTTCACCTCACCGTTGACGGCAAGGGCGAGGTCAAGCGCGTCCGCATCGATCCGAGCCTGATGAAGCCCGACGAGGTCGAGATTCTCGAAGACCTGATCGTCGCCGCCGCCGCTGATGCGCGAACCAAGGCCGATAGCGCCATGCAGTCGAAAATGGCCGAGATCACCGGCGGAATTCCGTTGCCTCCGGGAATGAAGCTGTTCTAGCCAAGTACACTTAGAAACGTCGCCTCCCGCGTCATGGCCGCCCTCCGAGGCGGCCATCCAGTGCCAAGGACCAGCGGCCGTCCTGGCATTCTGAAAAGCGGTCGCATAAATAATCAGACGATGTCCCGGAAAATCGCAGGACCTGAAATCGAGCGCCTCGTGCAGCTCCTGTCGCGCTTGCCGGGGCTTGGACCGCGCTCGGCGCGCAAGGCGGTGCTATCGCTTCTGAAGCGGCGCAACGATCTGCTGCTGCCGTTGTCGGACGCGCTCCAGCAGGCCGTCGAAAAAATTTCCGAATGCCCCGTGTGCGGCAATCTCGATACGGTCTCGCCGTGCAGTGTCTGCAGCGATCCGCGCCGCGATCAAAGCCTCATCGTCGTTGTCGAAGAGGTCGGCGACCTTTGGGCGCTCGAGCGCGCGAACATCGTCTCGGCGCGCTATCACGTGCTCGGCGGCCACCTATCGCCGCTCGACGGCATCGGGCCGGAGCAGCTCAACGTCGCCAATCTTTTGGCGAGAGCCGCAGCCTCCGAAGTCAAAGAGATACTCCTCGCGCTCAACGCCACCGTCGAAGGCCAGTCGACCGCCCATTACATTTCCGATCAACTCGCCGCGACCGATGTGACGGTCTCGCGACTTGCGCAAGGCGTCCCGATTGGCGGCGAACTCGATTATCTCGACGACGGCACGCTCGCCGCGGCTTTCAAAGCGCGGCGCAAGCTGTAGAACGGCGTACCATGAGAGCCAGGATCGCACTGGCCGCCGAGGCAGAAAAACACGATGAGCAATATCGAAACGCCCCGGCGTTCCGCCCAACAGCAGCCGCGCTTTGTCACCGGCTCCCTGCTGCGCCATATTCTTGCGATGACAGGCGCGGGCGCGCTCGGCCTCATGGCGATCTTCGTCGGCGATCTCGCCAACATCTACTTTCTTTCGCGGTTGAATGACGAAGCCGTCGTCGCCGCCGTCGGCTACGCCAGCTCGATCCTGTTCTTCGCGACCTCGGTCGGGATCGGACTATCGATCGCCGCGACCTCGCTGGTTGCACCCGCGCTCGGAGCCGGGCGGCGTATGCGGGCACGGCGTCTCGCGACCAACGCGCACCTGCTGTCGCTCATCGCTTCAGTCGCGATCACGCTCGCTTTGTGGTTCGCAATCGAACCGCTGCTGGAACTGATCGGAGCCCGCGGTCGAACGCTCGATCTCGCCGCCCTCTATTTGCGCATCCTCGTGCCGACGCTGCCGGTGCTTGCGCTCGCGATTACGGCTTCCGCCGTGTTGCGCTCCGCTGGCGACGCGCGCCGCGCAATGTTCGTCACGCTGTTCGGCGCCATCGTCAACACGATCCTCGACGTGATCCTGATCGTGCATTTTGGCTTGGGCATCGAAGGCGCGGCGATATCCTCGCTGATCGCCCGCCTCGTGATGATGGGTATCGGCTTCTACAGCGTCTACAAGGTCCACGATCTTCTCGCGCGTCCGAAAATCGCGACGCTGGCGCAGGACACGCCCGCCTTCATTCAGATCGCCGGTCCTGCCGTTTTGACGAACATCGCGCCCGCCGTCGGCAACGGTTACGTGACCTACGCCATCGCGGCCTATGGCGATGCGGCGGTCGCTGCGTGGGCGATCCTCGCGCGTCTGACGCCGGTTGCCTTCGGCGCAATCTACGCGCTGTCCGGCGCGGTCGGCCCGATCATCGGCCAGAACTTCGGCGCTCGCTCCTCCGAGCGCATGCGCGACGTGTTCACGTTCTCGCTGCTGACGATGACGGCATTTACCGGCATCGCATGGCTATGCCTCGGCGTCCTCGCCAACGAGATCGCGGCGCTGTTCAACGCTGGCGGCGAAGCGCGCGATCTGATCGTCTTCTTCTGCCGTTGGCTGTCGCCGCTGTTCGTTTTCATGGGCGCGCTGTTCGTCGCCAACGCTGCCTTCAACACGCTCGGACGTCCGCATTTTTCGACGATGCTGAACTGGGGCCGGGCGACGCTCGGCACCGTGCCGTTCGTGTTGCTCGGCGGCAAGTTCTTCGGCGCGGCGGGCGTGCTCGCGGGCAACATGATCGGCGGCGTCGCCTTCGGTATCATCGCCACTTTTTCGGCCTACAAGCTGATCGATGCGATTGGAGAGACCTTCAAGCCGCCGCCAAATCCCGTGGCGCATGAGGTGATCTAGGTCTCGTTTGAGAACGCGCTGGAGGGGAGCAGTCTCAGGATGACCGCCAAGCCGCGAATTCTCGTCACCGGCGCTTCCGGTTTCATCGGACAGCATCTCGTCCGCAGGCTGTCGGAACGCGGCTATCTCGTCCGCGCCGCCGCGCGTCAGCCGGTCATCTTCGACGACCCGAATGTCGAGGGCATCGCGCTCGGCGACATGTCCCGTTCGTTCGCGGCCGAATACGTCGTGCGCGGCGTCGATGCCGTCATTCATGCCGCCGGAATGGCGCATGCCCGGCCGGGACTTCCGGACGCCGCCTATACCGCGATCAACGTGGACGCCACGCGCCAGCTGGCCCGCGCTGCTCGCGCCGCGCGCGTCAAGCGCTTCGTGCTGATGTCATCCGTCCGCGCACAAGTCGGCGCCGTGCATGACGGCATTGTCACCGAGGACACTCCAGCCAATCCGACGAACGCCTATGGACGCTCCAAGATCGCGGCGGAAGCGCTGACCGCCGATCTCCTCGCAGGCTCGAACACGCAGTGGACGGTCCTCCGGCCGGTGCTTGTGTATGGGTCCGGCGTCCGCGGCAACATGGCGACGCTGATGCGCCTCGCGGCCAGCCCCTATCCGTTGCCGTTCGCGGCCATGAAAGGGCGGCGATCGCTGCTGAGCATCAGCAACCTTATCGCCGCGATCGAACACGTGCTGCAGGCTGAGGCCGCCAGGGACGCGACCTTCATCGTCGCCGATAGTGCCCCCGTTACGATCGCGGACATGATCCGGGCGTTGCGCAAGGGCCGCGGCCGGCCGTCGATGCTGGTGCCGATGCCGGAGGCTGCGATCGTGGCTGCGCTCCGGAAAGCCGGGAAGGGCGAAATCGCCGAGCTTCTGGGGGGCGACCTTATCGTTGACGCCGCCCGGTTAAGGCAAACAGGCTGGCAGCCCGCCGAAGCCACCGCCGACGCTCTGGCATCGGCCATGCGCGAGCGCGCCGCAGCGACGGATACGGACCGCACGCGCCATTGACCACCGCGACGGCCTTCCATATGTGAGCGTCATGACCATTCTACCGATCATAACAATTCCCGATCCCGTGCTCCGCAAGATCTCCGATCCCGTCGAGCGCGTTGACGACGCCGTCGTCAAGCTGATGGATGACATGCTGGAGACGATGTACGACGCGCCGGGCATTGGCCTCGCCGCCGTGCAGGTGGGCGTGCTGAAGCGCGTCCTCGTCGTCGATGCCGCGGAAGACGGCGCACCGCCGAATCCGATCGCCATGGCGAACCCGGAGCTTGTCGCGCTCGGCTCGACGACCCGGCTGCATGAGGAAGGCTGCCTCTCGATTCCCGACGTGCACGTCGAGATCGAACGCCCCGCCAACGTCACGGTCCGCTACATCGACCGCCACGGCAAAGAGCAGGAGCTCGCCGCCGAAGGCTTGCTCGCAACCGCCATTCAGCACGAGCTCGACCACCTCGACGGCCAGCTGATTATCGACTTCATGTCGCGCCTGAAGCGCGACATGGTCATCCGCAAATTCAAGAAACAGGTACGCGAGGCGCGGAGCTAACGAGCCCGCTCGTTTCGCGAATACGGTGCGAGCGGACCGCCGACGCCGATCATTCGCGCGCAAGTGAGGACTGCCGGATGCCGCTCGACATCGTGTTCATGGGTACGCCGGACTTTTCCGTTCCGGTTCTGGATGCGCTCGTCGCGGCCGGACATCGCGTCGTCGCGGTCTATAGTCAGCCGCCACGACCGGCCGGGCGCGGCCTCGCCGAACTAAAATCACCAGTTCATCGCCGCGCCGAGGCGCTGGGCATTCCCGTGCGCACGCCGAAGAATTTCAAGACGGACGAAGATCGCGCCGCCTTTGCGGACCTCAAAGCCGACGCCGCCGTCGTCGTGGCCTATGGGCTGTTGCTGCCGCCCGCTGTGCTCGACGCGCCGCGCCTCGGATGCTTCAATGTCCATGCCTCGAAGCTGCCGCGCTGGCGCGGGGCGGCGCCGATACAGCGCGCCATCATGGCTGGCGACGCCGTGACCGCCGTCAACATCATGCGCATGGACCAAGGTCTCGACACCGGCCCCGTCTGCCTCGGGCACGACGTTGCGATTGCCCCGGACGCAACCGCCGGAGAGTTGCACGACGCGCTCTCGGCATTGGGCGCCGAGCTGATGGTCGAGGCCTTGGCCGAGCTTGAAGCCGGCACGCTGCGCGCTGTCCCGCAACCGCAAGAGGGCGTGACCTACGCCGCGAAAATCGACAAGCGCGAAACGCGCATCGATTTCGCAAAAACCGCGACCGAAGTTGCAAACCACATTCGCGGATTGTCGCCCGGCGCATGGTTCGAAGCGAACCTCGGCGGCAAGCCCGAACGCATCAAGGTGTTGCGCGCCTCGTCGATCGCAAAAAACGGCGAACCGGGCGTGCTGCTCGACGGCGACTTGACGATCGCTTGCGGCGACGGAGCCATCCGCATCGAAGAGCTGCAGCGCGCCGGAAAGCAGCCGATGAAAGCCGCAGATTTCCTGCGCGGCGCCCGTATCGAGCCCGGCACGCGGCTGGCCTGAAGTCTCCCGGTTCGCGAATTAAGGATGCTGGGAAATCGCTCTGCGGAATTCACGCGGTAAGGCTAATCTCACGTTCTCGTTCGTTCTGTTTCGAGGACTTGAGATGCGCCGTTCGTTTCCAGTGTTTCTGATTGCGCTCGCGCCGGCATTGCTGGCGATGACGGGTGCGGCTTCTGCCGACGGCTTCACGGCCCGCATCGTAACGCAGCCGTACTACGGCGCAGTCACTACGCTCGAGCATGGCGTGCGCGTCATTCGCCCGTTGCCGCCGGAACGCTATGTCATCGTCAATCCGAACCGCACGCCGCTGGCGCTGAGCTTCAACGAGAATAACGTCTACGACTACAGCTCGAATGCAACGAGCAACGGCGGCGATCTCGGCGTCGTCGATCCCGACGGCCCGATCTATACCCGCCCGTCTTATGGTCCGGGCTATTGGGAGCACCGCAACGGCGCCTGGTATTTTCGAAACGGCCACAACGGCCATTTCGCCGGTGGCCGGCGCGGCAAAGGCAGCCCCGGCGCTATCGGAGCGCATTGAGCGACGGCGCGACACCCGTTAGGGATGGCGCATTCCGACGCTGCGCACTGGTCCTAAATGCCTCGCTACCGCATCACCATCGAATATGACGGCACGCCCTTCATCGGCTGGCAGCGCCAGGCCGAAGGCGTGTCGATTCAAGGCGCGCTCGAAACGGCGATCCGCAAATTCTCTGGCGAAGCGCCGGGCGTGCGCGGCGCTGGGCGAACCGACGCCGGCGTGCACGCGCTGGGGCAAGTCGCGCACTTCGATCTCGAAAAGACATGGGAACCGGGACGCATCCGCGATGCGATGAATTTCCACCTGCGTCCAAATCCGATCGGCGTGATTTCCGCCGCTCAGGTTGACGACGCGTTCGATGCGCGCTTCAGCGCCGTGAAGCGCTACTACGAATATCGTCTGCTGACACGCCGCGCACCGCCGATCCTGCAACGCCATCGTGTCTGGTGGACGATGCAGAACCTCGACGCCGCAGCAATGCACGCCGCCGCGCAAGAACTCGTCGGAAAGCACGATTTCACGACGTTTCGCGCCGCCCAATGCCAGGCGAAATCGCCAATCAAGACACTCGACGTTTTTGATGTCTCACGGGAAGGCGAGGAAATCGTCTGCCGCGTCTCGGCCCGCTCGTTCCTGCATCATCAGGTCCGCTCGATGGTCGGAAGCTTGAAGCTTGTCGGCGAAGGCAAATGGAGCCGCGCCGATCTTGCGTCCGCGCTCGCCGCCGCCAGTCGCGAAGCCTGCGGACCGGTCGCGCCTGCGGCCGGTCTCTATCTCGTCGGCGTCGATTACGAATAGAACAGCAGGCGCCTCAGTCGTGCCGCTGATCCTCGGTGACGAGCGCCAGGAATTCCTGCCGCGTGATCGGATTATCGCGGAACACGCCGAGCATGCGGCTCGTCACCATGTCGGTGCCGGGCTTGTGCGCGCCGCGCGTCGTCATGCAGTGATGCTCCGCCTTGAGCACGACGGCGACGCCTTCCGGATCCAGCACTTCCTGGATCGTGTTCGCGATCTGCGCCGTCATCTTTTCTTGAATCTGAAGCCGCTTCGCGAACGCGTCGACGGCGCGCGCAAGCTTAGAAATGCCGACCACGCGCCCGCGCGGGATGTAGGCGACCCAGGCGCGCCCGATGATCGGCGCCATGTGATGCTCGCAATGGCTTTCGAACCGGATGCCGCGCAGCACGATCATCTCGTCGTAGCCTTCGATCTCCTCGAAGGTCTTTTGCAGAATGGCTTTCGGATCGTCGTTGTAGCCGCGGAAATATTCCTCATACGCGCGCACCACGCGCGCCGGCGTTTCAAGCAGCCCATCGCGGCTCGGATCGTCGCCGCTCCAGCGGAGAATGGTTCTGACCGCAGCCTCGACTTCGGCGCGGGTCGGCTTCTTATCTGAGCTCATAGGATCACTAGATTTCTGGGTTCGACTGGAAAAAATATGAACCGAGTTTGGCCCAATTTTTGAGCGGACGAAAGATGCGACACTACGCGTCGTGGGACGCGTTTACCGCGGATGATCTCCGTCCGCTAACTATCTTGTGGCCTCGCCGGCTTCGATATCCGCGCTGTCGCGCGGCCTAGGCGAGAGCTTGCGGACGACGACGTAGAAGACCGGCGTGAAGATCAGGCCGAATAGCGTCACGCCGAGCATGCCGGAGAACACGGCCGTCCCAAGCGATTGCCGCATTTCAGCGCCCGCGCCTTCCGCGAATACCAACGGCACGACGCCGAGAATGAAGGCCAGCGACGTCATCAGGATGGGCCTCAAACGCGTGCGCGCGGCTTCGACCGCCGCTTCGCTGCGCGACAATCCCTGATCTTCGCCCTGCTTCGCGAACTCGACGATCAGAATGGCGTTCTTCGCCGCGAGGCCGACGAGCACGATCAAGCCGATCTCGACCAGGATGTTACGGTCGAGCCCGCGAATGTTCACGCCGATCATCGCCGCCAGAATGCACATTGGCACGATCAGGATGACCGACAGCGGCAGCATCCAGCTTTCATACAGAGCCGACAGAAGGAGGAACACGAACACCACCGAAAGGCCGAACGCCAGGATCGCCGTGTTGCCCGCGAGTTTTTCCTGCAACGCGATTTCGGTCCATTCGAAACCGAACCCTGACGGCAGCACCTTGTCCGCGATGGCTTCCATCGTCTTGATGGCTTCACCCGTCGAATAGCCGCGCAGCAACTGAACCTGAACCTCGGCCGCCGGATAGAGATTGTAGCGCGGCACGCGGTAGGCGCCCGTCGTATCGCTGAATGTCGCGACCGATCCGATCGGCACCATCTCGCCTGTATTGCTTCGCGTCTTGAGATTTGCGACGTCGCGCAAGGACAGGCGGAACGGATTGTCGGCCTGCGCCGTCACGCGATACGTGCGGCCGAGAATGTTGAAGTCGTTGACGAACGCCGATCCCATATAGACCGACAACGTCTCGAAGACGCGGCTGATCGGTACGCCGAGCTGCTCGGCCTTGGTGCGGTCGATGTCGGCGTAGATCTCGGGCGTACGCACATTGAACAGCGTGAACGCCTGCGCGAAACCGGGCTGTTGTCCGGACGCGCCGGCCATCGCCCACGCTGCGCCCTCGAGCGCCGGCAGCCCGCGTCCGCCCTTGTCCTGAACGTAACCTTTGAGGCCGCCGCCCGTGCCGATGCCCGGCACCGATGGCGGCTCGATGACGAGGACGAACGCTTCCTTGATCTGCGCCATCTGCTGCCGCAGATCGTTTAAAATCGCGTCTTTCGCTAAACCGGTGTGCGCCCGCTCGGCGAATGGCGCCAGACTGACGAAGATCACGCCCGTGTTCGGCGCGTTGGTGAATGTCGCACCGTCGAAGCCGACGAAAGCGACGGAGTGGTTGATCCCGGGCCGCGACAGCAGAATATCACCGGCCTTGCGCACGACGGCATCGGTACGGCTGAGCGTCGAGCCCGGCGGCAACTGCAACGCAACGATCAGATACGCGCGGTCGAGCGGTGGGACGAGCCCCGTCGGCGTCGCCGTCAAGCGCGTGTACGTCGCGAACAGCAGGCCGCAATAGACGAGGATCAGAAGCAAGCTGATTTTGATGAGCTTGCTCGTCAGCCACGCATAGCCGTGCGACAGCGCACCGAACGCCCAGTTGAAGGCGCGGAAGAACAGCCTCAGCGGCGCGCCGAGAATTCTCGCAAGAATGTTCTGCTTTTCATGCGCGGCGCGATGCGGCTTCAACAGCAGCGCCGCCATCGCGGGCGACAGCGTGAGCGACACGATCAGCGACAACGCCGTCGACGCAGCGATCGTGATGGCGAACTGCTTGAAGAACGTTCCCTGCAGGCCGGTGATGAAGGCCGTCGGCAGGAACACGCCGATGAGCACGAGCGAGATCGCGATCAGCGCCGTGCCGACTTCGTCCATCGTTTTATGAGCCGCGGCCTTCGGACTCATGCCTTGTTCGATGTAACGCTCGACGTTCTCGACCACGACGATCGCGTCGTCGACGACGATGCCGATCGCAAGCACCAGTCCGAACAGCGACAGCGTGTTGAACGTGATGCCGAGCAGGCTCATGATGAAGAACGTGCCGATCAGCGACACCGGAATGGCGAGGATCGGAATGATCGCCGCACGCCACGTTTGAAGAAACAGTATGACGACCAGCACGACGAGCAGGATCGCCTCGGCGAGCGTCTTGACGACGGCGTCGATCGAGAACTGAATGAATTCGGTCGGATTATAGACGACGGTGTAGTCGAGGCCCGGCGGGAAGCTCTTCTTCAGCAGTTCCATCTGCTGCTTGACAGCGGACGCCGTCGCGAGCGCATTCGATCCCGGCTTCTGGAACAGCACAAGCGCCGTCGCGTTGCGATTGTCGAGATACGCATTGACGGTGTAGTCCTGCGCACCGAGCTCGACGCGCGCGATGTCGCGAACTCGGATGACCTGTCCGCCGGGTTCTGCCCTGACCACGATATCTTCGAACTCGCTCGTCGCCTTAAGGCGCCCGAGCGTCTGGACATTGAGCGTGAATGCGCCGTCCGATGTCGCGGGCGGCTGGTTGATCGAGCCGGCCGCGACCTGCAAGTTTGCCGCCTGTAGCGCAGCCACGACATCGCCCGCCGTCAGTCCGCGCGACGACATCTTGTCGGGATCGAGCCAGATGCGCATCGAGTAGTCGCGTGCGCCGAACACGTTGACGTCGCCGACCCCGTCGATGCGCGTGAGCACGTCTTTCACATAGAGCGTCGCGTAGTTCGAAATGTACTGCTGGTCGCGCGTGCCGTCGGGCGACACCATATGCACGACCATCATCAGGTCGGGCGACGCCTTGCGCACCGATATGCCGAGACGGCGCACGTCTTCCGGCAGACGCGGCTCCGCCACCGACACGCGATTCTGCACCAGCACCTGCGCCTGATCGACGTCGGTGCCCGGCTTGAAGATGACGCTGATCGTCACCTGCCCGTCACCCGTCGACTGCGAGTTGATGTAGAGCATGTCGTCAACGCCGTTGACTTCCTGCTCGATCGGCGTCGCGACCGTCTCCGCGATCACCTGCGCGGAGGCGCCTGGATACGTCGCGTGAATGCTGACCGTCGGCGGCGCGATCTCCGGATACTCGGCGATCGGTAGGAAGTTCACCGAGATCAATCCGAGGATCGTAATGATCAGCGACACGACGGATGCGAAAATCGGCCGGTCTATGAAGAAATGGGTGAGGCGCATTGGACGTTTTCTGCGTTTGAGCGCGAGTTACTTCTGGGCGGTTTTCTCGGGCGGCTTGATTGCGCCCGGAGTCGGCGCAACTTTCGATCCGGGTCTGATGGCCGGATTGGCGACCCCTTCGATCACCACGCGATCGTCGGCTTTGAGGCCCGATTTGATGACGCGCAGCCCCTCGTAGATCGGTCCAAGCTCCACCGGCGTCGCGACGACCACGTCGTCGGCGTTGACGGTGTAGACGATCTTGTGCGCCTGATCCGAAACGATGGTGTCGTCGGGGATGAGAAACGCATCGATGTCGCCGGCATAAAGAGCAAGGCGCGCAAAGACGCCGGGCGTCAGCAATCCGTCCTTATTCGGAAGGATTGCCCGGCCGCGCAGCGTCCCGGAATGTTCATTGAATGCGTTATCGATGAAGTCCATCGTGCCCTGATGGCTCCAGTCTTTCTCGTCCGCGAGCTTCAGGCGCACGGGCGTCGGCGAGTTCGGCGAGGAATCGCGCTTGCCCGATTGATTGAGACGCTCGTAGCGCAGGTAGTCCGCTTCGGACGTGTCGAACACGAAGTGAATGGGGTCGGTCGAGACGATCGTCGCCATCAGCGTCGCGTTGACCTGTCCGCCGATCACGAGATTTCCGACGTCGATTTTCTTATCCGAGATGCGTCCCGAGATCGGCGCGCGAACCTCGGCCCACTCGAGATTGAGTTCCGCCGACTTGAGTTGCGCCGCCGCCGACATGACCTGCGCTTCTGCGACGCCGAGACTTGATTTGCGCTGCTCGTAAACCTGCTCGCTCAGCGCTTTGGATTCGACCAGCGGTGCCGCGCGCTGCAGATCGGCCTTCGCGAATTCGACTTGCGCGTGGGCGCGTGCGACGTCGGCCTTCGCAGCCTCGACGGCAATTTCGAATGGCCGCTTGTCGAGCGTGAACAAAAGATCGCCGAACTTGACGTCGGAGCCTTCCTTGAAATTCACCTGATCGACGTAACCGCTGACGCGCGGTCGCAACTCTACGCGCTGAAACGCTTCGAAGCGGCCGGGATATTCATCCCAGGTTTTGATGTGCTTGGAGAGCGGCGGTGCGACCGTCACCGGAAACGCCGGCGGTCCTTCTTGTGCATTTACAGGCGCAACTGCGCCGGCAAGAACTGCGGTCATCAACGCCACGCAAGGCACGAAAAGATGCCGCCGCAGCGCGGATCGCAAAGGCTCATGTATCGTCATGGATTGCGCCAAAAATCTTATGAGTAAATGAATTCCGGCGTTCCCGCCCGCCGGCATGGTGAGGCCGGGAACGTATCACAGCAGCGCCAGCGTGCTACTCGAATTTCGCTGATCAGTCGTTTTAGCGGACGTTATCGTCGCGCATCGGCGTCACTGTACGCGCAACGAATGCATTGCTGTCGATGATTGCGCAAACTGAACCACCGGTACGCTACGATGCGATGAGCGTACCGGCGGTTTGATATGTCACGCACTCATAACAGTGTACCGCGCAGGATCAGCAGCGCGACGCTGAAGTAGATCATCAGACCGGTGACATCGACGAGCGTCGCAACGAACGGGGCTGATGCGCTCGCAGGGTCGAACCCAAGCCGCTTCAGCGCAAACGGCAGCATAGAGCCCGCAAGCGAACCGAATGTGACGATCCCGACGAGGCCTAGGCCGACGGTCAGCGCGACCAGCATCCAGTGCTCGCCGTAGTCGAAGATTCCGAGATACTGCCACAAGCTGATGCGTGCGATGCCGATGACGCCGAGGATGGTGCCGAGCGTCAGGCCCGTGGGAATTTCTCTGACCGCGACGCGCCACCAATCTCTGAGACGCAGCTGTCCGAGCGCAAGCGCGCGGATCAGCAGCGAAGTCGCCTGCGATCCCGAATTGCCGCCAGAACTCATGATGAGAGGGATGAACAGCGTCAGCACGACGGCCTTCGCGAGCTCATCGGAATAATGCTGCATGGCGCTTGCAGTCAGCATCTCGCCCAGAAACAGCGCGCACAGCCAGCCGGCGCGCTTCTTGATCATCTCGACGAAGCCGATCTCCATATACGGCTCGGCCATGCCTTCGACGCCGCCGAAGCGCTGCACGTCTTCCGTACTTTCCGCGAGGATCGCGTCGATGACGTCATCGAACGTGACGATACCGAGCACGCGATGGCGGGAGTTGAGAACCGGCACTGCCAGAAGGTCGTGAATGGAGATCAGCCGCGCGACTTCTTCCCGATCGGCATCGGGATCGACCCAGATCGGATCGCGATCGGATGCAACGTCGAGAATATTGCTGTCGGGCTCGCTGGAGATCAGCTGCCGCAACGACACGACCTGACGTAGCTCGCGCGATGCAGGATCGAGAACGTAGATGGCGTAGACCGTTTCTCGCGTGTGCTGCACTTCGCGAATATGCTTCAGCGTTTCCGCGACGGAATATGTTGACGGAACGCTGACGAATTCCGTCGTCATGATGCTGCCCGCGGTGCCCTCGGGATAAGCGAGCAGAAGCTTCAGCGATTGCGCCGTCTCGAAATCGACGCGCGCGAGAAGGTCTGTGCGATCAGTCCCGTCGAGCTGGCGCAGCATGTTGGCGGCGCGGTCGGCGGACATGCCTTTCAGAATGCGTCCGGCAAGGTCCTCGGGAAGCTCGAGGATGATGTCGCCCGCGCGCGACAATTCCGGCCGGTCGAAAATATCGACCGCGCGTTCCAGCGGAAATTGCGAAAGGATGGAGGCGGTCGTTTCGAGATCTTGCTCGTTGAGCTGCGCGACGATGTCAGCATCGTGCTCATCGAGCAGTTCGACCAGCAGGATCGGATCGACGTCGTCGCCCGACACGTAGTGGACTTCTTCCATGGCTCACCTCACGATCCGCCGTCAAAACGGACCGTGGCGAGCCGACCCAACGGTCAGACCACGGGCCTCGACGGCCGGGGAGTTCGACAACTACTGTCGCTAGACAAGGGTTGGGTTCCTTCGAATTCACGGCATCGAGGTCATCGAGTGCCGTTGCGGTCACATGGGCCGATCAGGATGACCTGTCAAGGAGAGATCGAGATTGTTTCTGTGCGTTGGGTTCTGATGTGCGTGATTGGAGAATCGAGCGTGTCTCTGAAGCCGAAATCGATAATGCGGCCGCCCTCGTTGTTGCATACAGTTTCGCATTCGATCCGCGGCCGAGACCGGTCAAGGCGTCGGCAATACGGTCGTGATACAGGCAGGATCGCAGAGGATAAGCATGAACGAAAACACGGCCGCCACGCTTGGACTCGTTCTGCCCGGTGGCGGTGCCCGGGGAGCCTATCAGGTCGGTGTGATCAAGGCTCTCGCTGAACTCACGCCGCGTAATCGCAATCCGTTTCCCGTCATCGTCGGTTCGTCCGTCGGAGCGATCAGCGCGGCATTCCTTGCGGCCAATGCCACGCGCTTTAACGAAGGCGTCGCCAAGCTCGTGGAGCTTTGGCAGAACCTTCATTGCAGGGATGTTTACCGCACCGATTTCGTATCGGTCTCCTTGCACGGGCTGCATTGGGTTCTATCTCTGACGCCGATTGCGTCCCTGGGACTGCCCAATCCGCGCTCGCTCCTCGACAACGATCCGCTCCGCCAATTCCTTATCGACCACACCGAGTTCGAACGTATCTCGGAAGCGGTGAAGGTAGGGGCGCTCAAGGCGTTGTGCATCACGGCTTCCTCTTACGATCGCGGACGCGCGGTTACCTTCTTTGAAGGCGCGCCCGAGATCGCCGAATGGAGCCGTGCCCGCCGCGACGGTGTTGCGACCCGCTTGACGGTCGACCACCTGCTTGCGTCGTCCGCGCTGCCGCTGGTGTTTCCGGCGCAGCGCTTGGGATCCGAGCACTATGGCGACGGCTCGCTGCGGCTGACATCGCCGCTGAGCCCGGCGATCCACGCCGGCGCGGATAAGATCATCGTCATCACCACCCGCGATCGCGACGTCGATCCGCCGACACGGCCGGATGAAGTTCAATACCCGCCATTGGGTACGATTGGCGGCAGCATGCTCGACATTATTTTCATGGACAACGTCGACGCCGACATCGAACGCGCGCAGCGCATCGATCATACGCTGTCGCTGGTTGCTGAGCGCCGACTTGGCGAAACGTCGCTGCGCGACATCGATGTCATCGCGCTCGATCCGTCGGAGGACATTCGCGAGATCGCCCGCCGTCATGCTGCCGAGATGCCGTGGACTGTCCGGATGCTGCTGCGCAGGCTGGGCGTTTGGGGAGAGGACTGGCGCCTGCCGAGCTATCTGATGTTCGAGCCCGGCTATTGCCGCGCCCTGATCGAGCTTGGCTATCGCGATACGCTGGCGCGTTCGAAAGAATTGATCGCATTCATCAGCGAAGGCACAGCGGCGCCGAAGAGACCTTAGCGGTTGAGATGGCCTCAAGCCCACGCCGGCGCCGTGTCTGTGATTGTCGACCGTGATTAATTATCAGGGCGCCTAGCCTCTATGGCCAAGCTAGGACCAGCGGAGTGACGGGAGCGCTGTCCTAGAACCTCTTGAGACTCGATAGCCCCCGCTATCGGCTCCCCCTCTGGGCCGGTAGCGGGGCGTTTTTTATCAGTTTTCTTTCCGCAGCTCAAAGGACGCCATGATCTGCCGCGCTCGAAAAATCATCATAGGTGTAACGAGCGCCAAATAGCAGATCGATGTAATCGCAGGGGCAAGCCAAGTCCTGTCGCCTGTTACGAGCCACATCTTTAATGCAACTGAAACGACCACAAAAGCGAACCAGGGAAGGATCTGCTCCTTTGCCCGCCCCTGAGAATTGAGAACCATATTATACGGTGAAGTAAACGCTATGACGGCAGACGCGGCAGTCATAGCCAAAAGGACAGCGTCCTGCTTGGCAAACGTCCGGTGCATCCAGAGCATCATGATGAAATCGGAAAACGCGGTTATTGTGAGCCCTACAATAATCACCAGCAGGACTCCGCCAAGGCTCATAAAAAGTGTCGTCCGTCGGACCCAAGCGACGTCGCCACGAGCCACTGCGTGAGCGTTAAAACTCCATAGAGGCATGAACAATTGGGCAATGAGCAGCGCCATCACAGATCCGAGGCGCATCGGAGGCACGAAGCTGGCGACCTCTGCGGGGCCTGCCAGATGGCTGATGATAATAATATCGGCATTGGTGCCGATAGCGGTCAAAATCGACAGAATAAAAAAATGAGACCCAAGACCCACCAGAAGTTTCGCGTCACCGAACGAAAAATCTTGAAGCCCCGGTTTGAATTGTTTCTCCCTGAAGAAGAAGCATAAGCTCGCTAAAATCATGACGAGAACTGGAGCGCCACCGTATGCAAGCACGATAAGCCACGACGGCGCATTTAGGTATATTGCTGCCAGACACGCGAAGATTGAACCAATGGCGCCGGATATCTGCAGCGTACTCTGAAGCGGTATCCAAAGTAGGGACTGCAAAATACGATAGATAATAACGGAAGGCATTCCGAGAAAAAAAACCGACAGCACGGCGGCCGCTATCGGCCACATATTTGGAGCCACGAAATATTCGAAGAAGCCGGTCACAGATACCAACAGAACGGCCGAGACACCTACGCCTGCGATTGATCCGAGCAACGCATACGCGCTCGCGATATCGCGGCGAACCGAAGCATTGTCGCCTCGAGCAGCAGCGTCTGGTATGCGAGACAGAAGGCCACTGCCGATACCCAGATCCATGAACGCCATCACGCCAGTGATGGCAACGCTTGCTGCCCAAACGCCGAACGCCTCATCTCCTAGACTGTTTAGCATTGCTGGCATAACCAGTAGCGGCGCCAGCAGCGAAGCGAATTGGCCAGCTGTCCCAGAAATCACCGAAAGAGTTAGCCGGATCGAGCGAGCGCTCAGAATTGGTCGCATTGAACTTCTGAATTTGCAGCGTCAGGTCTATAAGCCAAGCGTCTGAGCAAGACAATGCACGGGGGAGGCATGAAAAGGTGTCTGAAGTCGCTCATCCCGACAGTCGGATTATTTTCCTTGGAGGCATATTTCCTCCCAGCCAGATCGATCTCATCTATCGGGAGTCGAGAGGTGTGATACAAGGAGCGGCTGACGGGCTCCAAAAAAGTCTACTTACTGGTCTCGCCTCTAATGGAGCGGATCTGGCGATTGTCAATCTACCTTACGTCGGAGCATATCCACGAGGTTTCACGCAACCAGTGTTTCCTGCGGTCGAAGATAGCTTCGCCGGAGCCCCGCTGCATGGCCAACGCTTCGTTCTGGTCCGCGTTCTAAAAACACTTCATCGGGTCGTTGCGGCATTCTCAGGATTGCAAAACGTCAATCCACGGTCACGCATCAAGTCTGATCGCAAGCGTACCGTGGTGATGGTTTACGCTGCACATTTACCGTTTTTGTTTGCGGCCCTCGGGCATCGCTTTCTCAGAAAAGATTGCTCGGTTTGCCTGATTTTACCGGACCTTCCGGAATTTATGGGCGATGGCGGAAGACTGTACAAAATAGTAAAATCTATCGACTCGAACCTTTTTTATAAGCTGGCTAAACGGATCGACTACTTTGTGGTGCTGACAGCCGCGGTGGCCGATCGTTTGGGACTGGCGCCTGAACGGTTTGTGATCGTCGAAGGGATTGCCGATAATAGAGGGGACGGTGATCCAGTCGAGCCTGGAAAGCGGGCGTTTCTCTACACTGGAACGCTGGCTCGGAGATATGGCGTCATTGATCTTTTAGAAGCGTTTCAAACACTTGATGCACCGAACGCGGAACTTTGGATTTGCGGCGAAGGCGATGGCGCCAAGCAAATCGAAAACGCAGCGGCGACCGATCCCCGAATTAAATTCTTCGGGCAAGTCACGCGAGACAAAGCGCGCGAATTGCAAAAACAAGCAACGGTGCTCGTTAATCCGAGACTACCTGTTGGAGAATTCACGAAGTACTCATTTCCATCAAAAACGATGGAGTATATGGCGGCAGGCCGTCCCGTTCTGATGTATCGATTGCCAGGCATCCCGGAAGAATATCACGATTATTTTGTGAGCCCTTCAGACAATTCCACGGAAGCACTTACGAGTGCTATGCTGCAGCTGATCGGTTGGAGCGATGGGCGTCTGGCTGAGTTTGGGCACCGAGCGAGGGAATTTGTTTTGCGCGAGAAAAACCCAGCCGTGCAGACCAGAAAAATCTTAAGGTTGATAGGCTAGAACGTGGTCTGGCATTGCGGCTTGAGCGCCGGTTAGTTCAGGGCGGGCACGGTGATGACGTCCGGGCGTAACAGCGAACACGACCGCTTCGCATATTTCAGCGATCCGATGATGATCGGACTTGTATCGCTGGCGTTGGCAATGCCTGTCTCTCTGGGTACGGTTTTTAAGATCGAACTTACTCCGACATTCCTTCTCGCACCCGTCATAGCCTACGCGATATGGATCACCAGATTCGATGTCGTGACGAAGGTTTTTGTGCTTGCTGGAATTTGCGGAATCGTATCAGTCACCATCGTAAATCTATGGGCTCCCGGAAACGTCAAAGGCAATGTTGCCGAACTCGTCATATGGACGATGTTTGCACCGAGTTTTGTTTTTCTCGGGCGCTTGTTGCCAATAAAAGAAGTGGTTTTCCGTTTGGGCGTCGTCTCGGCGGTGTTCCTTGTCGCCATTACGGTTCCATTGCTCATAACCGGGCATCCGACCAGAGCGATGAGCGTGGTTGACATTCGCGGCTTTGGACGCGGAAGCTATCTGGACGTTCATTTTTTCGGACTGCCAGTCTACGCCTCTTTCGGCGTAAATAGTCTAGCAGCCCTCTTTTGCATACAGGCGGCGCTGATCTGCGCCGCGCTTTTTAGCTCGTCGAATTCTCTAAAAGCGTTGCTCGCAGCAGGTCTCGCGTGCGCGAGTTTATTGATCCTCGAAAGCGATAGCCGAGCAGCCCAAGGATCGCTGCTTTTGCTAGTTTTGGCGATTGCGATTTTCGCAGTGATAGACCGTCGCACCTTAGCATCAGTGACGTTAATTGAGCTCAGCATACTTCTCGGCGTCGTAACAGCAAGCTTAAGAACCTCAGCTGACATTCGTCTCGTTAGTTTAGTGACGGATATCGTTCGCGCCTGGGTGCTAGGTCATGAGCAAAGCGCTCTGGGACACCCGACGATGGAGTCGGTTACAACGGGCCGCACGATTCTTTGGAAAGCTGCCATTCGAGATGTGATGCACAGTCCGATTTTCGGAAACGGGTTCTCCGGATACGGGCGATTTTTCCCCGTTGTTACTGGTCCAAATACGACGGCGCATTGTTACTATCTCACGATCTTGTGGAAAGGTGGTATCGTCTTTGCGGTGCCATTTGCGTTTTTCATCGCACTGGCTTTCCGTCGAGCATGGCAGCATCGTGTTGCCGGCAGCGAATGGTATTTCGCGGCGACAGCGCTAGTCTTAATGTTTTTGCTGCCATCGCTCACGTGGGATATCCTCATGATTCCGAGCGCAGGCGCACTGGCTTGGTTCGTGTTGGGGCTTTTGCAGGGTCCATTCAAGATTGATTCCGAAATCGAATATAGACATGCCGCTCAGACCGTTTAACGGTTACTACGCTGCCCTTCCTCAGATTGGGTGCGCTGTTGAAGAACTTGAATCGCAATCCCGGCCAGCATCCCCGCAACCCAAGGCGAACAAAAACGCTTCCATATGGAATGCTTCTTCCACAAGACAAGGATGTTCCCTCTTGACGATGGATACCGCCCAATAACTGAGAGCCATCATCGCGATGCCGGCGAGCGGATAATAGATTGGGCGTGTCAACCCGCTTTCTCCGTATGCTTTGCTTCTTCCTCGCCCATGGCGTCAGCGGCGTCGCTCGCCATATCCGAGAGATTTCTGAGTGCCACGTGCAGCATTTCAGTTGCCATGTCGGCGTCCGTTCCGTTGCCCTCAACCGTCGCGTCAATTCGAGCCCAATAGTTGCTCTGAGAAAGCCGCACACGCACGAACGTATCGCCGTTCGGATATTTCCCGACTTCAGCTGGCTGGCATCGGCTTTCTCCTTTGCTTCTTTCTGGGTAATGGCGGCTATCTTTTCGAAGTAGAATTCTACGATTGCCAAAGTCTCTCTAATCAGCCCGAAACGCTTGCCGCTTCGATAGGTGGCGCTGTCACGGGACAGAACCTGGCAGCGCCGCTGAATGACTTCCCGCCAATATTCGAGCGTCAGAGAGTGTTTATCGATGTTGCACGGGGCGCAGGCCGGAAAGAGATTTGTTTCCGGTCAGAAGGGATGTTCGCTCGCCGTTTCGTGCATGTTCCGCCCATCACCGAAGGGGGGCTGGGACATCCAGAAGTGCCAGATTTAATGGGTTTTGATGGTGCTGCCGGAGGGGATTGAACTCTCGACCTCTCCCTTACCAAGGGAGTGCTCTACCACTGAGCTACGGCAGCCTGTGCGGCTTTTGGGTGCCGCAACCGGCGCCCAAGAAAAAAGCAGCGCGCCGTTGAACCGACGCGCGTGGTGCCCGCTGGGCAGGCGGGGCGGACACTGCCACAAGGCTTGACGGGGGGCAAGACCGAAAGCCAAGCTGCCTGAGACGATGTCGCAGCAGATGTGGCGCGGCATCAGCGATCCCCGGAAGCCACTCAAAAGCCGCAGAGGACAAGCCAAGAACGCGCATGACCGAACGGAATTCAAAGGAAAAACCCCAGCAGCCGTCACGCAAAGACGCCCGGGCCGAGCGTCTTGCCGAGGTGCTCCGGACCAACCTGAAACGCCGCAAGGAAGCCGCGCGCGGCCAGGCACACGACAAAGCCGGCGTCACTGACGAGTGATTCTCAAGGCCGGTCTGTGGGTCTGGCGTAAACGTCGGCAAAACTCCTTGCGGGATCAGCCGCGAAACCAGTATCAGCGACCGGGGCATCGACGCGAATCTCAGTCGCCGCGCATGGCGACGCGTCACACATGGAGCCAGAAGGCATTTAATGGATCGGATCAGGATTACCGGCGGTCAGGCTCTTCGCGGCACGATCCCGATTTCCGGCGCCAAGAATGCGGCCCTGCCGCTGCTTATCGCCAGCATGCTGACCGAAGATCGGCTGACGCTTAAAAATGTCCCGAACCTTGCCGACGTCAATCTGCTGGTGCGCATCCTTCGCAACCATGGCGTTGACCTCGGCGTCGATGGCAAGCGCCCGGGGACGGCGATGCATCTCGGCGAGACGTTCCATCTGACGGCGCGCGATATCGTCGATACGACCGCCCCTTATGAAATGGTGTCGCGGATGCGCGCCAGCTTCTGGGTGCTGGGCCCGCTGATCGCACGCATGCGGGTCGCGAAGGTGTCGCTGCCGGGCGGCTGCGCGATCGGAACCCGCCCCGTCGATTTGCATCTGACGGGGCTGAAGGCGCTGGGCGCCGAGATCGACATCGACGCCGGCTACGTCATCGCGCGGGCTCCGAAGGGCCTGCACGGCGCGCATATCGTGTTTCCGAAAGTTTCGGTCGGCGCGACGCTCAACGTCCTGCTCGCCGCCGCTTTGGCGAAAGGCGAAACGCTGATCGAAAACGCCGCGCGCGAGCCTGAAATCGGCGACGTCGCGAGCTGCCTTGCGAAGATGGGCGTCAAAATCGAAGGCATCGGCACGTCGACGCTCAGAATCCAAGGGCGAGATCGTCTTGAGGGCGCCGTCCATACTGTCCTTCCCGATCGCATCGAAACCGGCACCTTCGCAATGGCTGTCGCTGCAACCGGCGGCGACGTGATGCTCGAAGGGGCCCGCGCCGAAGATCTGCAAGCCGCGCTCGATGTCCTTGTCGAGACCGGAGCAACCGTCGAGTCGACCGCTACCGGCATCCGCGTCAAGCGCAACGGCGGCGACATCAAGCCGGTCTCCGTCGAGACGCAGCCGTTTCCGGGCTTCCCGACCGATCTTCAGGCTCAGTTGATGGCGCTGCTGGCGTTGGCCTCCGGAACGAGCGTCATTCGCGAGAACATCTTCGAAAACCGCTTCATGCACGTGCAGGAGCTGGCGCGTCTGGGAGCCGATATCCAGCTCCACGGCGATACGGCGACGATCAACGGTGTTACGACGCTGAAGGGCGCGCCGGTCATGGCGACCGACCTCCGGGCGTCGGCGTCGCTGGTTATTGCCGGGCTCGCGGGCGAAGGCGAGACGATGATCAATCGCGTTTACCACCTGGATCGCGGCTTCGAGCAGCTGGAACAGAAATTGAGCCGCTGCGGCGCCAACATCGAGCGCCTGGCGAGTGGCTGACTGAGAGACGCATCCCAATAATCCGGGACGATGTTGCACGAGCCGCGCCCGCCCGATAACACTCGGCCGGATAGCATGGTTTTTCAGGCGCTCGCCGGGAGATTGTCAGCCTCGATGTCCGACCTCAAGCTTATCGCTCTCGACGCGGAAGATCTGAACGTCGTCTCGGCGCACCTGCAGGACGCCGTGCTGCGTGTTGGCGAAATGATGTATCTGCCGGCCGAGAAGCGTTTCGTGGCCATCGCCAATCGCTTCGATTGGGGCGAGCTGGCCAAGGCGCCATCGAAGGGAAAAGCGTCCGAGAGCTTCGAGCGCCGCCGCTCTGGCATTCGCTTCGAACGGGTCTTGAGCGCCAAGCTGCAGGGAATTGACCTTAAGGATAGGCGCGCGGCGTTAGCTTTGCTGGCAATAACATTCGAGCCAACCGGTGGTACGGAGACGCCGGAAGGCAATGTCACGTTGACTTTTTCCGGCGCGGCAGCCATTCGGCTGCACGTCGAATGCGTCGAGGTCGAGTTGAAGGATCTCGGGGCGGCTTGGGCCACGAAACACTCGCCGGAGCACCCAGACGACGCAGGCTGACGTGTTAGGCCGTAATGCTCTGAGGGATAGTGCTCATGCCGATGCGGCTGAAGAGCGCCGATAAGAATTTCGAGCAGCAGTTCACGGAACTGCTCTCGCAAAAGCGCGAAGTCTCCGTCGACGTCGATAACGCCGTGAGAGACATCATCGCCGAAGTTCGCTCGCGCGGCGACGAAGGACTGGCGGACCTCACCCTGAAGTTCGATCGGCTCGATCTCAAAAAGACGGGCGTCGCCGTGACGGCCGCCGAGGTCGACGCAGCCGTTCGCGAGTGCTCGAAGGAAACCCTCGACGCTCTGCACTTCGCGCACGATCGCATCACCGATCATCACGAGCGACAGATTCCCTCCGATGATCGCTATCGCGACAACGTCGGCGTCGAACTCGGCCACCGCTGGACGGCTGTGGAATCGGCCGGCCTCTATGTGCCGGGCGGTCTCGCGTCCTATCCCAGCTCGGTGCTGATGAATGCTGTACCGGCGAAGGTCGCAGGCGTGCCCCGCGTCGTGATGGTCGTCCCCTCACCCGCAGGCGAACTCAATCCGCTCGTGTTGGCCGCGGCAAAAATTTCCGGCGTATCCGAGATCTATCGTATCGGCGGCGCGCAGGCCGTCGCCGCGCTCGCCTACGGCACCGAGACGATCCGTCCGGTCGTCAAGATTGTCGGACCCGGCAACGCGTACGTCGCGGCCGCCAAGCGCCAGGTGTTCGGCATCGTCGGCATCGACTCGATCGCAGGCCCGTCCGAAGTTCTCGTCATCGCCGATCGCAACAACGATCCCGAATGGATCGCCACCGATTTGCTCGCGCAGGCGGAGCATGACACGGCCGCGCAATCGATCCTCATGACGGACGACGAAGACTTCGCGACCGCCGTCGAACAGGCCGTCGCGCGCCAGCTGCAAACGCTTTCGCGCGGAAATATCGCGGGCGAGAGCTGGAACGCTTTCGGTGCGACCATCGTTTTGAGTTCACTCGATGAAGCTCCGGCCCTGGCAGATCGTGTCGCCGCCGAGCACTTGGAAATCGCGACGGAGAATGCGGAAGACCTTTCGCAAAGCATTCGTAACGCCGGCGCGATTTTCATCGGACGCGTCACGCCTGAAGTCATCGGCGATTACGTTTCCGGCTCAAATCACGTCCTTCCGACCGCCCGGAGCGCGCGGTTCTCATCGGGCCTTGGCGTGCTCGATTTCATGAAGCGCACGTCGATACTGAAGCTGGACGATGCAGCATTGGCCGCGCTGGCTCCTGCAGCCATGACGCTGGCTCGCGCCGAAGGACTGGAAGGGCATCGCAGATCCGTTGAAATTCGGCTCGCCAAATCGACTTGAGGCAGAATGGATCAAACCGTGAGCATTACCGGGGGTCGTGATCGTTTAGCGGAAATTACGCTCGACACGAAGTCGCTCGGCCGTGCGAACGTGAATGCCGAGCATGAGCGCGAAGTCGCTATTTTCGATATTCTGGACGGCAATACGTTCCGTGTCGAAGACGTGGACGACGGCCCCTACAAGCTGCATCTGTCGATCGTCGACGACCGCCTGCAAATGAACGTCGCCGCGGCGAGCAGCGAGCAGAATTTCGAGCACGCGATCGCGTTGACGCCGCTGAAGCGCATCATGAAGGATTACTTCATGGTCTGCGAATCCTACTACGAAGCCGTCAAAACCGCGCCGCCCGCACGTATCCAGGCGATCGACGTCAGCCGCCGCGGTCTGCACGACGAAGGCAGCGTTCTGCTGCGCGATAAACTTCTGCCCAAGATCATCGTCGACGACGATACCGCCCGCAGGCTGTTTACGCTCGTCTGCTCGCTACACTGGAAGGGTTAGGCTCGGCTCGCGCCGGCCGTCGAGAAACCACGCTTCCTGCTCCCCCACGCCTTTGATGTCGATCAGCCCGCGCGGCCGAAGAATGAAGCTCTCCTTGAGAGCGGCGTAGCACGTCGGGCAAATCGTGATGCGCCCGACTTCGCTCGATTGCTCGAGACGGCTCGCCATGTTCACCGGATCGCCCCAAACGTCGTAGCTGAACTTGTTCTTGCCGATGATGCCCGCCGTCATCGGACCGGCGGCGATGCCGATCCGGACGTTGAGATCGATGTTTTCATCCGCCGCGATCGTGCGCACGGTTGCGACGAGATCCAGCGCCATCGCGGCCAACGCTTGCGCATGATCTGGCCGAGGAACCGGTACGCCCGAGGCAACCATGTACGCATCGCCGATCGTCTTGATCTTTTCGACGCCATGCTGCTGCGCCAGTTCGTCGAAGGCGGTGACGAGACGGTTCAAGAGCGCAACGGTTTTTTCCGGGCCGAGCCCCCGCGCCAATCGCACGAACCCGCTGATATCCGCGAACAGAACGGAAGCTTCGGTAAATCCGTCTGCGATCGTCTGCCCCGGAGCCATCTTGAGGCGTTCGACAATGGCGTCGGGAAGGATGTTTCGCAGAACCGTTTCGGTTTCCGCCTTGGCCGTCTCGACGAGGCCGAACGCATAATAGACGCACGCCGCGATCAGCCCAAATGTCGTGATGGCACCCTGCACGTAAAGGGAATCGATGACCTTCTGATCGGCATGCAGCCGCGCGGCTTCCATCGGAAACTGGAACCAGGCGATGAGATGCAGCACAAGCGCCGTGACCACGATCACGAAGACGAGCCAGAACCGGCGCGCTTCGAAAATCACGAAAGGCGCCGCTGCCGCCACGACGTACTGCAGCGGCGCGCCGCCCAACCGTCCGAAGTAGGACGTAAACCCGATGAGCGCGGAAAATTCAGCGACGACCAGCAGCAGCCCGCCAGCCATCTCGTTGAACCTGTGCATCAGCGGCACGAACGACAGAATGACGGCGAGGGCGAGATTGATGAAGACGACGGGCATCATCGTTTCGTCGCCCGACATCCAAAGCTGGATCGCGTAGATGAAGGTCGTGACGACGACGAGAAACGAGAACACGTTGACGATCTTCAGCCGCCGCTGTGTGTCCGGCGGATAGTCCTTGATCCCGATGCACGCGATCGCACCGAACATCGCTTTGACCGGGCGTACGATTTGCTTGAGTAAGACAACGCAGCCTTGCAGCCAGCTGCGTTGCTCGCCTCGTTGCCCGCGTCGTTGATTGTCTCGATCGGCGATCGTCATGCGATGGGATCCGGAAGCTGCAGAGATCGTCTGCCGCTAGTCTTTGTCGTCAAGACGGCCGATGCCGCTCAAAGCCGCAATATCGCAGATGACTTGCTGTCCCCGCCGCTCGATGGCCCCTTCCGACTCGAGAAGCTGGAGCGCGGCGTTGACTTTGGGACGGCTCGCCCCGACCAGAAGCGCCAGCTCGCTTTGCGAAATCGGCAGAGCCAGCGTCACTTTTTCGGATTTCCCGGCAGGGTCTTTCTGCCGGACGGACGCCAGGAAGAACCGCGCCAGCCGCGCCTCGATCGGGTGCAGCGCGATGGCTTCGAGCTGCTCGTCGGCGTCGCGCAGCCTGCCGGCGAGAAAACGTACAGCCGCCTCGCCGACCGATGGATGCGACTCGAGCAGACGAAGAAACGCCGCCTTTGAGAGCAGCAGCGTCTCGACTTTGTTCACAGCCGTTGCATCGGCCGAACGCGAACGTCCGTCAAAAATTGCAAGCTCGCCGAAAATCGACGGCGTCTCTACATGTGCGAAGGAAAGCTCGCGGCCGTCCGATGTCAGAACTGAAAGCCTGATGCGCCCTTTGCTCACAATGTGAAGATCGGAACCCGCATCGCCGCGCGAGAAAATGACTTGCCCAGGCTCGTAGGATGCTTCGCGCAATTCGCCCGCAACGGCCTTGCGGCTCGCCTCGTCCAGCCCAGCGAACAGCGGGGTTCGAGCAAGAAGGCCGGCTGGGTCGGGGTTCAGAGCCATTGTCGCTATCATAGCCGCTCGATTGTGCGGCGCTATTCATGCCCTGTTTTCCGGTTGCTCGCAACGCACCGGGGCCTTGCTA
>Ga0209933_1001198_pt1 | contig 27817 bp, 19 predicted proteins | sample ThiBiot_300_biof_FD_183944 | JGI IMG/M metagenome (GOLD analysis project Ga0209933, IMG submission 183944) | Wastewater bioreactor microbial communities from Cape Town, South Africa - Thiocy_cont_300_biof (SPAdes) | ecosystem: Engineered > Bioremediation > Thiocyanate > Unclassified | place...
TACTTGGATGAACCGTGCAGTCTGTCGGACAGGTTTAGCGCGCAGGGGCAGTTATACGTACTATGAAGGACAACCCCGTTTCAGAGGGAATTTCCTATCCCGATCAAAGTGCTGACGAGATTGGGGGGTGCCGTTTCGAAAACGATCGGCAGCTGCTCGAGGCTATTTTCGAGGCCAGTCCGGAATGCATTAAAATCGTAGCGCCCGATGGACGTCTCATTCAGATGAATCCGTCCGGCATGCGTATGGTCGAAGCCGAGCCCGGCGCCAAGGTCGAAGGGACGATGGTTCTTTCTCTTATCGCGCCGGAGTTTCGTGATGCCTGGCAGGCCAATCACGAGCGTGTCTGCAACGGCGAGAGGCTGATGTGGACGTTCGATATTATCGGGCTCCGCGGCACGCGCCGGCGGATGGAAACGCATGCCGTCCCGATCCGCCTTCTCAATGGGCAGACCGGTCAACTCGCAATTACCCGCGATATCACCGTCCGGCGTGAGAACGAACTGAAAGCCGCGCGGCTTGCGGCGATCGTTGCTTCGTCCGATGACGCGATCGTCAGCAAGACCCTCGACGGCATCATCACAAGCTGGAACGCGGGTGCTGAAAAGATATTCGGATATACGGCCGACGAAATCATCGGCCAACACATCACGCGCATCATTCCACCCGAACTGCATTTCGAAGAAGAAGAGATTCTCGCGCGCATCCGACGAGGTCTGCACATCGATCATTTCGAGACGGTGCGCCTTGCAAAGGACGGCCGGCGCATCGACGTTTCGGTGACCATATCGCCCATGCGGGATAATTCCGGTAACCTGATCGGCGCCTCCAAAGTCGGCAGGGACATCACGGAACGCAAGAACGCCGAGGGCTTGCAGAAGTTACTCATCGGCGAACTCAATCATCGTGTGAAGAATACGCTGGCAACGGTTCAGTCGATCGCCAATCAAACGGTCCATCGGGCGAAGAGCCCCAGTGATTTCGCAACGAGCTTCGGCGGCAGGCTGCAATCGCTGGCAAAGACCCACAGTCTTCTCACTCAGTCGACGTGGCAGGGCGCAGAGCTTTCCGAGCTCATCCGCGATCAGCTGCCGTTTGGCGATAACGAAGACGAGCGGATTACGTGTTCCGGTCCGCTGGTGATGCTCAATGCGCAAGCTGCGCTGCATTTGAGCCTCGTCCTGCACGAGCTCGCGACGAACGCCATCAAGCACGGCGCTCTCTCCGACCGGCGCGGACGGCTTTCCATCCGCTGGATGGTTCGCACCGAAACCGAACGTAAGCTCGTCCTGCAGTGGCAGGAACGCGGCGGGCCGACCGTCACGGTTCCGCAGTCACGCGGATTTGGCACGACCCTCATCGAAAAAAGCCTCGAAGCGCACGGCGGCGTGACGTCAATCCGGTACGAGGCTGACGGTCTTACATGCGATATCATCCTGCCGCTTCCGGATACGGAAACGGGCATCGGCGGTTCGTATCACAGGCCGCTGACCGAGGGGCCCCAGGCCGTGAAAGGGCTGAAGTCTTCGCAGCAACTGAACACCATTGCGGGCAAGCACATCCTCGTCGTCGATGACGAACCGTTGATTGCGATGGATATGGTTGCAAGCCTTGAAGACGAAGGTTGCGAGATCGTTGGCCCGGCGACCACGCTGCATAAGGCGTTGACGCTGGTCGAAACCGAGGACATCGACGCCGCGTTGCTGGACGCCAATCTCGCGGGTGATCCCGTTGATGAACTCGCCGCCGTTCTTGTCCGGCGAGGAATTCCGTTCGCGTTCGTCAGCGGCTACGGTCGCGAGGGGCTTCCTCAGGCTTATCAGCAGATGGCGCTGATCCGGAAACCGTTCCAGCGGCAGCGGCTGATCGATGTCGTTCGTGAGATGGTCGTCCAGGACAATATCGTCGTCCCGTTCCGGAAAACGACGTAGGCGCGGTCGCGGTGGTCAAATCTTTTCGACGAATACTGTGCCTGCGGAATAACCGGCGCCGAAACTGCAGATGAGGCCCCGCTCTCCGGCGGCAAAATCCTCATTCGCGGTATGGAATGCGATGATCGAGCCGGCGGAGGACGTGTTCGCAAACGTATCGAGAATGATGACGTTCTCGTCAGCGCGCGGCTCGCGCCCGAGTACCTTACGGCCGATCATTTCATTCATGTTGATGTTGGCCTGATGCAGCCAAAGGCGCTTCAAGCTGCGCGGATCGACGCCGATGTCGCGCGCGTGCGACAGGATCATTTCCGACACCATCGGCACGACTTCCTTGAAGACCTTGCGTCCTTCCTGAACAAACAGCTTGTCGGGTTTGCCGATCCCTTCGGGTGCCGCGCGGTTGAGAAATCCGAAGTTGTTGCGGATGTTGTTCGAGAATTGCGTCTTGAGACGTGTGCCGAGAATGCGCCAGGCACCGGTCGTTTCAGATCCGGATATGACGACGGCGGTTGCAACGTCGCCGAAGATGAAGTGGCTGTCGCGATCTCTAAAGTTCAGATGCCCGGAGCAGATTTCCGGATTGACCATCAGCACGGCTTTCGTCGAGCCGCTGGAGATGAAATCCGCAGCCGTTTTCAGGCCGAATGTCGCCGATGAGCAAGCTACGTTCATATCGAACGCGAACCCGCTGAGCCCGAGCGCGTCTTGGACTTCGACGGCCATCGCGGGGTAGGGGCGCTGCATGTTGGATGCCGCGCAGATGACGGCGCCGATGTCGCTTTTATCTCCGCCCCAACGGCCCAACGCATCGTTGGCGGCGGCGACGGCCATTTCGGCGAGGACCGAAATCTCATCGTTCGGGCGTTCTGGCAGGATTGGCCGCATGACGGCGGGGGCGAGAATGCCCGTCTTGTCCATCACGTGGCGCGATTTGATGCCCGACGCTTTCTCGATGAACTCGGCTGACGAGGGCTGCAGCGGCGCGACCGTTCCGTCGGCGATGGCGGCCGCATTCTCGATGTTGAACGATGCGACGAACGCGTTGAAAGCGTCGACCAGTTCCTGATTGCTGATACTATGAGGCGGAACGTAAAGCCCGGTTGCGGCAATTACGGGTTGTGGCACGGCGGGTGTTTCCAGGATCCGGCGAGGCCGGTTCAAGCGGCCTCTTGTTTTTGTCGAGCGGCTTCATAGCACGCCGACGGCGCACTGTCCCGAGGGTGCAAAGCTTTCGCCACGGTCGCTTGCTGACCCGATCACGGCAGCGGCCGGGCGAGATACTGTTCAGATGGCGGAGAAATGGGGCGCGGCCGCGCTGCAATTACCGAGCCCTTAAGAGCCCGCAGAGCGCGGCCGCGAGGAGTACCCGGATACGCGATACCTCACTCCAGGTTTCCTGCTACATAAACCGAAATTGGTTGCGATAAAGCAAACGGGAACCCAACGGATGCTTAACGCTGGAAGAAATCCCGCTTCAGCAGCATGCGCATGATCGGCACCGTCACGATGTGTGGAAGAACCTTTAACGCAAATACGAATGCGAGGTTGGAGACGCCCGGCGCGATGACGCGCTGACCGAACATGAAGCCGCGATACGCGCTCTGCGCGACGCGGTCGGCCGTCATCGACGGAACGATCATGCGATAGAGGGAATTTTCCGCTCCCATGTCGTGATGAAATCCGGTTTCGACCGGACCCGGCGCCAATGCCGAGACGCGAACGCCGTGGCCGGCGACTTCGCTGGCGATCGCTTCGGTCAGCGAGAGGACGTAGGCTTTGCTGGCGTAGTAGGCCGCCTGATTGGGACCCGGCACGTAGGCGCCGACGGATGTGACATTCAATACGCCTCCCTGACGACGCGCGATCATGTCGGGTAGTGCTGCGCGTGTGAGCCGCGTCACGCTTTCGACATTCAGCGCAACGAGGCGTGAAATTTCTTGCGTCGTCTGTTCAAGGAATGGTCCGGCGAGGCCCATCGCGGCATTGTTGACCAGCACGTCGAGATACAAATTCGCGTCGGCGAGTGCGGATGAAATGACATCCGCGGCGTTGGGTTCGGTGACGTCGCACAGGATCGAAAGGGGCTCGACGCCGGTTGCAGACTTCAAATCGGCGACGGCCTCTGTGAGGTTCAGCGAATTGCGCGCCACGATGACGGTGGTGTGGCCTGTTTCGATGAAGCGCTTCGCCAGCGCCAGTCCTATGCCGCGCGATCCACCCGTGACGACAACCGCCGGTTTCAGGTGTGCCACCGCAGTCCGCGCGGCCTGAACGGCATTTTCGTCGACCGGCGCTCGCCACGGCATCAATCGGGAGGTCCAGCGGGCAAATTTGGACGGCATGCGGTCTCCAGAGGGGGCAGGCGAGCCGGACGGAACGTAGGCGGAGGTCCTAGCGGCAGCAAGAGTGGTGCACCTTTAGGCTGAAAGGATCGCGGTGCCGGGCCGATATTCATTCAGGCTGGGCCGTGCCTGCGCGGTTTTCGGCGGTGTCCAGCCGGCAACCTAATTTCTCCATTCTTTAAAGGCACGGCTTTGCTAAAAGCAGCGCGGCGGGCCAAGGGGTAGGCTGGCTCTCGGCTTTTTCGGGCATGGAAGCAATCGTCGGGTGGGATCAGGTGGATCGCGAGTTGTTCAAGGACCGCATGCGCGGCACGGCGTCCATTTTGCTGCGGCGGGCGACCGCGATTCTGATCGCTATATTCACGGTCATCGTCAGTGCCAGCATGCCGGTCAGCGTCGACGCGGTAGATGACGTCGAAGCCGCGCAACGGCCACCGCTGAGCGTTCCCATCTTCATATCGTCGCGAGACGACCTTTGCTACGACAACGGTCAAGTGGCTGCCATCAGGCGCCTTGCCGTGCAGGAGCAGCGCCGCATCAACCGCAATGGCGGCGTTGCCGGTCGCCGACTGCAGCTGACGTTCCTCGACGATCAGCGCGACGAAAAGAAAGCGGCGGCCAATATGGGCCTCGCGCTCTCCGATCCCCAAACGCTGGCGATGATCGGCATGTCCAATTCGACGCGCGCGAAGGCTGCATTCGACGCGTCCGGCAAGGATATCAAAAAGACCGGTATTCCTTTCGTTTCCGATATTTCAGTCGCCGCTCTCATCGCCGATTATCCGAACGTCTTCACGACCCGGCCTTCCGAAGATGAAGAGCGTATGCCGGTCATCGCTGAGTTCGTGAAGCAAATGAAGATCGTGCGGCCCGCGTTCGTCGGTCTCGACGGGCAGCTGGCGAGCAGCAATTTCGGCGATGCGCTGACGAAGCTGTTCGGGGCGGGCGTCATGGCCGCCGATCACCGTTTGCATATGGTCGGCGACGACCTCCTCGATCCGGGCGAACTCGCTTCGACGATTGCCGATCTCAAGAGCAAAAATATCGATATGGTGTTTCTCAGTGTCGGCGGCAGCCGTACAGCCGACGTCCTGAAAAAGTTCAAGGCCGAAGGTCTGACGCCACCGGCTTTCGTCACTGGCCGGCTGACATCGCTTGGACTCGAAGGCGATGCCGCTTATCCCAACGACATCTTCCAGCTCGCGTGGGATGGATTTCCCGACGTTTACAACGATCGGCTGCGCAAGCTTGTCTCGGACTCCCCCGATCCGAGCGCATGGATTTTCCAGGGCGCGAAGAATAATGCCGCGCCGGGATGGAAAAGCGGCAAATGCAAAGCGCGCGACGAAGATGTTCCACTCAGTGTCGTCGATGAGGACAACATGCGGGCCCTGTCGGCTGGGACGCAGTACGCTGACATGGTCGGACTTATCGCGGAAGCGGCGCGAGGAAAGGACGCGACGACCAGCCTGCCGGACCTTCGCAGCCTGATCGTTCAACGGCTGCAATCTGCTTATGGGCTGGGGCGCGGGACGTTCCAGGGCCGGTTCGATAACTGGTCGTTCCAGCAAGCGTCGCGCGCTGCGGCGCGTACGCCGATGATCCTCATGCTGCCGCGCGGTCTCGGGCACGCGCAGCTTGCACCGTTGCAATTCGTGCATCTGCGCAACAACAGCATGCAACGGATCGATACGCTCTACGCCGATATCGATCTTATTCGGGCCGAGCACATCAACGATAACGAGAAGACGTTTCTCGCCGACTTCTATCTGTCGATGAACGATCGTGGCGGCGCGTCGATCGAGCAGATCGAATTCTCGAACGCGTACCTGGAGCCGGGATCAAACGACCGACAGATCACCGTCCGGCCGATTCATGACGGCGGCAAAAGCGAAGCATTCCCGGATCACATGAAGATCTATCGTGTGTCCGGGAAGTTCTTGTTCGAGCCTCAGCTGCTCGACTATCCCTTCGATACCCAGAGATTTTCGATCGATATCCAGCCCAAGAACAGCAATGCGCCGTTCATCGTGCAACCTCCGCCGGACAACTTGCGCGACAGGCTCGTCAACGTCGATGGCTGGCTGCCGAAGGATCAGTATGTCGGATACGACGAAGATTTCGTGCGTACCGTCGATGCGCAGACGCTGCAGCCGAGCGTCGTGCCCTTCTACAAAGCGAATTTCGTTTGGCTGATGAAGCGGCAGACAACAGATTATTTCCTGCGCGTTGTCGTGCCGCTCGGCTTCATTCTGATGATCGCCTATCTGTCGATCTTCATTTCGACCCATCATTTCGAGGCGATCGTCACGATCCAGGTGACGGCGCTGCTCTCCGCAGTGGCGCTCTATCTGGCGCTGCCGAAGCTCGATGCCAATGTCGAGACGCTGTCGGACCGGATGTTCCTATTCAGCTATCTGATGCTGAGCATCATCATCGCTATTACGATCGCGCGCGTGAACAAGTGGATCGAGCCGGTTGGCTGGCTGCGGAAATCCCTGAGCTTCCTGCACATCGCCGGGGTGCCGCTCGCCACGGCGGCGCTTGCGTTCTACGTTTACGAGTTGAGCCTGCGCTAGCTTTCGGAGGCTGCCTGCCCGGCGACGCGCGCATGACATCCATGATGCCAGCGCGGAGTTAACTGAATTTAACGACTGCTCTTCGTCATCGTAATTGGCTATGCAGCATGGCGATGCGAGCGGCTCCTACAGGAGCCGCTCCTCGCTGGCGATTTTGTCGCTGGCAAATTGCGGCTGGACTGAGACGGATCGAGGCGCGCAGGTCGTTAAACGCCGAGGGCTCCGTGGTTGAATGACCTTCGAGCGGGCGGAGAAATTTTAACTCATGGCTGCACTTGTACGCATCGCGCTCCGGTTGCCGTACACGTTCATCGTTCTCGCACTTCTGATTTTGATCGCCGGCGGGCTGGCTGCGATCAGGACGCCGGTCGATATTTTCCCGGAAATTCGCATTCCGGTCATTGCCACGGTTTGGCAATATAAGGGCCTGCCGCCGGATGACATGGCGGGGCGGATGGTGACGCCGTTCCAGCGTGCGTTGACGACGACTGTCAACGACATCGAACATATCGAAGCCAATTCCTATAGCGGCATCGGCGTCGTCAAAATTTTCTTTCATCCGAAGGTCAACATCAGTGTCGCCAATGCGCAGGTGACCGCCATTGCGCAAACGATGTTGAGGCAGTTGCCGCCCGGATCGACCGCGCCTCTTATTCTCAATTACAGTGCATCGACCGTACCCATTCTGCAGCTTGCGCTCGCTGGCGAAGGTTTGAACGAGCAAAACCTGGCCGACCTCGGAATGAACCAGGTCCGCATCCGGCTGGTCACCGTTCCCGGCGCGGCCATTCCCTATCCGTACGGCGGCAAGCAAAGACAGATCCAAATCGACCTTGATACGGCCGCGCTGCATGCCAAAGGTCTCTCGGCGCAAGACGTGGCGAGCGCCTTCGACGCGCAAAATCTGATCAATCCGGTCGGTACGCAAAAGATCGGCGCGACCGAATACACGATGCAACTGAACAGCGCTCCGTCGGACCTCGCGGCGCTGGGAGACCTGCCGATCAAGGCGGTCAATGGCGGCATGGTCTACGTCAAGGACGTCGCGCGCGTGCGCGACGGCAGCCCGCCACAGCAGAATGTCGTGCATGTCAACGGTGCGCGCTCGGTGCTTCTTTCGGTGCTGAAGAGCGGCGCAATCTCGACGCCTGAAATCATTCAAGGCATCAAGGACAAGGTCCAGGAAATCAAGCCGGGTCTGCCGGACGCTTTGACGATTTCGTACCTCGGCGATCAATCTCTGTTCGTGCGCGGCGCGGTGAATAACGTCATCCACGAAGGCGTTCTGGCGGCGGCGCTGACGAGCTTAATGATCCTGTTATTCCTGGGAAGCATCAGGTCTACGATCATCATCGCGACATCGATCCCGCTTGCGGTGTTGGCATCGATTGCGACGCTGTCGGCGCTCGGCGAGACGCTCAATATCATGACGCTGGGCGGGCTGGCGCTTGCGGTGGGTATTCTCGTCGACGAAGCGACGGTGACGATCGAGAACATCAATTATCATCTGGAGCAGGGCAAGGACGTCGAGACGGCGATCCTCGACGGCGCCGATCAGATTGCGACGCCAGCGTTCGTATCGATGCTCTGCATCTGTATCGTTTTCGTGCCGATGTTTTTTCTGGAAGGCGTTGCAAGGTTTCTGTTCGTGCCGATGGCGGAGGCCGTCGTATTCGCGATGGTCGCGTCATTCATCTTGTCGCGAACGCTCGTGCCGACAATGGCGAAGTTTCTGTTGAGGCCGCATGACCCGAATGCGCACGACACGCCGACCCGTAACCCGTTCATGCGTTTCCAGCGCAAGTTCGAGCATGGCTTCGAAGCTCTGCGTTTGAGCTATCGCGGGCTTCTCGATCGCGCGCTGTCGCAACGCGCGCTGTTTCTTTTGTTCTCGTTCGGCTTCATCGGATTGTCGTTCTATCTGGTCCCGTATCTGGGGCGGAATTTCTTTCCGGCCGTCGATTCGGGGCAGATCCTGATACATGCGCGGCTCGAAGTCGGAACCCGCGTCGAAGAGAGTTCACGCAAGTTCGCCGAAATCCAGGACGTCATTCGTGCGATCATCCCGGCTGAAGAGCTCGATGCGATCGTCGACAACATCGGCATGCCGATCAGCGGCATCAACGTCTCCTATAACAACACCGGCATGATCGGCCCGCAGGATGGAGACATCCAGATCGCGCTCAAGGAGGGGCATCGGCCGACGGCGGAGTACGTCAGTCTTTTGCGCGATGAGCTTCCGCAGCGTTTTCCGGGAACGACCTTTTCATTCCTGCCCGCGGATATCGTCAGCCAAATCCTGAACTTCGGCGCACCGACGCCGATCGATCTGCAAATTCGCGGTTCGAACCTCACCGAAAACTTCAATTACGCGAATAAACTTCTCCGAAAGATCCGGATGGTTCCCGGTGTGGCCGATGCGCGTATCCAGCAATCGCGCGACAATCCGGGGTTCAAAATAGACGTCGACCGGTCGCGTGCGAAATACGTCGGCGTCACGGCGCGCGACGTCACGAGCAGTCTTGGCACGAGCCTTTCCGGTTCGGGCCAGGTTTCGCCCGTCTTCTGGCTGAACCCGAGAAACGGTGTGTCGTATCCGATCGTCATGCAGACGCCGCAGTATTCGCTGGACAGTCTGGCATCGCTCCAGAATTTGCCGATCACGGCCGCGGATGCGACGGCGCCGCAGGTTCTCGGCAGTGTCATCAATCTTGGTCGCAAGACGTCCAATGCAGTCGTCTCGCAATATGACATCCAGTCGATGGTGCAAATTCTGACGACCACCGAGGGACGCGACCTCGGCGCCGTTGCGGCCGATATTCAAAAGATCGTCGACGAAGCCAAAGCAGATCTGCCGAAGGGAGCGACTGCGGTCCTGCTGGGGCAGGTCCGAACGATGAACAGCGCATACTCGGGGATGCTGTTCGGACTTCTCGGCGCGATCGTGCTTATATACCTGCTGATCGTCGTCAACTTCCAATCGTGGACGGATCCGCTGGTCATCATCATGGCTCTTCCGGCTGCGCTTGCCGGCATCATCTGGATGCTCTTCACGACGGGTACGACGCTGTCGGTTCCGGCGTTGACCGGCGCGATCATGTGCATGGGCGTGGCTACGGCGAACGCGGTTCTGGTCGTCAGCTTCGCGCGCGAGCGGCTTGCCGAGCATGGCGACCCGATCGTGGCGGCGCTCGAGTCCGGCTATGTGCGTATCCGGCCGGTTCTGATGACGGCGCTGGCGATGATCATCGGCATGGCGCCGATGGCCCTTGGTCTCGGCGAAGGCGGCGAGCAGAACGCGCCGCTCGGCCGGGCCGTCATCGGCGGTCTCGTTTTTGCGACCGCCGCGACCCTGTTTGTTGTTCCCGTTGTTTTCAGTTTGATGCACCGGCGCAAGGCAACGGCCGCGCCGACCGATTTTATTCCGGGAGAATTCAATGCCGCCTGAGTTGCCCACGGAAACACGGGCGCGCTCGCGCTGGAAGATGCCGATGGCTGCGCTGGTGTTCATCGGCGCGACGTCGTTCATCGGATTCACCGGTATTCAATGCAGGGAGCAGACGCTGGCCGGCCTCCGGGTCAAATCGGCCGAGCGATCAGTGCCGACGGTCGCCGTGGCGACGCCCAGCGTGCAGAAGAGCGTCGGCGTTATCGAACTTCCTGGACGCCTTGACGCCTATTCGCAGGCCGCGATTTTCGCGCGCGTGAGCGGCTACGTCGCGAGCCGTAAGGCGGACATCGGCACGCGCGTCAAGGCCGGCGATCTGCTCGCCGAGATCGACGCTCCGGACCTCGATCAACAGCTGTTTCAAGCGCAGTCCGAACTCAACAATGCCAAGGCGACGGCAGCCTTGGCGAAGGTCACGAACGAACGCTATCAGGCGCTGCTGCCGAAGGATTACGTGACGCGGCAGGGCGCAGACGAGAAGGCCGCGGATTTCGAAGCGAAGACGGCGCTCGTCACGTCGGCGCAGGCCAACGTCGATCGTCTGAAGGCGCTGTCGGAATACAAGCGTATCGTGGCGCCGTTCGAGGGCATCGTGACGGTGCGCAACACCGACGTCGGCAATCTCATCAACACGGGAAGCTCCACGGGCTCGGAGATGTTTGTCGTGGCGGACATTCACAAGCTCCGGCTTTACGTGAACGTGCCTCAGTCTTACGTGCCGATGGTCACGAACGGGACGACGGCGGTTCTGACCGTGCCTGAGCGTCCCGGCAAATCGTACGAAGCCAAGGTCGAAGCGTCCGCTGGCGCCGTCGATGTCGCTTCAGGCACGACGCGCATGCAGCTTGTGGTCGACAACGCCGCGGGGGAGCTGATGCCGGGCGCATATGCGAACGTGCGATTGAAGGTCGGCGATCAAAAGGATGTTCTGGTCGTTCCGGCGAGCGCCGTCATTTTCGACAAGGATGGTCTGCGCGTTGCGATCCTCAATTCCGAGGATCGGGTCGTCATGAAGCCGATCACGATCGGGCGTGATCTTGGCAGCAAAGTCGAGATCGCATCCGGTCTGGCGCCGGAAGATCGCGTGATCGAAAGTGCGCCTGACGACATCGTCGACGGCGACAAGGTCAACGTCAAGGAGCAGCCGACGCCTGCGACGGCACCGTCGTCATCGACGAATGCGGTGCATCCAAACAACAAAGGCTGACATCTTTTCTTTTCTCGGAACGCCGGAGGCTATGCCCGCGTTTTCTCTTCGCAACTGAGGAGGAGCGTGCTTCGAATGCGGGGCGTTCTGCTAGCTGGCGCGAGTGTCGCGCTCATCACAGCGCCGATGTCCGTTGCGTTTGCCGAGCCGTCCGGCAGCGAACCCGCGCAGCAACATCAGCAAACTCCCGATCAGACTATTCCCAAGAAGGATGCCGACCACGTCGAGCCGGGAAAGGTGGGACCCGGAAGCGAAAAGAATTCGCAGGTTTCTCCGACCTCGCCGGATATTCCCGCGCACAAGCAGCCGCCGTCGGAGATTAATTTACCTGCTGATCCTGAGCAGCCGAAGAGCGGCGCTCGCGAGTCCCATGACTCGCAGGGTTCGCCCGACGGAACCACGCAGCCACCTGCGACTGCGCAATAACGGCGCTCTGGTTTCAGAGCGTTGCGAAACAAATTTTCCGACGTTCGAGCGTGTGCGAAAATTCTGAGAACAATCAGTGTGCCTTGCTTCACTTTATCTTTGTTGCGTTCAGTTACATCCATTGTGACTTGTTCATGACGATTGCATTGGTTACGCCTCGCGATATCGGGAGCGCGCCGCTGCTTGTCAGGTCGGACGAGCGGGATCGAAACCGGCAAGCGTGAGGGTGGTGCGAGCCTGTGAGCCCTGCCGATCAAACGGCAGGGCTTCTTGTTGTCGCGCGCGATCGATGCGGCCACGTCACGGCTCGCCGCGCGCGGAAGACGCCGACGCCGATATGAAGCTGGCGCCAGACTCATCTCGTATGCAGATTTCGAAGAGGGTGTGGTGGTGCCGCTTGGGTGACTCGAACACCCGACCCCGTCATTACGAATGACGTGCTCTACCGGCTGAGCTAAAGCGGCAAACCGCCCGCTGGATTGGACCAAGCGGGAAGGCGCGAGGGATACCCTCACCGGTTCAGAATTGCAAGCCTCCAGCGTGCGTCCGTTTCGAACGAGCTTTCGGACCAATCGGGTCCGAATGCCTGCATGTGCGACTTATCGCGACGGGCCTTAGCTGACCGCCCTGAAGCTGCGCCGGGCAATCGGCTGCTCGGGCTCTGGCGCGGGCGGTTCCGTTCCCGGATCGTCGGGTGCACGCGGCGCGACGTAGAGCTTCGACGCGTCCTTGTGCACGGGCTGAGCGGGACGGACTTCGCGCGCCGCAGCCGTCGCGGGCACATCGGCCGCAGCGGTTCGCTCGGGCGTGGCGGCAGGTTTCGGCGCGACAGCCGGCGCGGCCTGCTCGACCGGCTTCTCGGGGGCCGTCGCGGTTGGCGCCGCCGCACTCTCTTCGGGGAGCGGGGCTGGTTTGGCGGTTACCGTCACGGGCTCGGCGTCGATGAAGTCGGCACCGGCTTCACTGGTGGCCTCGCGGCTCGGAGCTTCCGGGGCCACGGTTGGGGCTTCGATGGCGATCAGCTCTTCGATACGGCGCGCCAGGATTTCGTTGCGTGTCGCATCGCGCGTCTCGACGGGAACGCGCCACTGGAACGCATCGAGCCTGCCGTCGACCGGCGATGTCGGCTCCCAATGATCCGAGATGACGCCGTCGGCGATCCATGCCGGATCGCGCGCAGCGTTCATCGCACGCGCCAGCCATTCGCGGACGCGGCCCTTATCGCCGTTATCGCCAGCCTCGATGCGGGCCATCAACGTTGCGACGCGCTGCGTCAGACGCTCTGGCAGCAAGGGTTCGAGCACGCGGCGGGCTTCGTCGTACATGCGTGCTTCGATCGCGGCGGTCGCCACGGCGATCGGGCTTTCGATCGAATGCGGATTGAGCGCTGCAAGCTGGCGTTCGCGATCGAAGCGGTCGCGCGTGCTGTCGCCGACGCGGGCGTAAGCATAGGCAGACGCGAGATCCGGATGCGGAGATTTTGTCCAGGTCTTCTGCAGGACTTTCGCGGCCTTGGCGGTATTTCCGCGCGACGCCAGGATGCGTCCGGCAATCGCTGCCGCGGGCACGAGATCGGGCGCCAGAGCGTGCGCTTCCATCGCCAGCGTCAGCGCCCGGTCGGGGGAATCCTCCTCGACATTCTGCGCCTTGGCGGTGAGAAGGACGGCGCGCTTGCGGTCGGCATCGGCTTTGGCGATGTGTCCGTTCTTGCGCGCGTGCTGGAGCGTTTCGAGAGCGCCGGTCCAATCTTTCTGCTTGCACTGCTGTTCGAAGAGCGCCGTCGCCGACCAGCCGAGCTTTGGATTGGCTTTCAGCGCACGGTCGGCGAACTGGCGGGCGGCTTCATCGGCACCCTGGTGTTGGGCTTCGAGGAAGAGGCCGCGCAGGCCCAACAGTTCGGTTTCAGGCGACGCCAGCATCGCTTCGTAGATACGTCGCGCGGTGGCGCGATCGCCGGAGAGTTCCGCCGATTGCGCGCGCAGAAGATGCGTCAGCGGTTCATGCGGCAGCGATTTGCGGGCCTGCAATGCGTAGCGCGATGCGAGGGTGCTGTCGCCGGCGCCGATCGCGATCAGGCCGCTCGACACGGCATCGAGACCTTTGCGCTGACGCCGCTGCACCAACCGGCCGCCGATAGCAGCCGGGCTGTTCCAAAGCGCGCGGAACACCGACCAGAGAAAGACGATCGAGGCGACGGCCGCCGCGAGAAGCACCACGGCACGGAACACCGACGTTTCGATGTCATATCCCTGCCAGGCGATCTGCAACGTTCCAGGGCGATCGGCGAGCCAGGCCAAGCCTGACGCAATCAATGCGATTGTGACGAGATAGACGACGAGGCGCACCATGACGCAAACCCTTCGCTGGACTAAGGCGCTGACTTGGCCGCGGGCGCGGAGCCCGGAGCAATCGACGATTTGAGCTGTGCTTCGAGTTGGGCGAGCGTGCTGTCGACGCCGACACGCGCGTTCAACCGATCGAGGAAGGGACGGGCTGCGTCCTGTGCCGGTTGCGGCAAGTCTTTCGACAGCTCGAGAACGTCGCCGATACGGCCGTCGTTCAAAGCTACCTGCATGCGGCCAAGCACGGCTTCCGTGCTCTTGTCGTCCGGCTTCAGATCGATGCGGCGCACGCGAACCACGGATTTGGCCTCCGCCCACAGGCGGTCGACGACGCCGGAATTCTGAGTGCCGGATTCGGCGTCCATCGCGGCATTGGCTGCGGGGCGGAATTCAGTCTTGAGCTCGGCGAGCGTCGGCGCGCCGGTGTTCTGCAAGTCTTTCAACGCGCCGAGGTCGAGCGAGTCGCCGGCGGCGCTTTCGATCTCGTTCAGCGGCGCGGCATACTTCTGGCCGCTCTCGATCACGCGTTTCAGATTCTGCAGCTGCAAAGCGAGAACGACCTGTTCGGCAGTCTTTTTGCGAGCGCTTTCGCTTTGCACGACCTGCTGGATTCTGCTTTCGAGCGATGCGGTGCGCTCGGCGACAGGTGCAACGGCGGCGGCGACGTCGGCGGGTTTGGCGACGTTCGCTTTCAGCGTTTCGAGGGCTGTTGCGACCTGGGTTGCCTGATCCTGAACGGTACTGAGATCGGCGGCGACGCGGGCGGTCGCGTTCTTGTTGGCATCGACGTTGGCCTCGATGCGCGCGGCGTCCGTCTTGAGGTTCGCGACGTCCTTGTCGAGCCGCTGCGTACCGGCTTGAGCGGTTTCGCCTGCGGCGGTTGCCGCCTGCACGCGGCTGTCAACGTCCTTCGTAAGGTTGGCGCGCAAGGTGGCGAGCTGCGTCGGCAGACTGGTTTCGAGATCGACGATTTTCGCGGTCAGACCGGCAAGCTGCTCGATGCGCGTCGGGTTCGGATCGTTGACGCCGGCATCGGCCAGAGCCTTGAGCTTGTCTTCGATTTTCCCGACGCGCTCGATGACCTGGGTCGAGCCGCTGTCGGATGCGGCGGAGGCAAGCGCGGCTTTGGTTTCGGCGATGAGCTGTTTCTGGCTGTCGGTGAGCGCCGGAATGGTTTGCGCGGTTTTCTCGAGATCGGCGACGCGGTTGGTGACGACGGCGAGATCGGACGCCGGAGCATTCTTCGAGACTTTTCGTTCGAGCGCACCGAGGCGTTCGGTCAGAGACGCCGTGTCGTTGGCAAAGCGCGACGATGTCGTTTCGAGGCCGAGTTCCGGGACAACCCATTGCAGGGCCAGGAACGAGAGCACGCCGCCAACGACGCCGGCGACGAGATGGCTGAAGAAGCCGCCGCGCCGTTCGACGACGACTTTCGCGTTCGCCGATTTATCGGTTGTCGAAGGTGCCGGCTTCGCTTGCTCGGACTTTTGGGGTTCGGCTTGCATCCTGGCCTCAGAGTTCGATTGGGGGCGTGCGTTTTCCGACGTCGCGTATGCCGACGCTGCAGCGGGGAAGGGAACTTGCTTATCCGGCGCGGCGCGTGACGCGCTCTTCGACGCCGCGGGCTCAGGGCCTTTCGCGACCGGTGTGATCTTGATCTCGGTCGCTTTCAGGTCGAGCGTTGCATGGGGGCGTTTGGCGGGGGCGCCGGGAGGCGCGCTCGAGCCCTTACTCGATTTGTCGTCTGCCATCAGTACTCACGACTCCGTACGAAACTCGTAACGAATTCCAGGACTTCCAAATCCCTGAAGAGATTTGTCGAGCTTGCTGAACTTTCTGCCGGACCCGGAAATCGCTCCTGCTTGCGCTTTCTTACTCTGCTTCCGGACGTGCCGCGAGACGTTTCAGCACGATAAGTATTTCTTCGTGGTTAGGACGGTTGGCAACTATGGTGGTTTGCGGACCGAGCTTCGATTTCACGACATTGGCGACGGCTTCAGAAATGCAGACGTAGCTTATGTCTGAAAGATCGTTCGGTTTTGCGGCGACGGGGGCAATTTTCGCCCAGGTTTCTGCGGTTCTCGGCGACATCAAAACGACGACATTAATCGCGCCGTCGCGAAGCGCATCGGCAACCTGTGGCGACAACGTTTCCGCTGCAACAGATCGATAGGCGACAACGCGCCGGATCGCTATGCCGCGTTCGGCAAGAGCAGCCGGGACATCGAAGGCCATGCGATCGGCGGAAAGGTAAACGAACGGTCCGCCGCCGGCATCCGATCGCCGAGTAATTTCGGGAACGAGCTCGGCGCCGGTTCCGGGTCCTTCGAAGATCTCGGTGAACCCCATTTCGCGCGCGAGAGCGGCCGTGCCGGGACCGACAGCAAGCAACGGCCGAGTCAACGCGCGCGTAAGAGCCGGTGACTTTGCCAGCGCTCTTAAGGCGTTGCGGCTCGTTATGATGAGCGTCGACGTTTCGTCGATGGCGGTCGCGGGAATATCGTTGGAAACGATGCGGATCAGCGGCTCAAGCGTCACCTTGCAGCCGAGCTGTTCAAGCTCTGCTTTCAGCGTCTCGCCGTCGTCTTTGGGACGCGTGACAAGAACGTGCATCAGGCGCTCGAGCGAACAAGGAGAGCCGGGTCGGCTTTGCTCAGGACTTCGTCGGCTGCAGCGAGGCCGATGTCGCGGCTTGCGTTCGCTGCGCCCGAGCGCGAGACGTCATATTTCTGCTGACCGTCGAGGGAAAGAACCTGCCCGCGAAACGATAGCTGCTCGCCGTCGATCGTCGCATGAGCCGCGATCGGCGTCCGGCACGAGCCTTCAAGGCGCGCGAGAAACGCGCGCTCCGCGGTTACTGCGCGTTGCGAGTCCACGTCATTCAGCGGTGCGACGAAGGCTTCGGCCTCCTTGTCGCCGGCGCGAATTTCAAGTCCGATCGCTCCTTGTGCGGCGGCGGGCAGCATGTCGGCGGATGGGACGATCGCGGTGATCCGGTCGGAAAGTCCAAGGCGGTTCAATCCGGCGACGGCGAGGAATGTCGCCTCGGCGACGCCGTCCTTGAGCTTGCGCAAGCGCGTTTCGACGTTGCCGCGAAAGTCGATGATGCTGAGATCGGGGCGGATGCTCAGCACTTGCGATTTGCGCCGGAGCGACGAGGTTCCGACGATCGATCCTGTGGGCAGAGCAGCGATATTGGCGTGCTTCAAGGAGATGAAGGCATCGCGCGGGTCTTCGCGCGGCAGGACCGCGCCGAGGGCGAGCCCGTCCGGCAATTCCGTCTGCATGTCCTTCATGGAATGCACAGCGATGTCGATCTCGCGGGCGAAGAGCGCGTCTTCGATTTCCTTGGTGAACAGGCCTTTTCCGCCGATGTCGGAGAGCGGGCGGTCGGTCACGCGATCGCCGGTCGTCTTGATGATCGTGATGGATATGGCGGCCTCGGACAGTCCGTGAGCCTTGGCGAGCCGATCGCGGACTTCATGGGCCTGGGCCAGCGCCAACGGCGAGCCACGGGTCCCGATACGAATGCGGGCAGCTTGCAAAGAGGTTTCTCCGGATGCTAGGCGGGGCACTCGGCCCGCAGGCCAATTCGGGCGACATTAATGCTCCAAAGGAACGCGAATTCCAACCTCGCCCAGCAAGAACTTAACGAGATGATGCCGCACGCCGATTCCGCTCAAGGTTCTTCACTCGTACTCGGCATCGAGACGAGCTGCGACGAAACAGCCGTGGCCGTCGTCGAGCGGCGTGCGGACGGGCAGGGGCGCATTCTTTCCAACGTCGTCTTATCGCAATTCGACAAGCACGCGATCTACGGCGGCGTCGTTCCGGAAATCGCGGCGCGCGCCCACACCGATTGCCTGGACCGGCTGGTGCAGGTCGCCTTGGCGGAAGCCAAAATCGGATTCTCCGATCTTTCCGGCATTGCGGCCGCGTCGGGGCCGGGGCTTATCGGTGGCCTTATCGTCGGGGCGACGACGGGCAAGGCGCTGGCGCTTGCGACGGGGAAACCGTTTCTCGCGATCAACCATCTCGAGGCGCACGCGCTGACCGTCGGTTTGACTGACGGCGTTCGGCCGCCCTATCTGATGCTTCTCGTCTCAGGCGGGCATACGCAACTGCTGCTGGTCGAGGATGTCGGCCGCTATCGCAGGCTTGCGACGACGATCGACGATGCGCTGGGTGAAGCCTACGACAAGACGGCGAAGCTTTTGGGGCTGCCGATGCCGGGTGGTCCGTCCGTCGAAAAGGCGGCGCTCAGCGGCAATCCCAAGCGGTTCGATCTGCCACGTCCGATGGCCGGTCGCGAGGACCCGCATTTTTCTTTCGCCGGACTGAAAACGGCGGTCCGGCATGCGGCGGCGAAGATCGCGCCGCTGTCGGCCACGGATGTCGCCGATCTTTGTGCGTCGTTCCAGGCGGCGGTTTGCGAAAGTGTTGCGGATCGCGTGCGGCGTGCGATGCGGGTTGCTCTGTCGTCGCTTCCCGAAGATCGGCCAAAACCGTTTGTCGTCGCTGGCGGCGTGGCGGCGAACAAGGTTCTGCGCACGGCGCTTGTCGGCGTGTCGGAGGATTTCGGATTTACGTTTCATGCGCCGCCGCTCGGGCTTTGCACCGACAATGGTGCGATGATTGCCTGGGCCGGGGCGGAACGTCTGGCGCTCGGTCTTGTCGACGGATTGCAGGCGCCGGTTCGCCCGCGCTGGCCGCTCGATCCCGACGCCGTCAAAGCAACAGGTGCGGGAGTCAAAGCATAAGTCTGACGCACGCGTCATTGTGGCGTGCTAAGCTTTGGCGGCATCGGAGTGGGGGACGCGTCTTTGCAATTGCGATCGATCAGCATCATCGGCGGTGGCGCGTGGGGAACAGCCCTCGCGCAGACGCTTTCGTACAACGATGCGAACGTGACGCTCTGGGCGCGTGAGCCTGAAATCGTCGAAGATATCAATGCTCGTCACGTCAATCGCGTGTTTCTGCCGGGTGTGGATCTCAACGCATCCATTCGCGCGACGGGTGATCTCGCGAAGGTTGCGGCGGCGGATGCGATCCTCGCCGTTGCTCCGGCGCAGCATTTGCGTGCCGTGCTCTCCGATCTGGCGCGGCACCTGCCTGATGGCGTGCCGATCGTCATCTGCTCAAAGGGGATCGAACAGGCGACCGGCAAGTTCATGGGCGACGTGCTCGAAGAGGTCGTGCCGCAGGCGACGCGCGCCGTGCTGTCGGGCCCAAGCTTTGCCGCCGACGTCGCGCGAGGATTGCCGTCAGCGCTGACGCTTGCCTGCCGCAACGAAGCGGTCGGACGTGCGCTGACCGCGTCGCTGTCGTCCCGGCAGATGCGGCTCTACTGGTCGAGCGATGTGCTCGGTGCCGAACTCGGCGGTTCCGTCAAGAACGTGCTGGCGATTGCAGCCGGCATCGTCGAAGGGCGCGGGCTAGGGACCAGCGCGCATGCGGCGATCGTCACCCGCGGCTTCGCCGAACTGCGCCGCTTCGGAGACGTGATGGGCGCACGGCCCGAAACGCTGCTCGGCTTGTCGGGCCTCGGCGATCTCATTCTGACGTGCGGCAGCGCGCAGTCACGCAATATGTCGCTCGGACGAGGTCTGGGTGAAGGGCGCACGCTTTCGGAAATCCTCGGGGGGCGTTCGGCCGTGACGGAAGGCGTCTACACGGCGGCAGCGCTCGTCGGCCTGGCGCGCAGCAAGGCTGTCGAGATGCCGATCGCGGAAGCCGTGCATGAAATCATCGAGGGGCGGCTTGGCGTCGATGAGGCGATCGCCGGACTGATGCAGCGTCCGCTCAAGGCCGAGGACTGACGACGTCGCGGCGGCGCTGCAACGGATGGCGACGCCTTTACCGAATCTCAAGACAGTTTCGACAATGTGGCCTCAACGGCGGCCGCGACCCTTGAGGTCCAGGCCCCACGCTGAAGAAGCGTCTCCTGTCGTGTCGCGTCCAAGGACCCCATGCTCGCCGAGCGTGGGGTCTTTGATTTTTGGGCACGGGTTGAGCGGCCTCGCGTTTCACGCTACGCAACGGCTCGATGCTTTGCAAAGGCCCTTCGCATGCCCGCTTACTGGCTATTGAAATCGGAGCCCGACGCGTTTTCGTGGGACGAGCTCGTATCGCGCGGCGCGAAGGGCGAGTCCTGGGATGGTGTGCGCAACTATCAGGCGCGCAACAACATGCGCGCGATGAAGGTCGGCGATCTCGGTTTTTTCTATCATTCGAATGAGGGGAAGAACGTCGTCGGTATTTGCCGCATCATCGCGTTGGCGCATCCGGAAGCGAAAGACGAAACCGGAAAATGGGAGTGCGTCGACGTTGCCGCCGTCGCACCGGTTCCGAACCCGGTGACGCTCGAAGCGATCAAAGCCAATCCGAAGCTCGACGGCATGGTGCTGGTCAACAATTCGCGCCTCTCGGTGCAGCCGGTCTCCGCCGACGAATGGAAAGAAGTCTGCCGCATGGGCGGAGTCGAGCAGCGGAAGCTCAAGGTGTGAGCAGCGAACGTCTCGATCGCGCTGACCCACAATCGCTCGCGAATTTCATCAAAGCGAACACCGAATTGCTGGCGCCGCCTCTGGTGCCGGAAATCCTGCTGCATCTGGCCGCGGAGTCGTTGCCGATCTGGCAGAAGACGGAAGAACAGCTCGGAGAAATGAACGTGCCGCCGCCCTTTTGGGCTTTCGCCTGGGCCGGCGGGCAGGCCGCGGCGCGCTATCTACTCGACACTCCGGACATCTGCCGGGGACTTCCCGTGCTCGACCTTGGATCAGGTTCCGGTATCTCCGCGATTGCAGCCGCCAAAACCGGAGCGGCGCACGTTCTTGCCGCCGACATCGACGCCCTGGCCCTTGCTGCGTGCGGCCTCAACGGTAAGGCTAATAACGTTCATATCGACATCACGGAGGTGGATCTTCTGGCGCGGTCTGGACCTAAGGAAGGCGTCGTCATCGTCGGGGATCTCTTCTATGAACGGGAGCTTGCCGACCGGGTGCTGGGCTTCATAGATGCCGCGAAATTGGCGGGATGCACGGTCCTCATCGGCGACCCGCAACGGAGCTATTTCCCGCGCGGCCGCTTCGAAAAACTCATTGAATACCAGGTGCCCGTAACGCGCGAACTCGAAGATGCGGAAATCAAGCGGACGGCCGTCTGGCGTGCCTGACGGTTGCGATTTTCGGTCCTACCTTCGAGCATGTTGTGGCGGGCGGATTGTCGCATCATAATGACGAAATTAATGGCCGCTTCCCAGACGGCTAGCCGGAGGAACGTTCGAAATGTCCGACAAAGTTTATCCCGTTCCCGCCGAGTGGGCGGAACGCGCGTACATCAACGCCGATCAATACCGGGAATTGTATGAGCGGTCCGTCTCCGATCCCGAGGGGTTCTGGTCGGACGCCGGCAAGAGGCTCGAGTGGATCAAGCCTTACAGCCGCGCCAAGAACACCTCGTTCCAACCCGGCAACGTCGACATCCGCTGGTTCGAGGACGGGACGCTCAACGTCTCTGCGAACTGCATCGACCGGCATCTGGCAACGCGCGGCGATCAGGTGGCGATCATTTGGGAAGGCGACAACCCGAACGAAAGCGAGACGATCACCTACCGGCAACTCTCCGAGCGCGTGCAGCGGTTCGCGAACGTGCTCAAGAAGCACGGCGTCAAGAAAGGCGACCGCGTCACGATCTATCTGCCGATGATTCCGGAAGCAGCTTACGCCATGCTCGCCTGCACGCGCATCGGCGCGGTGCATTCGATCGTTTTCGGCGGCTTCTCGCCGGACAGCTTGCAGAACCGCATCGAAGATGCGGAGTCGTCGGTCATCATCACCGCGGATGAAGGTCTGCGCGGCGGCAAACCCGTTCCTCTGAAAAAGAATGCCGATGCCGCGCTCGCCAAATGTACTGGCGACAAAAAAATGCTCGTCGTGCGCCGCACCGGCAACCCGGTGGCATGGACGCCGGGGCGGGATCTCTGGCTGCACGAGGAACTCGAATCCGTTTCCGGCGAATGCCCGCCGGAAGAAATCGGAGCGGAAGATCCGCTGTTCGTTCTTTATACGTCAGGATCGACGGGCAAGCCGAAGGGTGTGGTGCATACGACCGGTGGTTATCTGCTTTATGCGTCGATGACGCACCAGTACGTTTTCGACTACCACGATGGCGACGTCTACTGGTGCACCGCCGACGTCGGCTGGGTGACGGGGCACAGCTACATCGTCTACGGCCCGCTTGCGAACGGCGCGACGACGCTGATGTTCGAAGGCGTTCCGACATATCCGAGCGCGTCGCGCTTCTGGGACGTTGTCGACAAGTGGAAGGTATCGATTTTCTACACGGCGCCGACGGCGATCCGCTCGTTGATGGGCGCGGGCGATGATCTCGTCAAACGCTCGAGCCGTTCCTCGCTTCGCCTTCTCGGGTCGGTCGGTGAGCCGATCAATCCGGAAGCATGGGAGTGGTATTACAACGTCGTTGGTGAAGGCCGTTGCCCGATCGTCGATACGTGGTGGCAGACGGAAACCGGCGGCATCATGATCTCGCCGCTGCCCGGCGCAACCGACTTGAAGCCGGGGTCGGGGACGAAGCCGTTCTTCGGCGTGCAGCCGGCGCTGGTCGACGACAAGGGGCAATTGCTCGAGGGCGAAGCGCAGGGCAACCTCGTCATTCTCGATAGCTGGCCCGGCCAGTCGCGCACGATCTACAAAGATCATGATCGTTTCGAAAAGACGTACTTCTCGGCTTATCCCGGAATGTACTTCAGCGGCGACGGCTGCCGGCGCGATGCCGACGGCTACTACTGGATCACCGGCCGCGTCGACGACGTCATCAACGTTTCCGGTCACCGCATGGGAACGGCGGAAGTCGAGAGCGCGCTGGTCTCGCATCCCAAGGTGGCGGAAGCCGCCGTCGTCGGGTATCCGCACGACCTCAAGGGGCAGGGCATCTACTGCTACATCACGCTCATCATGGGCGAGAACGGCGACGATGGCCTGAAGAAAGATCTCGTCGCGCACGTGCGCCGTGAAATCGGGCCGATCGCGTCTCCGGATCTCATCCAATTTTCGCCGGGCCTGCCGAAAACGCGGTCGGGCAAGATCATGCGCCGCATTCTGCGCAAGATCGCCGAGGACGATTTCGGAAATCTCGGAGACACCTCGACGCTTGCCGATCCGGCGGTCGTCGACGAACTGATCACGAACCGGCAGAACAAGCGCGGTGCCGCCTAGAAGTCCGACGCGATGCCGCCCGTTTCCCAATCGCCGAAACGGGTCGGCTCGGGTCCTGAACGGCCGCCGACTTCGGGCGGTCGTGTTTGATTGGCGGCCTGCTGGCGGCGTGCTTCGGCCTCCGCTAGCGCCCGTTGCGCTTCCGGCGTGAGCGGCCGGGCTTCGCCATTCGGCTCTGAAGCTTCGGCGTTCTTTTCTCGATCGGGATCGGTGTTCACGACAGCGGCACCTTGATTTATGGCCGGAGGACGGCTCCTTCAGGTCTTTATACGATCTTGACGGGACCATATATATGCTGCGGTCGGCCGCATGATGGCCGGTGGTCGCTTATGGGATCCGTCACGAATGCCGATGAACTATGCCAGGACAGCACTTCTTCTTGCTGTGCTCACCGCGATTTTCGTGGCGCTCGGCGCTGCCGTCGGCGGTAAGTCCGGTCTGGTCTTCGCCTTCTTCGCGGCGATGGTCATGAACGCGTTCAGCCTGTGGAAGTCCGACACGGCCGTGTTGCGCATGTTCAATGCGCAGGAAGTCGACGACCGGTCGGCGCCCGAATACGTGCAGCTCGTTCGTGATCTCGCGAAACGGGCCGGGCTGCCGATGCCGCGCGTCTATGTGATGAACAATCCGCAGCCCAATGCATTCGCGACCGGACGCAACCCGTCGAACGCGGCCGTCTGCGCGTCGACGGGGCTGCTTGAAACTTTGAACCGTGACGAGCTTGCGGGCGTCATGGCGCACGAGCTTTCGCACATCAAAAATCGCGACACGCTGACGATGGCTGTCGCGGCCACGATCGGCGGCGCGGTGTCGATGTTCGCGCAGTACCTGCAATTCGGAATGCTGTTCGGCGGCGGACGCAGCGACGAGCGCGGCGGACTCGGCGTCATCGGTACGCTGGCGGCGGTGATCATCGCGCCGATGGCGGCCGGCCTCGTGCAGATGGCCATCAGCCGCTCGCGCGAATATCAGGCCGATCGCATGGGCGCGATGATTTGCGGAAATCCACTGTGGCTTGCCTCGGCGCTCAGAAAGATCGACCGCTCGGCGCGGCACGTCGAAAATCCGGAAGCGGAAGCCGTTCCGGCAGCCGCGCACATGTTCATCATCAATCCGCTCAACGGGCATGGCGTCGACAATCTTTTTTCGACGCATCCCAACGTCGAGAACCGGATCGCTGCGCTTGAGTCGATGGCCCGCGAGATGGGTGTGACATCGGCTGCGGCGCGCGGCGAAGCCGAGCCGACAGACTGGGACGCGATGCCCAATGCGTCGGACGACAGCCGTGGCGAAGTCTGGATCGGCGGACAGAAGTACACGAAACCTCCGAGCCCGTGGGGTTGACGTGTCGAAGGCAGTGACGAACGACCGTGGCGCCCGGTATGGCAAGCGCCCTCCAGAGCGTCAGCGAAGCGCGCCGAATCCGTCTGCGCCGCCGACCAGCGCCGATGGCTTGCTAGCGCGCGACGTCGCCGTTTCGGCGCTGTTTTCGGTGCTGGTTGAGAAACGGCCGTTCGACGACGTATTTGCGAAAGCCGCGGCGGCGCGAAATCTGGCGCCACGCGATCGTGCGTTTGCGCGGCTGATCGCGACGACGGTCTTGCGCAATCGCGGCTCGCTGCAAGCCGTGCTTCGCACGTATCTCGAAAAGCCATTGCCGGAGCATCTCGGCCGGCTGGAGCAAATCCTGCTCGCAGCAGCTGCGCAGCTTTTGCTGATCAAAACGCCGCCGCACGCGGCCATATCTCTCGCGGTCGATCAGTGTCGCGCGGATCGCGTCGGCAAGCGGTTCGGCAATCTCGTGAACGCCGTGTTGCGACGGCTGAGCGAAAGCGGCAGCGGACGTCTGGCGTCGCTCGACAACGTCATGCTGACGTTTCCGGACTGGCTGATGGCCCGGTGGAGCCGCACGTATGGCGCCGCCGAGGCCCGACAGATCGCGCGCGCTTCGCTCTCCGAGCCGTCGCTCGACATTACCGTCAAATCCGACGCCGACGCGTGGGCGTCGCGCCTCAACGGCGTTGCGTTGCCGACAGGATCGATCCGCTGCTCGCATGTCGGACGCGTCGAAGAACTCGACGGGTATAATGACGGCGCATGGTGGGTTCAGGACGCCGCCGCCGCGCTGCCGGTCAAGCTTCTCGGTGACGTGAGCGGGCTCTCGGCGCTCGATCTTTGTGCTGCGCCCGGCGGCAAGACGGCGCAACTTGCTGCGGGCGGCGCGCGCGTCGTCGCGGTCGATAAATCGGCGGGACGATTGGCGCGGCTGCAGGAGAACTTGCAGCGCCTCGGTCTCTCGGCCGAGATTTCGGTTGCGGACGCGCAAAGCTTCAGCAGCGAGACGGCGTTCGATGTCGTGCTGCTCGATGCTCCGTGTACCGCAACGGGCACGATCCGGCGCCATCCCGATATTCTTTATCTGAAGCGTCCCGAGGATGTCGCGGCGCTTGCGAGCTTGCAGGCCAAGCTGTTGCGGCAGGCGGCGCGTCTCGTGAAGTCCGGCGGCACGCTGCTCTACTGCACGTGCTCGCTCGAACCGGAAGAGGGCGAGGAACAGATCGCGGCGTTTCTGTCCGAGCATCGCGATTTTCGGCGCCGGCCGATCGCGCTCGACGAGACGGTCATCCCGTTGCTGTGGCGGACGGCCGATGGCGATCTCCGGACGCTTCCCTCGTATTTTTCAGAGCTTCCCGAGGGGTTTCGCGGCCTCGACGGCTTCTATGCGGCGATGCTGGTCAAGGCCGATTGTTAACGGATACCTGAGCGCCGCGCCTTGTTTTCGCGCCGGTGCAAGGCTAGTTCGGAAGGCATCACGCGTCAGCCAGGGAAGCGCATGCCGAGCCTCAACGTCACGGAGCGTTTAAAAATACGCTCGCTGTCGGTCGAGCGGCTGCGGCGGCGGGCTTTGACGCGGACGTTGTCCTCACCGATTTTTCGCTGGCGCTATGCGGGAGCCGGCGCGGATCAGATCCTCATCGTGCCGCAGGAATTGCGTGCGGCCGATCCGAGTTTCTGGAGCGAAGTTGCGCACGGTCATTTCGGCCTCGCTTCGCAAATTGCCGATCTCAAGGGTGCGTCGCCGTTTCGCGTCAAGCCTCCGAGCCCGGCCTGGGCACGCGAGCTGCACGGTTTCGGCTGGCTTCGCCATCTCGCGGCAACGGAAGAAGAGGAAGCTGCGGCAGCAGCGCGCGACCTCGTGCTCGATTGGATTTCGCTACGTAATGCGACGAGCGGGATCGCTTATGAACCGGAGATCGTCGGACGACGGCTGATTTCGTGGATCGCGCAAGCGGGCATGCTGCTCGAAGATCTCGACGCGCGGTCTTATTCGGCGGTGATGTCCAGCATCGGTCAGCAGATCGTTACGCTCAAAGCCACGTGGCGGAGCGCGCCGGATGGAATTCCGCGACTGACCTGCCTTATCGCGCTGGTGCTTTCCGATCTCGCGGTTTCCGGTCATGACCGGCAGCTCAAGGATGCACAAGAGTCTCTCATCGAGGAACTGCAACGGCAAATTCTGGAGGACGGCGGGCACGTAAGCCGCAGCGCCAGCGTGCTCGCAGATCTGATCCTTGATTTGCTGCCGCTCGGTCAGTGCTTCCATTCGCGCGGACGCCAGCCGCCTGAAGAGATCAGTGCGTCGGTCAAGAAATCTCTTGGCTTCCTGCGCTTCATGCGTCTCGGCGACGGCATGCTGGCGCGCTTCAACGGCGTCAGCACGGGTTCGCCCGCGACGGTCGCAACCGTGCTCGGATATTCGGGAGCGGATCTCGAATTGCCGTCTGCGGCGCAGGCCTCCGGTTACGCCCGTCTCGAGCGTGGAGATACGACGATCGTTGTCGATGTCGGCTCGCCGCCGCCGCTCGAAATGGCGACGGAAGCGCAAGCTGGCGCGCTCTCGTTCGAAATGTCGTCGCGGCAATATCTGGTGTTGGCGAATGGCGGGTTTCCGGGTCCGGCCGATCAAAGCTGGGTGTCTGCCGCGCGCGCGACGGCGAGCCACAACACGCTCGCGCTTGCGGAAACATCGTCGTCGCGCCTCGTGCGTCATCCGCAGCTCGAGGCGATGATCGGAGGAATGCCGATCAAAGGTCCGGATAATGTGTTTTCGGCGGCCGGCGAAAAGGACGGGCAGATCTTCATCGATACCAGCCACGATGGCTATCTGAAGCGCTTCGGGCTGATCCATTCGCGCCGTCTGTCGCTATCTGCCGACGGCAATACGCTCGAAGGCGTCGATGCACTGAGGCCGCCGAAAGGGCAGCTTCGGCTCAAGACCGATTTACCTTACGCGATCCATTTT
>Ga0209933_1001205_pt1 | contig 27629 bp, 23 predicted proteins | sample ThiBiot_300_biof_FD_183944 | JGI IMG/M metagenome (GOLD analysis project Ga0209933, IMG submission 183944) | Wastewater bioreactor microbial communities from Cape Town, South Africa - Thiocy_cont_300_biof (SPAdes) | ecosystem: Engineered > Bioremediation > Thiocyanate > Unclassified | place...
CCTGATGGGCTGCCTGTGCCAGTTCCTTACACACGTCACGGCCAAACGGTGAGTGCATGATGTTGTACGATACCGTTTTGGTGTCCCACAGACAGAAGCCGTCGTGATGCTTGGCAGTCAGCACGATCTGTTTGAACCCGTTCCGTTTGGCCATCCGAACCCATTCGAGCGCATTGAAGCGAGTCGGATTGAACCCTCGATACAGGGAGTCGTAGCGAGCCTTCCCGTAGGCTTGCCGCGACCAGCTTATTTCCTTGCCAATGCGGCTGACCGGCCCCCAGTGTACAAACAGACTCAGCGGATTATCACGCCATCGTTGCAGACGACCTGCATCGGATGAGGGCAATTGGGCCAGAACGGGGTTGGTCAGCAGTAAACCACAGTAGAGTAGTTTTATGGATAGACGCATAGTGATCAGTGGTTTAGGATGGTTTGGGTACGTACAGGCTGCGAAGTGATGTAGCCCCGCAGACCATAATACAGGATGTAGCTATAACAGAGTACAGGCACGGTAAAAGCCAGCCGAATGCTCAACGTATCCGAAATTAGCCCCATAATGGGCGGAATAAGCGCTCCACCTACTATACTCATGATCAGCAGGGAAGAACCTGTTTTGGTATACGCCCCCAGCTGATGAATACTCAGTGTGAACAGGATAGGATACATGACAGAGGTGAACAACCCCACGCAGCTCAACGCATACAAAGAGACATAGCCCGTTGTAAGCATAGCGATAATGACCAGCAGCCCGGCACCTGCCGCGCAGCGCGTCAGCAACCGCGCCGAATCGACCTGTTGCAATAGCCAGGCTCCCGCCAGCCGCCCCAGCAGGACCAGGGCCATAAAGAGCGTGATGAACAGGGCAGCTTTCTGCTCGGACAAACCCGGCAGCTTCTCCGATCTGGCATACCGGATCAGAAAGCTAACAATGCCTACTTCGGCACCCAGGTAACAAAATACGCCCAGTGCCCCCAGCACGGTATGTCGAAAGCCAAGGATGTCCTTAAGACGGGCCGATGTCTCTCCGTTTTCGGTCAGGGTGGGCAGTGGAATGAACAGCAGGCATAGGCCCAGTACCAAAAACAGGATCGCCAGGCATAGGTAAGGCGTTTTAACCAGTTGGGCCTCGGCATTCAGAAAGGCCGTCAGCTGATCCGGTTTCAGCTGTTGCAGGCTGGCTTCCGGAATATCCTGTGCATGCAGCAGAAACTGGGCGCCAACCAGTGGGCCAAGGGTAGCGCCTAACGACCCAACAGCGGAGGCCAGACTTAATCGGCTCGATGCGCGTTCGGGATCGCCCAGTACCGAAATATAGGGCGTGGCAGTTACTTCCAGAAACGTAAATCCGGCCGCCATAATGAAGAGCGCTCCCAGAAAAAGGGGATAGTACCTGGTTTCGGCGGCCGGGAAAAATAAACCAGCTCCCAGGGCTGCCGTCAGAAGGCCAGTTACCATGCCTGCCCGATAGCCGTAGCGCTGGATGAACTGGCCTACCGGCAACGCCAGCAAAAAGTAACCACCAAAAAAAGCAGTCTGAACAAGCGACGATTGCAGGTCGGTAAGCTGGCAGGCTCGTTTTAAGTGCGGAATCAATACATCGTTGATGTTCCGGCTGAGATTCCAGATGAACATCAGGCTCATAACGACCAGCAGGGGGACCACAAAGCGCGATGATGTTTTCATACCGTTCTATGTTCGTTGAGCGAGAATACCGCTTTCATTTCCGCCCAGTGTTCGCCCGGCTGAGCCTCAGGCAACCGTTGTTGAAATTGCCCCACAAATGCAGCCCATTCTGCCTGACGGGGTAGTTCGCCGATGCGTTGAAAGGCTTCTGCTACGGTCAGATTACCGGGGGTTTCAACAATCATGAACAGGTGGTTTCCAATTCGATAAATCTGCATATCCACAATACCGCCTTCCCGGATACCCTGTGGAATCTCGGGCCACATATGTCCGGGTCGATGAACGTGCTCATACTGTTCAATGAGGGCGGGGTCATTTTTCAGATCAAGGGCCAGACAGGTACGCATTAGGGTAAAAAGCAAGGGGGTGATACATTAACAATCGATTAGGGTTAACAGGGCATGGCGAAAAGCTTACAGCGCACTTTTTCGGCCATATCCCAGCTCGGCACCACCGCTGACGGGCAGTATACAGCCGGTCATAAACCGGGCTGCATCTGATACCAGAAAGACAGCAGCATCAGCGATGACATCCCCTTCGGGGCAGTACCCCAGTGTGTGAATGTCGTTGAGGTACGTTTCTATCGTGGCCGGGTTGGGTTGCTGAGTGGCCCAGGTTCGCAACATAGGCGTCCAGACACCAGCCGGACAAATTGCGTTGACCCGAATCCCAAAAGGAGCGTAATCCAGCGCCATTGCTTTGGTCAGCGCATTCATACCGCCCTTTGTGGCCACGTAGCCTGCGTGGTTAAGCTGACCTATTTCACCCACCATACTGCTCGTGTTAAGGATACAGCCTTTTGTTTGTTTCAACGCGTCTAGGCTATAACGGGTCGTCCAGAAAACGCTCTTCAGGTTTATCGAGAACAGAGCATCCCATTCATCTTCCGTCGTTTCATGCAAGGGTTTCGATGGGCTCGACATACCCACATTGTTATGCACGATATCCAGCCGACCGAAACGATCCAGGGTAGCGTCAATAGCTTTTTGTACATCCGGGCCGTACTGCGCGTCGCCGAGAATGCTCAGGTGGGTCTCGCCCAGTTGATGGAGTAACAGGTCGAGCGCACTGGCGTCGCGGTCCATCACGGCCACCTGAGCACCCGCCTGGGCATAGGCCAGCGCGCAGGACATGCCGATTCCTGACGCACCCCCGGTTATAAACACAATTTTATTCTGTAACGAGCTCATGAACAAGTAACTATAAGGTCACTGCTGCTGCCGGGCTCCTGAGGCACCCGATAGTAGCCATCGACAATCAGGGCCGGCTGGGTAAAGTACTGCCGCAGATGAGGAATATGCTCCAGGAACAGATTCTCATGGTCCATCGCGATGTGGTTGAACAGCACGAGATGCTGGTGAATTTGTCCCATGTCGCCTACATGCGGTACGACCGGAACACCAAAGTGCCTGGCCAGCAGACTAATGGTCAGAAACTCCGAAATACCCCCAACTCGCACAGCATCGACCTGGCAGAAAGCCATAGCGCCCATTTGCAAAAAGTTTTTGAAGATAACCTTATTCGGGATATGCTCGCCCGTGGCCACTTTAAAGGGAGCCAGCGCATCGGCAATCGCTTTATGACCCTGCACATCGTCGGGGTGAGTCGGCTCTTCAATCCAGAATGGGTTGATGCTGCTCAACTGGTGGCAAATGGCCAGCGCCTGCGGTACATTCCAGCGCTGGTTGGCATCGAGCATGATGGTTGCCGACTCGCCCGCCGTTTCCCGAATGAGCGAGGCTCGCCGAAGGTCTCGCTGGGGGTCGTCGGACCCAACTTTGAGCTTCATGGCCGTGAAGCCGCGTGCCATCGCTTTTTTGGTATTGTCAATGATTTGGTCATCGGTGTAGTTGAACCAGCCAATCGACGTATCGTAGCCTCGGTAGCCGGTTTGTAATACACCCGATCGATCCGCCCGGGTTGCCTGCGCCCGTGTGAGCAGGTCGATTGCCTGCTCCCGATTCAGGACCTCTTCCAGATAGCTCAGATCGAGGGTATTGACCAGTTGCTCCGGCGACAGATCGAGTAGAAGTTTCCATAAGGGAACCTGCCGTGTTTTTGCCCACAAGTCGAAACAGGCGTTGACCACGGCGGCTAGTGCCAGTTGGACGACCCCTTTTTGTGGACCCAGCCAGCGCAGGGAAGGTGAATCGGCCATCTGGCGATACATACTGCCGAAATCGGCCATCAACTCCTCAATGTCAAGTCCGACCAGCGGTTGGGCCAGGTAGTCGATGGCCCGGCAAACCAGATCATTGCCTGCACCCAGCGTAAAGGCAAGGCCGATGCCTTCAACGGATGTGGTTGTTTTTAATACACAGACCGCGTAGGAGTATTGGGGGGTCTGGTGGATAGAGTCCGTACCAACCCCTTCGCCCAGGGCAAACCGGCGATCCTGTGTTGATATGGCCGTAATATACGTACTACCCGGTTGTGCCGTTACCCGATTGGCTTCACTGAACACGGAGGTTGTTGACATGGATGCGCGGTAAGCGATTACGCCTTTTTAGGAGAATGTTCTAAGCTGTTTTCGATAATCACGGGGCGTTACCCCTTTGATGCGTTTGAATTGTCGATTGAAGTGCGTGATATTGTTGAAGCCGCTTTCATAAGCTACGGTTTCAATCGGGTTGTAACGTTCCTGCATCAGTTTGCAGGCATGTCCGATTCGGAGATCGTTCACAAACTGCGTAAACGATTTCTGCGTTCGGCTTTTGAAATAGCGACAGAAGGAGAACTCATTCATGTTGGCCAGCGAAGCAATCTCGTCCAGCGAAATGTCGCGTCTGAAATTGGCAAAAATGAATTGAAAGAGCCGTTCCATCCGCTGCTGATCATTCTCTGAATAACTGTTTACATAATCAGGACTTGATAAGAGCCGATAATCGGTTGCGTGCATCAATCGGTCAATCAGCTGCAGAAAGGTTATAAGTTTAGCCATCCCTTCCTGGTAAAAAAGCGCTTTAAACAGGCCAATGAGCTCCGTTTTGCTGGCTCCTGTATAAATAACGCCCCGGCGGCTGATCGTCAGCCAATGGTCCAGTACGTTTCGACAACCGAAGCCCTCCAGGGACTCAACCAGTTGATCAGGATTGATATACATAGCCAGCGACTGGGCCCGCAGATGTTCACTCCCCTGGAAGTATTCTTTATCGTTGTACCAGACATGCGGAACACCTGAGCCCAGAAAAACCAGCTCACCGGGTTCAAAATATTCAATGTTATTGCCAATGATGCGCTGCCCTGAACTTTCGACGATATACGTCAGCTGGCATTCATGATGAAAATGAAATTGCGTTGAATAATAGGGTTGTACAATCTCTTTCGTCAGGAATACTTTATTCGCTGTACTTATGCCAAGAATAGCCTGAATGGGTTTCATAGAATCGTTTGCTCACTAAACCGCACACTTCGATAAGTTCCTATCCAGCAGGTGCAAAGTCAGATCACTATGGATAAGTTAGTCCTAGTAAATCGCTTAATTATTGTTTTTATACAAAGTTATCTTAGATACTCGCTGTCAACGGGCCATATGTTGACAATTACCAACACAAAATTGACATTTTTATAAGGCCTTGTCGATTATTAAAGGCAAAGGAGATGTATGTGGATCGGTTCGAAAAGAAATGGCCGAGCACCGATCCCTTGAAAAAAACTGCCAATGAAATGACTCGCCCGGTCAGTGCCGATTCGTTTTTTTTGGGCCGACCAAAAGCTGGTCAACGTGCAGCCAGACGAGATTTTATACATTGAAAGCTTGAAAGATTATGTCCGTATTGTAACCCGTACGGTCAAACCCTTACTCGTTAAGCAGACGATCGGTCACTGGAAGCCCAGTTACTTGCCAACCAGTTTGTGTGGATACGTCGATCATTTATCGTGGCAGTTTCGGCGATCACTAGTTATACACCCCACTATGTTGAAATCGCTGGTCTGGAGCTACCCATCGGCCGACTCTATCAGAAGGATGTTGAACGGATACGGGGTGTATCGAACCGGTAATTATGTAAGCTAAAGGCGCTACGTGGTAGTTTTCCATCAACTACCGCTCGTCAATTTGGGCAATACTATTACCGTATTACCCGAATTGACGAACGGCTATTGAGCGACTAGTTTTTATACCGTTAATGTACCCTCAATCGAGTCATCTAAGGTTTTCCCCATAATTGCACCAGCAACCATCTTGACTAGGGCGATCGCATTCCCGTGTTTATTGTCCCAATAATAGCCCTCACGCGTATCTACTTTGATCACCGTAATACGCGGATCGTCCTCTCCTTCGGTAAACCACGTTTTTAACAGCGGCTCCCAGAGTTCTTTGATGAGGGTTTTATCTTTCGATATAGTGGCCTCACCATATATACTCAGAAAATCGGAATGGGCCGAGCCCTGAAATAAAAGGTGAACTCGCTGGTCAAGCTGTATCTCCGCATTTTTATGACTATCGTCGGCGCTCAGGAACCAGAAATTACCGGCTTCATCCACCTTTTGCACCGACATTGGCCTAGTTGTCAAGGGTTGGCCTGAGGTGATTTTCGTACAGAAATAACAGGTCTTATTCTGGTCTACCAATTCCTTGATTTTCTTTCCGGCTTCGGTCCCAGTCAGATCCTGGTGATTGGCTTCGGGTTGTTGTTGATTAATGCTATCCATAACGTTTTTGATTCGTGTAGACTTGTTTCCAGGGCTAACAATCTGTTGAACCAACCGTCTTTGGAAAAAAACCTTACTACTAATTTTCTTTATTTAATGGCGACACTATCATTTTTAGTAGGGGTCTTGAGAGTAGACGTAACGACTTTCTTATCCATGAGTTGCCTTGAGCAGAACCAACCTTTTCAGGAAGGGACCAAGCATCAAAAAGCCCATTTTCAGGGCTCTAAGCACGCTTACTTTCCGATACAGAATGTAATGTACGTGTATAATGCTTTATTATTCAATTAGTTAATTGCTGAATATTGTGTTAGGGGTATAAATAGGAGGAAAATTCTTCAAAATGACCTTGGATAGCTATTCTACCGGTATTTCTACGGACACTCCAGTGAATAGGAACGGGTGGAGCGTGGTGAACGAATGATAATACCAACTGTCTACTCATACCATTCAACGTTGTATGCAGTATTCTGACCAATTAGCCGACCAGATCATTAAGAAGTTTGGCCTGGGCTGAACCGTTCGCTACTGGTGTAAGAACCAGGGTGGGGACTACACCCTTCCCCAGCCGCCTTTCCAGGAAAGATCGACGAAATGCTTTTTCTTCGTCGGTCACAGGATCAGCCTGATGCTACTTCTGTCTCTCGACCAATGTAGGTAGCCTTCTGTTCCTACTTTTACGGACTTTAAGGAGCTGACGTTATATAGTGTCCAGCAGGATAAGCAGGTTCAAAAATGGATTCAGAACAATCAAGATCAGCAGAAGTCTATTCAAGAATTAAGGGCATAGCTTGACAAATTGAAACAGTTAGTAAAACGCTATAAATAGCCATTGCCAAACCGGGAATTATCAAATATGAATTCATGTATCTGAAATTCAAATAGTTACTAAAGTATTTTTAGCCTTTACCTACCAATTTCACATTTTTAAATGGGCTCGTCTCCATATGTAGCCTCTAGATACTCCTGATAATTTTGCATTTTGCTGGAAATATTTCCCCGATAGAATACACACAAAATGAGGCTATTTTTTACCATCCTTTTATGGCTACTAAGTTTTACCGGATTTTCACAGACATGGGAGCTTACACCAGACTATATTAAAATCCCCTCGGTTTCTACGCTACCGGATTGCATTGCTGGGCGAACCGTCTTTAAAATCCCGGAGAATAAACTCTACACATGTGATGGTTCAACCTGGAGACCTTTACAGGTAGTCCAGCAGGAAGGGTTTACTGCCCAAGCTTACTGTTGCCAACCCTATCCAAATTTCCCCTCAGTTGTAGACTTTAAAGAAGCCGAAGTTTCGTTTGGGTCAGGAGGGTTTTCGTCGGTCTATGATTCCTACACAGTTCCAGTTACTGGTCTATATTCTGTTTCGGCGTCTTTCACCTCATCTTCGTCTGCCTCTACCCCAGGCAGTACCTTTTTTATGACTATTTACTTAGTTAAAAATGGCGAGGTGGTTAGGATGCACGTCCAGAATAACCTTGTTTCGACATCGAACGCAACAGCGCAGTTAACGGATATGCTACTCTTTAAAGCAGGCGATGTTATTCAGATAAAAATCGCCCATAATTACTCAGCAGCAGGAGGGTTAATACCGAACAATTTGGGGTCTTATCTAAGTATATTCAAGATCTACTAAGACTCTATGAATCAAGGATTGAAGGGCACGAACCTGTTGCGTTATGCAAACAGTTTAGGCCCTATGTTGCGATTTGGCTCAGATAAACGCCTAGACGCGAGTTATGCAGTCTGGATGTGAAATACCAATAATGTGGGGGAGCAGTCGTGGGGAAATTACCGGGTAAGCGTTGGAAGACGCTTTTCGGGATAACTCAGCAAAACAGAACTATCTTATAGAAAAAGCCCGGTCACCAGATACAATAAAGGATCAAATAATCACTCAACAAACAGATGATGCAGAGAATAAAACTCTCATTTTAAGGGTTTTAGTGCGATATGATAGCAGGATGCAATTGAGTGTTAAGGACAGTTACTTTCCGATACAGAACTTACTGAAAATAGAATCTAATAAATCATCGGTAGTGATCTCTCCGGTTAATTGTCCGAGGTGTTGTAGAGCGACTCGCAGGTCCATGGCGAGCCAGTCGGGGGTGACCTGGTTATCAAGGCCCGTGATGGCACGCGCAAGTGCATCGTCGGTGGCAGTCAGGTGTTCGTAATGACGGGCGTTGGTTACCACAGCACTACCGGTTTGCATAGCGGCATCGGTGCGGGCGCGGGTCGAAAGCGATGCTTTCAATTCATCGATCCGATGGTCTTTGGCCGAAATCCAGACGATAGGCTCACCATCAAGGCTGTGGTTGATAGCGGCCCGTTGTGCGTCGGTTAATAAGTCAGCTTTGTTGCCAACCAGCAAATAGGGCTTTTCGGCCGCTTGTAGCTCTGTTCGGGTCTGGATTAACTCGTCGGTGGTTGTACGGCTTCCGTCGAACAGGTAAAGCACTAAAGCAGCATCGCGCATTTTTTGCTGGGTACGCTCAATGCCAATGGCTTCGATTTGATCGGTGGCCTGCCGTAGTCCAGCGGTGTCGATCAGTCGGAATCGAATGCCGTTAATGAAGAGTTCGTCTTCGATAACATCGCGGGTGGTGCCGGGAATATCCGAAACGATGGCTTTCTCTTCATTCAGCAACGCATTCAGGAGGGTTGATTTACCCGCGTTAGGTTTACCGACAATCACCGTCGGGACACCGTTTTTGATGGCGTTTCCTGTCGAGAACGAGTCAATCAGTGGATGAAGAACCCGTCGAATATCGACCATCAACTGACGAAGCCGATCCCGGTGAGCAAACTCGACGTCTTCCTCGCCGAAATCAAGCTCCAGTTCAACCAAAGCCACAAAGTCGATCAATTGCTGACGTAGTTCTTTCAACTGCTTCGAAAACCCACCGCGTAACTGCGTTAAGGCGGCCCGATGACTGGCGTCAGAATCGGAGGCTATCAAATCGGCAACGGCCTCGGCCTGGACCAAATCGAACTGACCATTCAGAAAAGCTCGTTGTGTAAACTCGCCCGGACGCGCCAGCCGAATACCCTCCTGCGTGAGCCGACGCAGAATTTGCTGAATAATAAATTCGGAGCCGTGGCACGAAATCTCGATGACATCTTCTTTGGTGAAGGAAGTAGGGGTTCGAAAAATCGTCACCAACACTTCATCAATAATACTCCCATCGGGGTTTCGTAGCGTTCCGAAATGGGCGGTATGACTCGCCTGCTGGGTAAGATCTTTTCCCCGAAAAATACGATTGGTAACAGCAATGGCTCCTTCGCCCGATACCCGAATCACCGCAATGGCTCCGATTCCGGGGGCAGTGGCTAAGGCCGCAATGGGTTCTAATTGGAAAATAGACATAACTCTGGGAGTCTCTGTTTGCCTTCGTAAGTCTCGGAGAAACAGGTATTACGCCGAGACAAACAGAGATTCACAGAGGGAAAATAGAAAAGCGGTTTAGCAGGTCAACCATGCGTTTTTCAATGGGTACCTGTGGAACACCAAGCCAGTTGGCGTATTTGTCGCCCAGGAAGAAACGCATTTCACCAGCTGCGAGGTTCCGCATGGTTTCGGTACTGGCTTGTTTGTATGGAACGAACCGATTGACACCACCTGGTGTATTTGCCTGAGCGGGGAGCACTTCGGCCATAGCATTTAATAAGGCGCTGGTCAGGCCTTTGCCTGCTTCGGACGGGGCAAATTGTCGGCGGAGGATAGCCTGATGCAGTGTAAACGCTTCCCGTAAGTTTTTGGGCAGAAGTGCTTCAGTTACGCCGTTCAGATAACTGACCACATTAATGTGATACAGGTAGTCTTCCTCTTCCTGCTCGCTGGCCGAAATGCCGAGCTTTCGTAAGCCGAGTAAAACAATGTACGAAAAAGTGAGATTGGTTCCAGCCATATCTTCCTGATTAACTGGGTGGCCCCAGTCTGTATTCCATCGGCCGGAGTGCAACGAAAACCACCGTGCTCCCGCATGAATCAGCCGAACTTTAACGGTTCGGGCAATCGCTTTTCCAGTAGACCATTCTTTCTCATTATTGACTGCAAATACCCACTCTCCGGTTTCCCGTAACCGCCGAACGGTGTCATTCTTGATGCGCTCGGTGAGCCAGAGCACCTGGGCCCCTTTAGCACCAAGATAAGAGTAAGGCAATGAAAAAAAGCCAAGCGTAAAGCCGATCTGTTGGGCGTGTTTCTGGAAAAAACGCATGCCCCGATTCATTTTTGCCGAGTCGGCCCAATCGGGTAAACGGGTTTGCGAAGCGAAAAAATCCTGTACCGTCTGGTGTTGGTTGGTCGTTGAAAAGTCGGTTGTATCGGCCAGCCAGCCCATCAGCGACCGTAAACCTGCCGGGCCGTCGGTTTCGATCACAGCAGTAATCACGGCATCGGCTGGGAGATCGCCCTGCTGGCGGTATTGATCCAGTAAGGCATCAGGAAAGACACGGGTAGGCTTGACGAGCGTTGGCATCGGAAAACAGGCTTTCAGAACCAACATCTTTTTCGGGCTTTCAGTTTACAGTTTGATCTGTAAGCCGTCGTAGCCCAACCGGATATTGGCCGGTAGCTCTTTTTCGACTTCGCTGTGCATGCCGAGTTTGTGGCTGATGTGCACAAAATACGTTCGGTCGGCATTGACACGCTGGGCAAGGGCTATGGCCTGATCGAGGGTAAAATGAGAGATATGGGCCTGCCGCTGAAGCGCATCGACGACCAGGATACGGGTTCCGTATACCTTTTCCAATTCGTCGTCGGAAATGTAGTTCAGGTCAGTCAGGTACGTAAAATCGCCAATTCGGAAGCCATAAACGGGTAGTTTATGGTGCATCACTTCGATCGGTGTGACCCGAACATCGAAGAGGTCGAACGGCTCATTATGGATTTCATGCAGTCGAACGTGGGGCGTTCCGGGATATTTATGTTCGGCAAAAATGTAGGCGAACTCCCGTTGCAATTGCGCCAGAACGGTTGGTCGGCCATAGACGGGTATATCTTGTCCCGACCGGAAATTATAGGCGCGAATTTCATCGAGTCCGGCCGTATGGTCTTTGTGCTCATGGGTGAACAGGACCGCATCAAGCTGCTGAAGATTGAGCCGCAATACCTGCTGGCGGAAGTCGGGGCCGGTATCGATAACGAAGCTACGCCCGTTCACCGCAATATGCACGGACGTACGGAGTCGTTTATCCCGAAAATCGACAGAACGGCACACATCGCACTGGCAGCCAATAAGCGGCACCCCCGATGAGGTTCCGGTACCCAGCAGGGTAATAACCATAGTAGTGAGGAACGAGTAGTGAGTAGCGAGGAGTGCTGGCGCAACATTAGCGTCAGCCTTCTCACTCCTCGCTACTCACTACTACATACTTTATTTATCCGTCAGTTGATTGACAACTTCAACCAGGCGATCGAAGTTGAGAGGTTTTACGAGTACGTCGTTGAAACCGGCTGTTTTAAATTCTTCTTCTGTATAATTTTTGGCGTTGCCGGTGATGGCCACGATAGGCACATTGGCTTTGGTCTGATCGGATAAAGCCCGAACGCGCCGAACACACTCCATTCCATCCATCAGCGGCATGTTGATGTCGAGCAGCAGGATGCTAAAATCTTCTTTTTCCAGAATTTGCAATACCTGTTCCCCGTTTTTAACGGCAGTAATGTCGTAGTTCTGGAACTCAAGAATTTTGCGGGCCAGATTCTGGATAACGGAGCTATCTTCGGCAATCAGGACGCGTTTGGAAGCTGACATAAGCTATATGAGATCGTGGTTTCTAATTAACGTGGTGAAATTATGGAGTTAAATCGGCAAACGCAAAACGGTATTTTGGTCAAAATGCATCCATAATTGCTTTTTACCTACCGGTTCTGCAAACGCCCACTTTGATGAAACCATAAAAACGATTTGGTTTTCATACGGTAAGACGGTTAATCGGGCAATGATCGAGTGCTCGGTAAAAATCCTTTTTAAAGGATCTCTTTTTTCATAACTATAAATTCTAACGGGTGTTTAGGCAAACCGAAGCTTGGGTCATTCGGGAAGGGTTTGGTTTCGCCGGTTGACTGGTAGCCGCGTCGTTCGTACCAGGCTATTAATTCATGTCGAACGGTAATGACGGTCATCGTAATAGCCTGGCACTGTCGTTCACGGGCTGTTTGCTCAGCAGCGGCCAGTAATTTTTTTCCGATGCCATTGGTCTGTGCTTCGGGCGAAACTGTCAGCATCCCAAGGTAAAGGGCATCGCCTTTCGTTTCCAAGTAAACGCAGCCCAGTAATTGATCATCTTCTCGATACGTTAAAATGGTGGCATTCGGGTTCTGGAGCATGGTTTTTAAGCCCTCCTCATCCGTGCGAATGCCACTCAGTAAATCAGCTTCAGTCGTCCAGCCTTTTTTCGAGCTTTCGCCCCGATAAGCACTGTTTACGAGTAGGTTTAAAGATGGGATGTCCTGTTCGGTGGCAGGTGTTATTGACGTCATTTGGTTGTCATTTGTAGTCATTGGCAATGCGTCATTTTCCTGTTTTGACTATTACCGGACAATGACGCATTGCTCATAAAAATGAATGGCTTTATTTAGGGACTTCCCGGAAATCGAGCTGCTGAATAAGGGCTGGATTCTCGGGTGTCAGTGTGAAAAATACGTCGATATTGGCTTTTTCGCCCTCGAGCAGGAAATGGCCACGTAGCTGGTTTTCGGGAATTAACTCGCCTACGCGCTGAATTTTTCCGGCTTTTGCATACAAGTCCTGCACTACTTTCCGCCGAATGGCGACCGACTTATCGGGGAAGAAGTTTTCGGCAAAAATACCACTTTGTTCGGCTCCGGTCCAGTCAGGTAATAGCTTGATGAGTTCGGCTTTGCGTTGTGCCAGAATGGGTGAAACCGGAAGTTGACGAGGTTGTAGCTTACCAATGGCTACCAGCGTATCGAGCACGGCGGTGTTGACGGAACCCATACCAGCGTAGGTCAGATTGGCGTAGGAAATGACCCCGATTCCATAATCGGGCAGGATGCGCCACTGACTGCCAAAACCGGGCAATCCACCGCTATGCCCTACACCGACCTGACCTGTGCAGTTCTTGCTCCAGCCCAGACCGTAGCCATAGCCACTGGCGGTGGGGCATACCTGACCGGCTGCATTTCGAGCCTGCGTAAATAAGCCCGAAAACGTCCAGGGCTGTTGCATTTCGCGGATCGAACTTCGTTTAATCGGTCCCGTATCGGCATCATTTTTGGGTGGCCAGGCCGATTCATGCAAGGCTACGTATTTGCTGAAATCGTCGATGGAAGTAATCAGGCCGCCCATTGCCCCGTAGGAACCATCGTGAAGGAGAGCCTCTTCCAGCCACTTATCGTCCTGCCAGCGATAGCCTAACGCGAGTTTGTCAGTTGGCACGCGAGTGTACTCCCATTGAGTGTCGTTCATACCCAATGGCTTCAGAATGGTATCGGTAATGTATTGCTGATAAGGTTTACCCGAAACGACCGTGATAATATGGCCCAGCATGGCAAAACCCAGGTTGCTATATTCATAGGCAAAACTCGGAACGTTGGCATTGGAAATACCGTCTTTGATGAGTTTGAGCAAATCGGCATCCGAATCGGCCAGTTGGCGGTCGCCCCAGGGGTTATCTTCGGGAAAACCAGCCGAGTGGGTCAGTAAGTTACGAATGGTAATCTTTGGGGCATCGGCTGTGAGGTACTTATGCGACTTCAGTTCGGGAATGTAGAGTTCGGCTGGATCGTCTAGCCGGAGTTTGCCTTCGTCGCGTAGTTTCAGAATGGCCATGCCCGTCAGGCTTTTAGTCATCGAAGCAATGCGGAACAAGGATTTAGGCGTAGCGGGCGTTTTCTTCGCTACATCGGTATAGCCCAATCCACCGGAATACACCAGCTTACCGTCCAGCACAATGCCAAAGGCCAATCCTGGAAAGTGCCGCTTTTCGACCGCGTCTTTGAATAGCTTTTCAACAATGGGAAAGGCGGCTTCCAGTTTTTTTAGCCGATCACCATCGGTGAAGGTGGGGGGCTGATAGGTAGTCACATGCGCTACGGAACGATTGGTTCCTGGTTGCGCAAAGGCAGATGTCGTGGCAAGTAGGCAGAGTAGTAGTTTTTTCATTTCAGTTTGCTGGAAATCGTTTAAACGCAAAGAACGCAAAGTTTGTCGCAAAGCGCGCAATCGCCTGAAAGTGCTTTAACAAAACAAAGTACGACCCCATCGAGGTCGTACTGATTAGCACTTTAGCGCCATTGCCGTTCATTCAGAACACTACTTAATTTCCAATACCAATACGCCTAGCGGGGGTAATGTAACAGGAACGCTATTGCGGGCGGCAATCCGGGTTTTTGTCCGGAAAATATCCTGGAATACATGCGTTTGCGAGCCCGACAGGTTCATAGCTTTCCAGGCTTCGGTAGGAATCTGTACGGTTGTGTTGACGGGTTCCTGTTTGTCGAAATTGCAGATAATCAGCAGCTTCTGCCTCCCTGAATAGCGAAGATAGCTGTAGAGTCGATTGCCATCATAACCCGAAGATTGGCCATTTTTGTTGCTGGCCTGTAGGTCGTAAAAACTGCCCGTTCGGATAGCATCGCTGGTGTTGACAAGCTGGATCAGTTGCTGGTAGAATTGACGGAGTTTCCGTTGGTTGGGCGTTAATTGCCCACCATCGAAGGCTCCTTTGTTGACCCAGGCCTGGTATTCTGGTATGCCCCAGTAATCAAAAATCGTAGTTCGTCCATCGTCACCCTGAAACCCTTCGGCTTTAGTTGGATTTACTCCCAACTCCTGTCCAAAATAGAGCATAGTGGGGCCGGTGTGCAGGGTAGCGGAGAGGGTCATGGCAGGTAGGGCAACCCAGGGATCGCCCGCGAAGAATCGGGAGGCAATACGTTGTTCGTCATGATTTTCCAGAAAACGCATCATGTGTTCCGAAATATCTCCCGACTCGTTCTGCCAGACCTTCGTAATGTCTTCTGCGGTGCCTTTACCTTCCATCAAACGGCGTAGGGCGTCGTACAGGCCGACCTTGTCGTAGAGGTAATCGAATTTGCCCTGCTGAATATAGGCTTTGTACTGTTGGGGGTTATAGATTTCAGCAATGAAGATCAGGCCGGGGCGAGTGGCTTTTACTTGTGGAATGGCCCAGCCCCAGAACTCAACCGGAACCATCTCGGCCATATCGCACCGAAACCCATCGACGCCTTTCTTAGCCCAGAATAGCAGAATGTCGCGCATTTTGACCCAGGTTGACGGAACAGGGTCGAAGTGGGTCTGGCGGTTATTGGCATAATCGACGCCATAGTTGAGCTTCACGGTTTCGTACCAGTCGTCAATTCCCGGTTTAGCCTTGAAGGCATCGTTGCCCGTCGCTTTGGCTGGATTTTCGACATAAGGGCCAATCGACAGGCCATCGGGAATGGAAACACCATCTGGAACCTGAAACGATTCACCAGGCAGGTAGTAAAAATTGTTGTTGGGCGAAAAGGCTTTTGCAGTATCATCGCCCTGGCCTAAATCCTGAACCCCAGCCGGTTTAGCATCCGAATGGTACTGGCGAGCTACATGGTTCGGTACGAAATCGATAATCACCTTCAGGCCAGCGGCATGCGAGCGTTTGAGCAGCGCTTCGAACTCCGCCATCCGGTTATTGACATCGACCGCCAGATCGGGATTAACATCATAATAATCTTTGATGGCATACGGTGACCCAGCTCTGCCTTTTACCACGAGTGGATTATCGCGCTGAATGCCATTGGCCGAGTAATCAGTCATGACCGCATGTTCAATGACACCTGTATACCACACATGTGATATACCGAAATTTTTTAGCTCCTGTAGCGCTTTGGCTGTAATGTCGTTGAATTTTCCGACGCCGTTTTCATCGCGGCTACCCCAGGGTTTGTTGGCCGTTTTCTGATTGCCAAACAGCCGGGTAAAAATCTGGTAGATAACCAGTTTGTCGGAAGGTTTGGCTGTTGGGTTGAGTAGCGCGTCGGCCGCTTCAACGGCTGGGTGACTCAGAATACCGGCAGCAAGTAGACCTGCGGCAAAATCCCGCCGGGAAAGGGTAGGGGACGACGTAGAGAGGCAACTATAACTCATGTGGATTTATACTAACCAGGCCCGAAATAGTCTGAAAATCTTTGGTGTTTCGCGTCAACAGGGCTAGTCCATGAACAAGAGCAGTTGCAGCAATAATGGCATCAGGTAGTTTGACTTTATAGTTTTTACGCAGGTCAATGCACTGATCGACAACCGGACTAGTCAAGTCTAGGATGGATGCATCCTCCATAAAACCGATAAGCAATTGATAATGCTCATCGGGAGCATTAAAGCCAAGTACTTCAATTTTTGTAACCACTGATAGATTCGGCACAGCATCGATAACATTGTTCATAAAAGCCATACCAGAAGCTGGGAGTTTTTGGCCGAGATAGTCTATAACGACGTTCGTATCAATCAAATACTGCTGTTCCACTCAGTACGGGTTTGAGTTACATAGTGTTGAAGTTCGTCGGCAAGCGTAGAAGGTAGCTTACCGGCATATTTTTCGGATAGTTTCTGCTTCGGCGCTCCTATCATTTTCAACTCTTCGTGTTTCGCCGTGATGGTATTCCATTCCTCAATCGGAATCACAATAGCCGTATGTCGGCCCTGGGCATCAGAAAGATATTGCACGTCCATAGATAAAAAAACGATAATAGTACTGGATGAAACCTAAGTAAAGATAGACAATCAGCTCGTGTAAAACTAACTGAACGCATCAGCACAAGTCGGATCAGGTGAACCCCGCTGAAGAAAAATACTGATGGGCTAACTAGTTACTTCATTGCTTTGATCCACTCTCTTAACAACACCAGACTTTCGCGATGGACGGTTTTGCGGCCGAGTTCGGGCATCATTTCACCGGGATCGGTCGATTCCAGGCGATAAATCAGGATCGATTCGTCGGGTTTTCCGGGTACGATGTCGTAAGTGCGTCCGCCTGAACCGCGTCCTGCCGCAACGGGTGTTTTCTGAATGCCGAGTGCCGTAGGGTCTTTTTCGGAATAATTCAGGTTGAGACCGGATGTCATGGCTGGCCCTTTGGGGTTGTGACAATGGGCGCAGTTGATGTCGAGCCAGGCGCGTGCCCGGTCGTTGAGAGACCCCGTTTCGGGCTTGTTCCAGACGGGAGCTTTCGGACATTTTTCCAGAGCTGGTAACCCAGTCAACATACCCGCTCGTTGCCAGTGGCGTAGCTGATTTTCAGGTCGGGTAGCTCCATAAGCCAGATCGCCGTTCAACTGCCGGACCGATGGGCCAATGGGCGTCATCACTTCGGCCCGGTTGTGGCACCCTTTGCACTGGTTCAGGTTCGGAATGACGAACGGGTGTTGCTGAGACTGCCCATTGGCATCGATGTAGCTAACCGTTTTGGTATCGCCCGCCACTTCGAGGAGTGCATCCGTCTGGTCGTCGTTCCAGACATAATCGAGCGCTTTCCAGCCTTCAGACTGATGAATCAGCAACCGCGTTTCGATCAGGCGACGCCCTTTGGCGGGGTTCCGAAAATCGTTCGGATAGTAAAACGTTTTGATCAGCGTAGTGCCTACCGGGAAGTCCAGTACAGCCGTGTCGTTATAGGCCACTGACTGACCAGCAGGCAGCTTGACAAACCGGAGTTTTTCGGCATAATCCGAGAACAAGGGGGTATTGAGCGCATACTGGACAACCCCATCGGCAGGCTGCTGATTAGCTAGATTACCCTTAAAAAAGCCGTAATCTGACAGTTTTTCGGGAATGGGTACGGTTTGCCAGCTACCTAGCATCAGCCAGCCAATGCTCAGCAGCACACCCCAGACTAGACAGGTTCGCATGGTTTAACGGTTGTTGCTTACCGACGTCTTGATTGGTTCCAACTGACAATCGAATAGGGTTGTATTGAACGAAACATTCTGAAAACCACGCCCAGCATCCAGATTGACGAAGCTTTGATTCTTGTTGTTTCGGATGCAGATGCGCTTGTCGGCCTGTAGTTTTCCGTCTTTATCCAGCGTATTGGGATCAGCTATGCCGTCGTAAATAATGTGTGGGACATCCTGCCCCGGCTTCAAGACCTGGCTGAATAGTTTATTGTACCGACCGCGCTGGCTGACGGGCCCTGCATTCCGTTCGTAGACATTGTCATGAATCGATATGCCCGTGGCGAAAGGGTAGTAAGCTTTGTCGGTAATGGGCCGCTCGGTGAGCAGGTAGCTGATGATACCTGTGCCCAGTGTCTGGTTACGGATAAATCGGTTATTGAAGACTTCTACGTTATTCGCGGCCAGAATCATTAGACCTGTTCCGTCCGACACGCTGGCTACAATATTCCCGGCTGGGGCAAAATTGGGGAAATTGTTGTCGTGGACGTAGTTGTTGAATACCCGCACATTGCCCCCCTGTTTCTGGACCAGATCGGGTAAGTCGAACACCAGAATGCCGCCTGTGTTTTCGTAGGTTTCGTTGTCGAATACATCGGCATTACGGGAGTTCTCGATCTCGATACCAGCTACGTTATGATACGCTTTGCTGTTCTTGACCACAATACCGCGCGATTGGCCGACATAAATACCGGCGTCGGAAGCTCCAATAGCCGTACAGCCATCAATCACGACATTGTCGCACTGAACCGGATATAGGCCGTAGCCACCGTTTTCGGCTTTGGGGGCGCCCGTCCACTCGACCTTCACGTTTCGGAACGTAATGCCTTTCACGTTCATGGTTTTGATGCCGTCGCCTTTGGAGTCCTGCACGGTCAGGTTTTCGATTACAATATCTTCGGCATTGGATACCCGCAGACCTTCTGCTCCGTCGGTTTGGCCTTTAAAGCTCAGGATGGTTTTGTCGATGCCTTTTCCCCGGATCACAATCCGTTTTTTGTCCTGCAACGACAGGCTACCCGTGAAGGTAAAGGTGCCCGCATCGAGGTCGATGGTGCTGCCATTGTCGGCCATGATCAACTGGGTCTGGTAACGTTTCTGTACGGCGGGCTGTGCCCAGGCTAGCTGTGTACATAAACAGGCTAGGAGGGATAGGAGGTAAAGTTTCATAGGGTCTAGGGTAAAATAGAACACGGATCGTTATGATCGTTATGATTTACACAGATTATAAGGACGTATAAAGATCATAAAAATCTGACGGTCCGTCGATATGGTTCTATTTATTTATACTTTTTCCCTGTATCCAGTATACCTGATTGGTTTCAGCTTTCCCGAATGGGCGACCCTTGATGATGGGGATATCGATGAGGCCGAGCGATGGGTCGCAGTCGAAATTGGCCCGGATGGTCAGGTTATTAAGTTGGCTGGGCGATGTGCTGTGCTCCAGCGACCAGAGGTCATACTGATTCAATCCTTCATTGTACGAATCCTTTTTGCTGGCTGACCGGAGTGTTAAAGCCGGAACAACCGGGCCACAGTTTTCGGATGCAGGTTTAGGGGATTTGATTTGAATATGGTAGGCTTCGTTGCTGCCGTAACTCAGATGTACCGTACCGATGGTAGTCTTATCTGATCCACCCGCCTGAAAAGACAGGTAAAATGTAAACTGGTTGGGTACTTCGGCCGGAATGATTTTACTGTCGCCCTCAATGATCAGCCGATTCTGATAGTCGTACAGCTTTACCTGATCGAGGCTACCACAGCAGCCATGTTTTACCGTTTGAAAATTCCGGGCATTCAGGGTAAGTTCGTCGCAGTCGTGTTTGGCTTTCAGTCGTGTTTTGGCTGGGTTTTCCAGTGAACTCAGCGAGACCTGAATACTACGGGTCTGCCCCTCCAAGCCAGTCGCACCATTGGTTATGGTTCGGTATCTGGCTATGTAGTGCTGAGTGTCTTTTCCTGCCAATGCTATATACACAACTTTATAGGTAGTCTCGTCGGTTCGATATTGCCAGCCTTGTGTACTGTCTTTTTTCAGCAGTTGAAACGATGAGGTTTCTGTGTCTTCATAGGTAGATGGGCCCCCTGTGGCTCGGGCCGAGTCGGCTGGATTAGTCGAATCGCTTTTGTTGGATGTATCTGAGCAGCTTACGAAGGAAGAGACAAGAAAGGTAATAAGTAGCCAGTGTTTCATAGGAGTTAGGACGTGAACGTATTGACAGGCAAATACGTGATTTCAGACACAAAACCGAAACCGGTAACTACCCTGTTTCGTGAACGGTTAACGGGTTCATTTGGAAAGGCGTATAGGATGAAATAGGTAAAAAATAGGCCTTTGCTGTTGGATTAGTTGGTAAGACGTGGGATTTGGATACGGATTATTCGTTCGTTTTCGCCTTTCGCAAAATCATCAATATATTGCTTCATCACAACCTCTCTTCCATGAAACAAATTAGTACCTTACTACTCTCTCTAGTTATTTGCGGAGCCGCCTACGCCCAGAAATCCTATTATGGCATCGAAGAAAAATGGCCTGAACAGGATACAGCCCGTAAAGTGTATACCGTAAAAGGAGAACGACACGGAATTAGCTATTTCAAAAAACATCGGTTCAAAGAAGTTCAGTACGAGCCTGGTTCAACGCTTACCTTCGATATCTATCACACGCCCGATGTGATGTATAGCTGGTGCCGGAAATGGGCCGAACAATACCCCAATCTGGTCGATCTGTACGAAGTGGCCAGAAGCTACGAAGGTCGGCCGATTTTGCAGATGACGCTGACCAACAAGAAGACGGGAAAGCATACCGACAAGCCTGCTGCCTACTTTGAAGGCGGGCGACACAGTGGTGAAGTAACCAGTAGTGAAGCGGTACTCTGGCTGACTAAACACCTGCTCGACAATTACGGTAAAGACCCCGCTATCACCAAATTGCTGGATACCAAATCGATCTACCTGCGTCCGGAAAACAACCCCGACGGGGCTACCATGTACCTCTATACGGCACAACGCAACCGTAGTTCCATGCGCCCGCGCGACGACGACCGGGATGGCCTGCTGGACGAAGATTCGGAAGATGATCTGGATGGCGACGGCATCATTTATCAGATTCGGAAAAAAGCCGTAACGAAAGAAGAACTGGAAAAAGCCGATTATGTCATCGATCCGAAAGATAAAGCGGGGCGGCTGATGAAGCGGGTGCAGGCTGGTCAGGGCGATTATCTGGTCTATACCGAGGGCATTGATAACGACGGCGATGGCAAATACAATGAAGATGGTATCGGCGGATTGGATAATCACCGCAACTATCCTGAAAACTGGCGACCCGATCAGGGGGGCGATTTCACCGGGCGAGGCTACACACAGGGTGGCGCCAGTGAATTCCCGCTCAGTGAACCCGAAACACGGGCTACCTATGTGTGGCTGATGGGGCATCCGAATATTACGGTCGTCAACTCGATGGATACCCGCGTACCGATGCATCTGCGTCCACCCTCCACCTCGGCTAGTGCCGAAAGTATGTTTCCTCCCGATCTGGCGATTTACAAGCATATGGATAGCCTGGGTTTATCGTTTACCCACTATCCCTGGGCGGGTGATGTGTATGATGTGTATAATACCCGCAACAAAGTGAACCGCCTGACGGGTGATCCATCCAAGCCGGAGCCTCTTTTTGGACACGGCCCTGACTTTGGCTATTTTCAGTACGGGGCGGTGTGGTATGGTGATGAACTCTGGAATGGGGGAGCCATGAAAGATTACGATGGCGACGGCGATTACGATGAATACGATGGGTTGATGTGGGACGATGAAGCGAATAAAAAACAAGGTTTCAAGCTTTGGACCAAGTTTACCCACCCGCAGTTGGGAGCCGTTGAAATCGGTGGATTCCATCCAAAATTTTTCGCGCAGAATGGCCCGGCCTGGCAACTGGAAAACTGGATTTCGCGAGAATCACTCTTTAACCTGGCAATGGCCAAAGAACTTCCACAAGTTGACTTGACCGGCGTAACCGTAAAACCGTTGGCTGATAACGAATATGAAGTGAAAGCCACCTGGACGAACTCCGGTAAATTACCCGTGGCCCTTGAACAGGCTAAGCGAGTAAAGATGGTGCAGGAGGACCGGGTTACGCTCGACTTCGATAAAGCATTGCTGAAAGGGTTCAAAGAGGCTAAAGTCATCATCACTCAGCCAGCTTTATTCGATAAAACTGTTTATGCTGGTTATACAAAGCCCGGCGAGAAGAAAGAGGCTACCTTCCGGGTCAAACTGAGCCAGCCAGGACCAGTCAAGGCCAAAGTCAAGTTGCTTTCTACACGGGGTGGCTATAAGGAGAAGGAGATTACAATTGGTCAATAGATGATCTTGTTAGCGATACGGTGCTCCGGTTTTCAGAATGTTACCACTGAATGCCGGAGCATTTCTATTGCCGCATACCCTTACTCGATAAAGTTCGCGATCTGTTGGCAATAGGGGGACGATTGATGCATCTGGATGTCTATAAGTAAGGTCGGTTTTTCGAGTGTGGTATGGAATTTAGTGGGTTTAGTTGTTTTGTTGCACGAAATGTATATTTATTTTTAATTATTTGTGTTTGGTGAGTTTATAAATTTAATTATTGGTTTTTAAGGTAACTTATAATCGGCATAAATTTTGATAAGGTCCATTTTTATTAAACTATTGTAATATAAGATTATTGAATTTTTGCTGATTATACGATTAGGTGATTATAATTTAATATAAAATCATATAAGACTCTTTGCGGCATATTTTTTGAAACTAAGACTTGTGTGTCATAAATATTTACTTGTAACACAAGAAAATATGCCTATTTCTACTACTAAAGCCTTAAGTCGGCTATTTCTTTTCCTGGCAGTCTGTTTAGCGTCATCGCTGCCCGGTTTGGGCCAAACTATCACAGGGACGGTGTTTCGTGATTTTAATAGTGATGGGGCCTATACCAGTACGCCCCTCTCAGGAACTTACGCGTATGGTGAACCGGGCGTAGGAGGAGTAACTATTAAAGCCTATAATGCCAGTGGTGTTGTAACGGCCTCTACAACGAGCAGCACATTAACGGCTTCCCTAGGCAGCTATACCTTAAACGTAGCGAATACAAATGCCTATCGGGTAGAGTTTACAGGATTTGTTGGGCCTGATTATGAGGGCTTTCATGGTTCTGGTAACGCCACATCGATCCAATTTGTCAATGGTGGAGCTACGAATGTCAATTTTGGACTGAACTATCCCGCCGATTACTGCCAATCGACCTCGCCACAGTTGATCACCAGTTGCTTTGTAGCTACAGATGCAGCCAACGCGATTGCCTCTGTTAAGGCACGACCAGCAACGGTGAGCGTTTCGTATACAGTCGTAGAAACCAGTAAGGTAGTGACCGACTATGCCACGGTTGGTGAAGTAGGGGCCGTTTGGGGAATTGCGTACGATAATACTCCAGCCAGTAATAGACTGTTTTCGGCGTCCTTTACAAAACGCCATGTGGGATTTGCAACGGGTGGGCCTAATGCGATTTATGTCACAAACGTTACCTCGGCTACTAGTGGTAATACTACTGAATTCTTCAATTTTACGACGGTAGGCAGCTCGGCGGTTACATCCACTACAGAAGCCCATGGAACCGATCTGCCTACCTCGACCAGTTTGGCGAGCCACGATAATGCGGCCTTTGATGCCGTAGGTAAAACCAGCCTGGGAGGGATGGACCTGTCGGATGATAACAAATCTCTTTTTGTTGTCAATCTTAAGAATCGTAATTTATATAGGATCAGCACTGCCGATAAATCGTACACGAGTATTGCCATTCCCAACCCAGGGTGCCCGACCACCGGGACCGCAGTCAATGGGAGCTATCGGCCGTTTGCGGTTAAATATTATCGGGATAAAGTATACGTTGGTGTAGTTTGTACGCGTGAAGATTTGGGTTCGACAACCGTTACTTATGGGTCAACGGCTGGTCTGAGTGCTACTGTTTATGCGATTGACCCAACGGCATTGTCGTCATTCACAACGGTTCTGTCTTTCCCGTTAACCTATCAGAAGGCTCCAACGAACGCCGATAAGACTGGCCAGTCTCGCGCCGAATACTGGCGGCCCTGGACTTCCGTATTTCAAACAGATCGAAATGATGGCGTTTTATCGTACCCGCAAGCGTGGCTAACGGATATTGAATTTGAGCCCGCGACCGGCGATATGATCTTAGGCATACGGGACCGATATGGCGACCAGATGGGTTACCAGAATTACCTGCCTTTTACTACGTCGACAACTTTATATAGCGCAATTACGCCAGGCGAGATATTGCGGGCTCGAAAGTGTAATGTGACGGATGTACAATGGTCTATAGAAAGCGGAGGGTCGCTGTGTGGAAGCACTACTTCGTTAGCGCAGTCATCTACGGCAGGTCCTGGTGATGGTAAATACTATTGGGGAGACGAGGTGCAGAATGCCGCTAACCACGGCTTAAGTTCTCAAGGTGGTATTGCTCAGTTGCCCGGCAGCGCCAAAGTAGCGATGACGGCTGTTGATCCTTTGGACATATTTAATACAGGCGGGATAAAGCGGCTGATCAACGCTACAGGAGCTAAAGATGGCAATGCTACTTATATAAGTAACACAACGAACGTAGCTGCTGGTGCAGAATTGTACACGTCCGATGCGCTTGGCTACGGTAAAGCCAACGGGCTGGGAGGCCTGGCTGTGTTATGTAATCTTGCACCAACTCAGATAGGTAACCGGGTTTGGCTGGATTCAAATAACAACGGTATACAGGATCCAGGCGAAACCCCCTTGTCTGGCGTCAGAGTAACGTTAAGTGGGCCTGGTCTGGCTTCGCCGGTCAGTGTAACAACCAACGCATCTGGCGAATATTATTTCTCCAATGCGAGCGGCACGAACGTTCTGGGATCTGCTTATAGTTTGACTGGTCTTACGAGCGGGAGTTCCTATACACTTACGTTTCCGACCAGCGTCAGTACCGCCAGCCTGAGTACCAAACCAAATTCGGCAACGGGAACGAATACGGATAATATCGATACAGATCCGAATGCGTCAGGCCTCGTTACATTCACACTAGGGCAGGCTGGCGTGAACGATTTCTCGTTCGATGCGGGTTACGCGCCCTGTACGCCCCCATCACTCACCCTAACCGCTATTCCCAATGCCATCTGTCAGGGGCAAACAGTTGCCTTACTTACAACCGTTAGTCCAGCGAATAATTATACATACGTAGTTAGTGGACCCGTAGGGGTTTCGTTGACGGGGGCCAATACGGCTACGGCGATTGCTACAAATCTGCCCACGGGGGTAAATAACTTTACCGTTACGGTTTATAGCAGCCCTGTTTGTTTGGTAACATCTACTGCATCGGTAACGGTCAGTACAACTCCACTCATTAATCTAACTCCGTCGGCGTCCACGATCTGTGCTGGACAATCCGTTGAACTGGATGTTGCAGGGATACCGTTGGGCGGTCTATTAAGTTTCAGCGAATTAGGGCCGCTTGGGAATGTGATCAATACATTTACGTCGAACGTTGTTTCGCCGACCGTTACCACTACCTATCTGGCTACAGTAGTAGTACCCATTGTCGGTTCTGTTCTGGGTAGCTGCCCTGTTACAATAACGGTCAACCCTGCGTTGACCCTGCCTCCACTCAGCCTAAGCTTATGTGTTGGTACAACCATTGACCCAACCAACCTGAGTGGATTAGGAGGAAGCTTAACCGCTCTATCGGGTCTAACAAATATATTGCGTCTGGGGAATATTCTTGGTTCGGGTTCAATCCTTAGCGCTCCAATCAGTGTCAGTGCTGGTGTAAACCTGTTCAACGTTACATCGACCACTCCATTGGGCTGTACAGCAACGACGCCAGTAACCGTGACGGGGATAAATGGGCCCATATTACCAGCCTTGAGTCTGAGTTTGTGCGTGGGTACAACGATCGATCCTGCCAATCTGAGTGGCCTTGGTGGTAACTTGACGGCTCTTTCTGGATTGACGAACGTGTTACGCCTGGGTAATATACTTGGGTCGGGTTCCATACTGAGTACACCTGTTTCTGTATCGGCAGGGGTTAACCTGTTCAATGTTACATCGACGAACCCATTAGGTTGTACCTCAACCGCTCCGATTGCTATCACGGGTGTACAGGCACCGCTCCTTCCGCCTTTGAATTTGAGCTTGTGTGTGGGTACGAATCTGGATTTGGGTAGTCTGGTAAGTCCAACGGGCGCGTTGTCCGCCTTAAGTGGATTGACCAATGTATTCCGACTAGGTAGCCTGGTGACGGGTCAGATCCTGACTTCGCCGGTGAGCATCAGTGCGGGGGTGAACCTGTTCAACCTGACGTCCACTACCCCGCTGGGTTGTACCTCCACCACACCCATCAGCGTGACAGGTGTCGAAGCGCCGATCTTACCGCCTTTGAATTTGAGTCTGTGCGTAGGTACGAACCTGGATCTGGGTAGTCTGGTAAGTCCGACGGGCGCGTTGTCAGCCTTAAGTGGATTGACCAATGTATTCCGACTGGGTAGTCTGGTAACAGGTCAGATCCTGACTTCTCCGGTGAGCATCAGTGCTGGGGTGAACCTGTTCAACCTGACGTCCACCACTCCGCTGGGTTGTACCTCCACCACACCCATCAGCGTGACAGGGGTAGAAGCACCCATCCTGCCGCCATTGAATTTGAGTCTGTGCGTAGGTACGAACCTGGATCTGGGTAGTCTGGTAAGTCCAACGGGTTCTTTATCCGCCTTAAGTGGGTTGACCAATGTGTTCCGGCTGGGCAGCCTGGTAACGGGTCAGATCCTGACCTCTCCGGTGAGCATCAGCGCGGGGGTGAACCTGTTCAACCTGACGTCCACTACTCCGCTGGGTTGTACCTCCACCACACCGATCAGCGTGACGGGTGTCGAAGCACCGCTCCTTCCGCCTTTGAATTTGAGTCTGTGCGTGGGTACGAATCTGGATTTGGGTAGTCTGGTAAGTCCAACAGGTTCTTTATCCGCCTTAAGTGGATTGACCAATGTATTCCGATTAGGTAGTCTGGTGACGGGTCAGATCCTGACTTCGCCGGTGAGCATCAGTGCTGGGGTGAACCTGTTCAACCTGACCTCGACCACTCCGCTGGGTTGTACCTCCACCACACCCATCAGTGTGACAGGGGTAGAAGCACCGATCTTACCGCCACTCAACCTGAGTCTGTGCGTGGGTACGAACCTGGATCTGGGTAGTCTGGTAAGTCCAACGGGTTCTTTATCCGCCTTAAGTGGGTTGACCAATGTGTTCCGGCTGGGCAGCCTGGTAACGGGTCAGATCCTGACCTCTCCGGTGAGCA
>Ga0209933_1001207_pt1 | contig 27524 bp, 26 predicted proteins | sample ThiBiot_300_biof_FD_183944 | JGI IMG/M metagenome (GOLD analysis project Ga0209933, IMG submission 183944) | Wastewater bioreactor microbial communities from Cape Town, South Africa - Thiocy_cont_300_biof (SPAdes) | ecosystem: Engineered > Bioremediation > Thiocyanate > Unclassified | place...
CGGAGCGCGTGATGCCCGACCAGCGCCCGTCGAGCCAGTCCGCCTTGTTCGGCTTATAGCCATCGGAAACCGCAAATTCGTTATCGAGATTGGAGCGCACCGAGGCTTTGATCTCGTCGAATTCGGCGACCGTGATGACCTCTTCGTCGATCAGCGATTGCGAGTAGATTTCGACGGCGGTCGGATGCGCCTTGATCCGCTTGTACATCGCGGGCTGCGTGAACATCGGCTCGTCGGTCTCATTGTGACCGTGACGGCGATAGCAGAACATGTCGATGACGACAGGTTTCTGGAAGCGCTGGCGGAACTCGGTTGCGATTTTCGCGACGTGAACGACGGCTTCGGGATTATCACCGTTGACGTGGAAAATCGGCGCTTCGATCATCAGCGCGACGTCGGAGCAGTAGGGCGACGAGCGCGAGTGATGCGGCGCCGTCGTGAAACCGATCTGGTTGTTGATGATGAAATGGATTGAGCCTGCCGTACGGTGACCGCGCAGTCCCGACAGGCCGAAGCATTCCGCGACGACGCCTTGACCCGCGAACGCCGCGTCGCCGTGAATGAGCAGCGGCAGCACCGGAGTCCGGTCGCCACCGGAACAGCCTTGCTGATCCTGCTTCGCGCGCACCTTACCGAGCACGACAGGATCGACGATTTCGAGATGCGAGGGGTTCGCCGTCAGCGAGAGATGCACGCCGTTGCCGTCGAACATGCGGTCCGACGATGCGCCGAGGTGATATTTGACGTCGCCGGAACCTTCGACGTCGTCGGGCTTGAATGATCCGCCCTTGAACTCCTTGAAGATCGCGCGCAGCGGCTTCGCCATGACATTGGCGAGAACATTGAGACGGCCGCGATGCGCCATGCCCAGCGCGATTTCGCGCACGCCCAAATGACCGCCGCGCTTGATGATCTGCTCGAGCGCCGGGATCATCGCTTCCGCGCCTTCGAGGCCGAAACGTTTCGTGCCGGTGTATTTCAGGTCGCAGAATTTCTCGAAGGTCTCGGTTTCGACGAGCTTGCGCAAAATCGCCTTGCGGCCCTCGGGCGTGAAGCTGATGTCCTTTTCCGGCCCTTCGATGCGCTCCTGAATCCAGCTTTTCTGCGCCGGATCCGTGATGTGCATGAACTGGAAGCCGATCTGGCGGCAATACGTGCGGCGCAGGATCGTCAGGATCTGCCGCATGGTCGCCGTTTCGAGGCCCATGACGTGATCGATGAAAATCGGCCGGTCGAGATCGGCTTCGGTGAAGCCGTAGGTTTCTGCCAACAGTTCGCGATGGACGCGGCGATCGGCAATGCCGAGCGGATCGAGGTCGGCGGCAAGGTGGCCGATGACGCGATAAGCGCGGATCAGCATCAAGGCGCGGATCGAATCCTGCGTCGCGCGAAGCGAAGCGGCGGGCGTGATCTCGAAGCCCGCCAGCTGCGCACGCCGTTCGATCTTATCGCGAATAGCGCGCTCGGTTGCTCCGTAGTCGCCCGTCAACGCGCCGACGAGATCGCGATCGGTGCCGGTATCGTTCAACAGCGCTTCGAGCGGCGGCGCCCAGGCGGGGCCATTAGAAACGGATGGCCCTGCAGCCGGCTCCTTGATGCTGTCGAAAAACAATCGCCATTCGTCGCTGACGGCGCCCGGGTTGCGCTCGTACTCGGCCTGCATGTCTTCGATGTAGGGTGCATTCGCAGCGCTCAGGAACGAGGTGCGGAGAAACGCTTCGTTCTGGCCATTTCGTGACATCTGCTTCGTCCTTTTGAGGCTCGGTTGCCTATCGAGGTCTCGGGATGACGCGCACGGTCGAGATCAAAAAAATGCCACCGATTGGTTCGGCCATGTGCTGACTGAGATCTTACGCGCGCAAGATATCAATTAGTGTACGGCCGAGAGCAGCGGGACTTGGCGAAATGGCGATGCCTGCGGCCTGCATCGCCGCGAGCTTGTCTTCCGCCTTGCCCTTGCCGCCAGAGATGATCGCGCCCGCGTGCCCCATGCGCCGTCCCGGCGGCGCGGTTACGCCGGCGATGAATCCGGCCATCGGTTTCTTTCTGCCTTTGCGAGCTTCCCGCGTCAGAAATTCCGAAGCATCTTCCTCGGCGGAACCGCCGATTTCGCCGATCATGATGATCGATTGTGTTTCATCGTCCGACAGGAAGAGGTCGAGAACGTCGATGAATTCGGTGCCTTTCACCGGATCGCCGCCGATGCCGACAGCAGTCGTCTGGCCAAGGCCGACGTCCGTCGTCTGCTTCACTGCCTCATATGTGAGGGTTCCAGAACGGGATACAATGCCGACGCTGCCGTGCTTGAAGATGTTTCCGGGCATGATGCCGATCTTGCATTGATCGGGCGTCAGGATGCCGGGGCAGTTGGGGCCGACGAGACGCGATTTCGATCCGTCGAGGGCGCGCTTGACGCGCACCATGTCCATCACCGGAATGCCCTCGGTGATGCAAACGATCAGCGGCACTTCCGCGTCGATGGCTTCGAGGATGGCGTCGGCCGCAAACGGGGGCGGCACGTAGATCGACGACGCCGTGGCGCCAGTCCTGGCGACGGCTTCCGCCACGCTGTCGAAAAGAGGCACGTCGGCAAGCTCGGCGTCGGGGTGCTTGCTGCCGCCCTTGCCCGGGGTTACGCCGCCGACGATCTTCGTCCCGTAGGCCCGCGCCTGCTTCGTGTGAAACGTGCCTTGGCTGCCTGTTATGCCCTGGCAGATGACCTTCGTCGCCTTGTCGACCAGAATTGACATTCCGTCCCCGCATTGACTGTATTTTTGAGGCTCGGAATGTCGCGCATCTTTTGCGGTGCAGCAAGACCAACTATCGTGCCAATGCGAGATATTTCGGCATTCCGGCGAAGATCAGGCGACCTGTTTCAGTTCGTCGGTGATCTTTTTAGCGGCATCCGCAAGGTCGTCGGCGGGAATGATCTTGAGACCCGACTCCTTTAGGATTTTCTTACCGAGATCGACGTTGGTGCCTTCGAGGCGCACGACGAGGGGCACTTTGATGTCCATTTCGCGGGCCGCCGCGATCACGCCTTCCGCGATGATGTCACAACGCATGATACCGCCGAAGATATTGACCAGGATGCCCTTCACGGACGGGTCGGCGAGGATGATCTTGAACGCTTCGCGCACTTTTTCCTTCGACGCGCCGCCGCCGACATCGAGGAAGTTGGCGGGCTCCGCACCATATAGCTTGATGATGTCCATCGTCGCCATTGCGAGGCCGGCGCCGTTGACGAGGCAGCCGATATTGCCGTCGAGCTTGACGAACGCGAGGTCGTGCTTCGAGGCTTCGATCTCGGTCTGATCTTCTTCGCCGAGGTCGCGCAGCTCGACGATTTCGGGGTGCCGATAAAGGGCGTTGGAGTCGAAGTTCATCTTGCCGTCGAGGCAGATGAGCTTGCCGTCCTTGGTGACGACCAGCGGATTGATCTCGAGCAGGCTCATGTCCTTCTCGACGACCATGCGGTAGAGGTTCTCGACGAGCTTGCCCGCCGCCTTCACCTGATCACCCTTGAGGCCCAGCGCGAAGGCGACCTTGCGGCCGTGAAACGGCTGATAGCCGGTGGCGGGATCGATCGTCAGAGTGTGAATTTTTTCCGGCGTTTCGTGCGCGACGTCTTCGATGTTCATGCCGCCCGCCTGGCTGACGATGAAGGCGACACGCGACGTCGAACGATCGACGAGCGCGGAAAGATAAAGCTCGCGATCAATCGCGGAGCCGTCCTCGATATAGAGCCGATTGACGATGCGCCCGGCGTTTCCGGTCTGGACCGTGACGAGCGTTTTGCCCAGCATCTGCTCGGCGAATTCCTTCACCTCGTCAATCGACTTGGCGAGGCGAACGCCGCCTTTGTCGCCTGCCGACGCTTCGAGGAACTTGCCTTTGCCGCGGCCTCCGGCATGAATTTGCGCTTTGACCACCCACACCGGCCCGGGAAGTTTCTTCGCCGCTTCAACCGCTTCGGCGACCGAGAACGCCGCGAAACCGTTCGGCGTCGGGACGCCATAGGCGCGATACAGCTCTTTGGCCTGATATTCGTGGATGTTCATGCTTGGACTCCATTCCGCAGCAAATTTTGAGAATTTGGCACACGCATTTTACCGCGCACGCCGTGATTAGGCCGCTTTTTCGGCCAGTAAAATCGATGTCGGCGCCTGGTCCCTGCATTTTCGGACCGGCGTCCTATGTGGCGCATTCGGCACCGCCGCGAATCCAGTTGGGAGAATGGGATGGTCTGCAACGGGAGATATTCATGTCTCAGGAATTTGCATGCATCGACATTGAAAGCTTGAAATCCGCGCGCACTGGTCACGATCCTTATAACTTCCTTATCGGCGAGAACTTCATTCAACCGCAGGCGATAAAGCCTTTGAAGGCCGACTATCCGGATCTTCGAGAGCCCGGCTTCTTCACCGAGGCCGATGTCGGCAGCGGCGCGCACGGAGAGTTCGCGAAGCTGCTGCAAGATCTCAAGAGCCCCGAGGTGTCGGAGATCGTTTCCGAGAAGCTCGATATCGATCTCGTTGACAAGCCGAAGATGATTACGATCCGCCGCGTCTCGCAGGCGAAAGACGGCCGCATCCACACGGATGGAGAAGCCAAGATCGCGACCATGCTGACGTATCTGAACGACAAATGGGACGGCACGGCCGCCGGCTGTCTTCGCGTCCTGCGCAATGGCAAGGACTTCGAAGACTATGTCGAGCAGATCAGCCCTTTGACCGGTACGGTGTTCGCCTTCCGCCGGTCCGACTGTTCCTGGCACGGCCATACGCCTTTCGTCGGCGAGCGCCGCGTCGTCCAAATGACGTGGCTTCGCAGTGAAGAAGATGTCGCCCGGAAGGAAAGACGCGGTTCCCTGTCCCACAGTCTGAAGAAGATCTTTCATTTCGGCTGAAGCGAACGCTTGCGCGTTCGCGTGACCGTGCCTGAGGCGGATCGCGTGCACAGCGCGCTCCGCCCTCAGCTTGCGAGTGCTGGACTGATTTTCTTGCAGGCGTCGATCAGGCTCTGGACGGATGCGACGGACTTGTCGAACATCGTCTTCTCGTTTTCGTCCAAGGCGAGTTCCACAATCTTCTCGATGCCGCCCGCTCCGATGATCGCGGAGACGCCGACATAAGTGTCCTTGATCCCATATTCGCCGTCGAGATGGGCGGCGCAGGGCAGCATCCGCTTTTTGTCTCTGAGGTAGCTCTCGGCCATCGCGATTGCGGACGCTGCCGGCGCATAGAATGCCGAGCCGGTGCCGAGCAGAGCGACGATCTCGCCGCCGCCACCGCGCGTGCGCTTGATCATCGCGTCGAGCTGCTCCTGGCTGAAGAACCCGAGCTTCACGCAATCAGGCAGCGGTACGCCGCCGATCGTCGAATAGCGGACGAGCGGCACCATGTCGTCGCCGTGACCGCCGAGCGTCAAAGCGCGAACGTCTTCGATCGAAACGCCGGCCGCTTCGGCGAGGAAGCAGCTGAAGCGCGCGCTATCGAGCACGCCGGCCATGCCGACGACTTTGTTGGCTGGAAGGCCGGTGAATTTTCTCAGCGCCCACACCATCGCGTCGAGCGGGTTCGTGATGCAGATGACAAAAGCGTTCGGCGCGTGCTGCTTGATGGCGGCGCCGACCTGCTCCATCACCTTCAGATTGATGCCGAGAAGATCGTCGCGGCTCATTCCGGGCTTGCGCGGAACGCCAGCCGTCACGATGCAGACATCGGCTCCGGCGATTGCGGCGTAGTTTTCGGGGCCGGCGCCGGACAGCTTGGCATTGTAACCCTCAACGGCGGCGGTCTGGGCGAGGTCGAGCGCCTTGCCCTTGGCAACGCCTTCGATGATGTCGGTCATGACGATGTCGCCGAGTTCCTTGAGACCGGCCAGCAGCGCCAGCGTGCCACCAATCTGTCCCGAGCCGATCAATGCGATTTTGGCGCGCGCCATTCGAGCTTTCCCCCGAGGAAATTTAACCAGTTGCAGATGAGAACGACTATTCCGTTCTTTCGCCTAATCAAGTTCGTTGGCGGCTCAAAGGCAAGCCGCAACTTTGGTATCAAACCGATTGCAGCGGACATACGACGCCCACATTGCATCAATGAATAAATTCAGTGTCTGGTTCAGTGCCTGGCCCGGCCGCCCGAATGACCCGCAAGATAAGCCTCCGAGCGCATTTCCGTAAGGCGCGACGCCGTGCGCTGGAACGCTTCCGCTCCGCTCCCCGCGGGATAGAGGGCGGACGGCTCGGCGGCGGCGGACGCGATCAAACAAATACGGCTGTCGTAAAGGGCGTCGACCAGGTTGATGAAACGCCGCGCCACGTCGCGACGTTCCGGCGTCAAAACCGGGATGTCGTCGATGATGACCGTGTGAAAGGCGTGCGCGATATGCAGATAGTCGTTGGCGCCCAGCGGACGATTGCAAAGTTCATCGAAGCTGAAGCGCGCGACACCGACGGACGCGAGCGGAACGACGAGCTTCCGTCCCTTGACCTCGAGGGTTTGCGGTTTTCCCGGATGCTTGCCGGTGAGGCGGTCCCAGTGGGCATCGAGCGACGCGCGCGCGGCGGCATCGGCGGGATAAAAATAGAGCTGCGCGCCTGACAGTTTGTCGAGCCGGAAATCTTTCTCGGACTTCAACTCGACGACATCCATGTGTGCGCCGATGAGATCAATGAACGGGAGAAAGAGCTGGCGGTTGAGGCCGTTTTTATAAAGGTCCGATGGCCGCGCATTCGACGTCGCGACGACAGTCACGCCAGCCGCGAAAAGATTTTGAAACAGACGGCCGAGGATCATCGCGTCGGCGATATCGGAAACGTGCATCTCATCGAAGCATAAGAGACGCGCCTCGCGTGCGATGGCGCTCGCGACATGCGGAATCGGATCGCCGGGCGTCTCGTCTCGCGCCGCGCCGATGCGATCGTGTACGTCGGCCATGAACTCGTGAAAGTGCGCGCGCCGCTTCGGTTCGAATTCGATGGTCTCGAAAAAAAGGTCCATCAGCATGGTCTTGCCGCGGCCGACGGCACCCCAGACGTAGAGCCCTTTCGGAATCACGGAGGATCTTCCGAGCAGACGCGAGAAGACGCTTCGGTTGCGGTGCCTCGCGACGAGGCTCGCCTGCAATTCGTCCAGGCGGGCTGCGAGGAACGCCTGCGCCGGGTCGGGCTCGATCTCGTGCTCCGCCAGACGTTGTCGGTAACCGTCGATAATCGTGCCCATGCGCCCAGCCCAAATTGCCATGCCTCGGTAGTCGGGATGATGCTCGGCACGCAACACCGGGCGGGCTCCCTCGGTGTGAGGGGTGCGCGACCGAATGTCACCTCTGCGACGAACGGTGGAACCAAGGGCGCCTAAAAGCGCCGTCGGCTGAGGTTTTCAGACATCCGTCGCCCAAAAATGCACTACTGCGTTGCAGCAAGTCCTTGTTGCTTCGCACAAATTAAGCATCATTTCCCAATAGATTACGAGGGCTTGGCGACCCGGCGGCGCCGAGCTCCGACTTAAGAGGCTAGTCATGCTTGATGATGCTCACGTCGAAAGCGACGCGCATTTTGGATTTATTCGGCGTCTCCTCGCCAGCGAAAGCTATCTGTTCAGGGATCACCTGCAGCGGCTCGACGGCGACGCGCGCCATCGCCGGTTCGGTCATGACGTTTCAGATGCCTTCATCGCAACCTATGCGGCGCACGCCAGCGACTTCGGAAACGTGACGTTCGGATATTTCGTCGACGGCGTCGTTCGCGGCGTTGCCGAATTGCGTCCCGGCACTTTGATGCGCGAGGCAAATGCCGAAGTTGCATTCTCGGTCGAAAGAGCGTTCGCCAATCGCGGTATCGCAACGCAATTGATGGGGCGCGTCATTCGCACTGCACGCAATCGCGGCTACAGCCACCTTACGCTCGTCTGCATGCCGAGCAATGCGAAGATGCAGGCGATCGCGCGTCACTACGGTGCCGACCTCAAGATCGAGGACGGATCCATCTTCGCCGACATCGTTCCCAATCGCGCTGATTACAGATCGCTTGTCGCCGACATGATCGATGAGCCGATGACATACTTGCACTCGGCGCTCGACATGCAGGCGCGCATCAACGGAGTGAAGCCGTTTTGATCCGTTCACGGCACAACGGAACGGCGAAAGCGCGAATCGTGATTCGAAATTGGGAATCAAAAATCGGGGAAATTCGCATCTCCCAATCTCCCGAAAGGGGAATAGGGCGGCGAAAATAAGAAAAATTGCGACATTTACGCAACAATTCGCGTTAATAAACTCCTTTTTATGCGATATATCAAACTTCTTTGTCTACAAACTTCGCGAATTTGCTCATGTTTGTTGAGTTCGAGCTGATTCGAACTCTAGAGGGAGACTAAACCTATGGCTAAAGCAGCTAAGAAGGCACCTGCGAAGAGAAAGAAGCCGGTCGCGAAGAAAGCCGCCAAGAAGACGGTTCGCAAGGCAGTGAAGAAGACGGCGAAGCGCAAAGCCGCCTAATTCGGATTGGTGCTCCCGGGTTCCGGATTGGGCATTCGAGCTTGGGAGTAAACCGATTACCGGCACTTCGGTGTCCAATACTTTCAAATGGTCGGCGACAGCGATTAGCGTCACCGGCCATTTCTTTTTTTGAGGGCCGCTTCGAACAGGCTTTGAAGCGCAGCCGGATCGCCCTATTCGGGCAAATGGGTCACCGCTTCGATGTTGTGACCGTCCGGATCAAGAACGAAAGCGCCGTAATAATTCTCATGATAATGGGGCCTTAGGCCCGGCGGGCCGTTGTCACGGCCGCCTGCGGCGAGCGCTGCTTCGTAAAAGGCTTGAACCTGTTCGCGGCTGGTCGCGGCGAACGCCACGTGTAGACGGCCTTTTAGCGGCGATCCCGTCCCGATCCAGAATTGAGGCCGTTGACGCCCGAACCCGGCGTAGCCGTCGGCGCCGTCCTCCGACAGGCTCACTTCCTTCAGCATCACGATGCCAAGCGGCGCCAGGGACTGCTTATAGAATGCGAGAGAGCGCCCATAGTCGGTGATGGGAAAGCCGATGTGATCGAGGATGTCCTGCATGGCATGACCTTTCTCTGATCCGGCGCGCTCAGCCCATCTTCAATGCTTCAGACGCGGCGTTCGACCATAAGTTTTTTCAGCTCCGCAATCGCCTTGGCGGGCGACAGACCCTTTGGGCAGGCCTTGGCGCAGTTCATGATCGTGTGGCAGCGATAGAGGCGGAACGGGTCTTCGAGGTTATCGAGACGCTCGCCCGTCGCTTCGTCACGGCTGTCGATGACCCAGCGATACGCCTGAAGCAGGATCGCGGGGCCGAGGTAGCGATCGGAATTCCACCAGTAGCTCGGGCACGACGTCGAGCAGCACGCGCACAGAATGCATTCGTAGAGACCGTCGAGCTTGCTACGGTCGTCGCGCGACTGCTTCCATTCCTTCGGCGGCGTCGCGGTGTCGGTCTTGAGCCACGGCTCGATCGAGCGGTGCTGCGCGTAGAAGTTGGTCAGGTCGGGAACCAGATCCTTCACGACCTCGAGATGCGGCAGTGGATAGACCTTCACCGGACCTTTGATGTCGTCCATGCCCTTGAGGCAGGCGAGCGTATTCGTGCCGTCGATGTTCATCGCGCAGGAGCCGCAGATGCCTTCGCGGCAGGAACGGCGGAACGTCAGCGTCGGGTCGATCTCGTTCTTAATCTTGATCAGCGCGTCGAGCACCATCGGCCCGCACTGCTTGCGATCAACCTGATAGGTGTCGATGCGAGGATTTTCGCTGTCGTCCGGATTCCAGCGATAAATGCGAAATTCTTTCCAGTCGCCTTCGCGGTCGGGCTGGTTCCAGGTTTTGCCGCGCGTGAGCTTGGAATTTTTCGGAAGTGTGAGCTGAACCATGTGATTGCCGAATGACCGCGTGACGAGAAAAGATCGCCACGACAGAAGCGCCTATCGGGCCACCCTGTCAACGGCAGCGCTCGTCGCGGGAGGCCGTTCTTTGGTGCCTAAAGCCGATCGGCTTTTCAGCGAAGCGCGTTAAGCAGGCTTCTGATACGTCTTGAGTTCGGCCACCAAGGCGACCAGACGCTCGGCGATATCCGCGCCTGTGTCGACGGCCGCGCGCAGCGTCACGCGCGTCTGAAGCACGGTATTGAGACGGTCCTGCTGCTCGCCGAAGGCAAAGAAGATTTCTTCCGGCGCATCTATATCGCCGTCTTCGATCGAGGTCATCACGTCGAAGGCGTTCTGAGCGGCGAGAACCAGCATTGATGCGATATCGTTCATGAGTTGCAGGTAGAGGCGTTGCGCATCGGCGCGGATGCGCTGCCCGTGCACGCCAAACTTTAGTGGAGCGGAGGCCTGGCCGCCTTCACCGGCGAAGACTCGCGGATGACGCTGGAAGCGGCGGAAAATCTCGGCCAGTCCCATGCAGCACGTTTCCAGATCGCGGAGCGCGGCGGATGTCTTGCGTTTCGTTCGCGTACGCGTCGCGAGCTTTCCCTCGCCCGACCAGTTGATTGCCGCGATCGAGGTTATCGCGCCCAGCGCCGCAAGCGCGGGCAGCACCGCCGCGAACGGATCGGGCGGCATACGGGTGTCGGATTCATCGACCGGTTCGGATGTGGACTTGCTCAATGGATGCGGCTCCTCAAGGCGCCGCACCATACCGCGTCTTCATGGCGACGCGCTATTTCTACCCGCCGCACGCATAACGAAACGATCAATAAACGCGCGCTTTCGGTTCGATGTACTTGACTTCGTTGGTCATCGTCCGGGTGTGCACGGGCCGCTCGTCGAGCTTCACCGTCTTCGTGGCGTAGTCCGCCCAGGCGAGCGTGTGCTTCATCCAATTGACGTCATCGCGCTTGGGATAGTCTTCGCGCGCGTGCGCGCCGCGGCTTTCCTTGCGATTTTCCGCGCCCGTCACCGTCACGGCGGCTTGCGCGATGAGGTTATCGAACTCGAGCGTTTCGACGAGATCAGAATTCCAGATCAGCGACCGGTCGGTGACGGAAATGTCCGCCGCGTCGCGCCAGACGGCGGCGATCTTTTCGACGCCTTCCTTCAGAACCGGACCATCGCGGAAGACGGCGCAGTTCGCCTGCATGGTTTTCTGCATGCGCAGGCGCAGCGCCGAGGTCGGCGTCGATCCCTTCGCGAAGCGGAACCTGTCAAGCCGGTCGAGGATCTTGTCGTCGGCGTCCTTCGGCAGTTCCGTCTGCATCGCGCCGGTTTCGATCGTCTCGGCGCAACGAAGACCGGCCGCGCGGCCGAAGACCACGAGGTCGATGAGCGAGTTCGAGCCGAGCCGGTTGGCGCCATGCACCGAGACGCACGCGGCCTCGCCGATCGCCATCAATCCCGGCACGACATGATCGGGATTGCCGTCTTTCTTGGTCAGAACCTCGCCGTGATAGTTCGTCGGGATGCCGCCCATGTTGTAATGGACCGTCGGCAGCACGGGGATCGGCTGACGGCGCAGATCGACGCCTGCGAAGACCTTGGCGCTCTCTGTGATGCCCGGCAGACGTTCGGCCAGGATCTTCGGATCGAGATGGTCGAGGTGCAGGAAAATGTGATCGCCCTCGGCGCCGACGCCGCGGCCTTCGCGAATTTCAACCGTCATCGAGCGCGAGACGACATCGCGGGACGCCAGATCCTTAGCGTGCGGAGCGTAGCGTTCCATGAAGCGCTCGCCTTTGGAATTCGTGAGATAGCCGCCTTCGCCGCGTGCGCCTTCGGTGATCAGAACGCCCGCGCCGTAGATACCGGTCGGGTGGAACTGCACGAACTCCATGTCCTGCAGCGGCAGTCCGGCGCGGAGCACCATAGCGTTGCCGTCACCCGTGCAGGTGTGCGCCGACGTGCACGAGAAATACGTGCGACCATAGCCGCCGGTCGCGAGGATGGTTTTCTTGGCACGGAAGCGATGCAGCGTTCCGTCTTCAAGGCTCAGCGCGATGATACCGCGGCAGGCGCCGTCGCGATCCATGATCAGATCGAGCGCGAAATATTCGACGAAGAATTCCGCCGCGTAGCGCAGCGACTGCCCATAAAGCGTGTGGAGCATCGCGTGGCCGGTACGGTCGGCGGCGGCACATGTACGTTGTGCGGGCGGGCCTTCGCCGAAGTCGGTCGTCATGCCGCCGAACGGACGCTGATAGATCTTGCCGTCTTCTGTGCGCGAGAACGGCACGCCGTAGTGCTCGAGCTCGTACACGGCGGCCGGCGCGTGGCGGCACAGATATTCGATCGCGTCCTGGTCTCCGAGCCAGTCGGAGCCCTTGACCGTATCGTACATGTGCCAGCGCCAGTCGTCGGGCCCCATGTTGCCGAGGGCCGCCGCGACGCCGCCTTGCGCGGCAACGGTGTGCGAACGCGTCGGGAAAACCTTCGTCACGCAAGCCGTTTTCAGTCCGGCCTCGGCGCAGCCGAGCGTGGCGCGCAGACCAGCGCCGCCCGCGCCGACGACAACTACGTCATATTGATGATCGACGATCGGATACGCCTTGCCGCCGACAGCCGGTGCGGCCGAGGCTCCGTTCGCTTTGCCGTTCGTGTTCGCCATGTCCCTAAGCCCCGAAGCTCAGCTTCAGCACGGAGAAGATGCTGACGAGCGCAACGACAATTGTGAAAAAGGTATTGAGCATCAGCGCGACGATCTTCGCGCCTTCGCCGTGCACGTAGTCTTCGATAATCGTCTGCATGCCAAGGCGCATGTGTATCGCGCCGGACAACACGAGCGAAAGCAGGCCCAGCGCAACAAGCGGATTGCCAAGCTGACGCTTGACGGTCGCGTAATCGGCGCCGGTCAGCGAGACCACCAGCCAGACGAGAAAGACAGCCAGGACGACGTTCGCCACAGCGGTGACGCGCTGCTTCCAGAAGTGGTCGGCGCCTTCTTTCGCGGAGCCGAGGTATCTCGCCGTTTTGAGAGGCGTTCGCATCGTCATGATCAAAGCCCTCCCGACATGGCGACGCCGATCCAGATCAGCGCCGTCAGGACGAGCGATCCGACCAGCGTTCCCCAGGAGAGCAGATCAACGGTCTTGAGATCGTAACCGCGCCCCGTGTCCCAGATGAAATGCCGGAGACCGCCGAGCAGGTGATGCATGAGCGCCCAGGTATATCCGAGCAGGACGATCTTTCCCGGCCACGATCCGAGCAGGCCGGCGACGTAATCGTAATAGTCCGGCCCCGAGGCTGCCGCGAGGAGCCACACCGCCAACAGAAGCGAGCCGACATACAGCGCAGCGCCGGTTATGCGATGCACGATCGACATCATCATGTTGATCAGCGGCGAATAGATCTGGAGGTGGGGAGAAAGCGGCCGCTCCGGTCGCGAACTACGCCCTGGGATGGCTTGCATTGGATACCTTCTAATCTCGGAGCAGCGTTTTAGCGTCTCGCAGGCCACGCGGCAATTCTCCAAATGCCACATAACCCGAACGTCGAAACGGACAAACAAAATCGGCGAGGCCCGGCGCGCACGAATGCGAACGCACGCCGACGCCAAGATAGAACGTATCGTCAGCCGATCGCAACGATCAGCCGGTCAGCGCGGAAGGACGAGCCACGTGTCGAGATCGAGCACGACGCCTTCGGCATATTCGCCTTTTTCGTTCTTCAGCGGCAGCGTGGAGCAGTCCTGATTCTTGACGCCGACCATGCGGACGCGCAACGCGCCGATGTCCTTGCGATCCGGAATCTCGGCTTTTTCGAGTATTTCAGACCATGCGTAGATCGTGTCGCCGGCGAACGTCGGGGCGACGTGACGGCCGCCGTTGATCGCAGCCAGATGGAATGCGTTGCCGAGGCCGTTGTACGAAAGCGCGCGAACGAGCGAGATGACGACGCCGCCGTAAACGATGCGTTTGCCGAACCGGCCCTTAGCCTCGGTGTGCTGATTGAAGTGAACCTTCGCGGTGTTCTGATAGAGGCGCGTCGCGGTCTGGTGTTCGGCTTCCTCGAGCGTCATGCCGTCGACGTGATCGATTTTCTCGCCCGCTTTGTAATCGCCCCAGCGATGCGGCGAGCCTGCGAGCGCGAGATCGTATTTCGAGATGTCGAGCGGGGGAACGGCCGACGCGAGATCCTTGGGATCAACGCGATCGGGCAGCTTCGGCACCACGGCTTCCGGCGCGGGCGATCCCTTCGTGCGCTTTCTCACCATCACCCAGCGGCAATATTCGAGGACGACTTGGCCATCCTGATTGCGCCCGGTGGAGCGGACGTAAACCGTGCCGGTTTCTCCGTTGGAATTTTCTTTTAGTCCGATGACTTCCGACGTGGAGGTGAGCGTGTCGCCGGGATAGACCGCCTTCAGGAAGCGGCAATCGGCGTAGCCGAGGTTGGCGATGGCGTTGAGCGAGATATCCGGCGTCGTCTTTCCGAAGACGACATGAAACGTCAGAAGGTCATCGAGCGGCGCTTTCGGATAGCCGATCGCTTTGGCGAAGGTATCGGCCGATTGCACAGCGAACCGTGAACCATAAAGCGCGGTATAAAGCGCGACGTCGCCGTCGGTGACGGTGCGCGGCGTTGCGTGCTGAATGACCTGACCGAAGCGAAAATCCTCGAAGAAATTGCCTGCGTTGGTTTTCGTGTCCGCCATCGGTCTCGCTTTCGTTGCCGCCGGTTGTTGCGGTTCTTTTTCAGGATGTGGGACGTGAACCGCAACCCTTTTCGGGACTGCGAGACGCGATCAAGGGCCGCAGACGCCTTTGGTTTCGAGGCGGGCTCAGAACCACGGCTCCTCGATGCGTGCTCGCGCATCGATGGCGTCGGCAATGGCGGCAACCCTTTTCGCCATGACGAGATGCAGGCGCTCAACCATGCGTCCCTCGACGGTAATGACGCCTTTGCGGGCGTTTTCCGGTTGTTCGAAGGCTTTGATGATCTTGGTCGCCCAGGTGACCTCATCGTCGCTTGGCGAGAAAATTTCGTTGCACGGCGCGACCTGCGAGGGATGGATCAGGGTCTTGCCGTCCATGCCGAGCGTGCGACCGTGCTCGCATTCGGCGCGGAATCCCGAATCATCCTTAAAATCGTTGTACACGCCGTCAATGACGTCCAATCCATACGCGCGCGCCGCGACGAGCGTCATCGCCAGCCAGGGCACGACTGCGAAGCGGTTGCTGCCGGCCCTTGCGCGGCTTTCCTTCAGGAGATCGTTGGTCCCGACGACGAAGCACGCGAGACGGTTGTCGGGGTCAGGACCGCACGCCGCGATTTCGCGGGCGTTGATGATGCCCATCGGCGTTTCGATCATGGCCCAGAGCCGAATGCGCGCGTCGGCATCGGCGGCCTTCAACACCTTCGCCGTGCCGACGATATCGCCGGACTGAGATACCTTCGGAACCAGGATCGCATCGGGCACGGCCGCGATCGCCGCCTGAAGATCGGCCATGCCCCACGGCGTCTCGATGGGATTGACGCGCAGAATGACTTCGTGCGAGCCGAATTCGCCTGCGTGAATGGCGGCGACCGTCTGCTTGCGGGCCAATTCCTTGTTTGCGGGCGCGACAGAGTCCTCGAGATCGAGAATGATCGAGTCCGCGGCAAGCGTCTTGGCTTTGTCGATGGCGCGTTCGTTATCTCCTGGAACGTAGAGAACGCTGCGTCTTGGTCTCATCGCCATCGGCGTCGGCTCCGGAGCTGCGGGGATGGTGCGGCGCACCATAACGCATCCGAGCGCGAGGCATACCTCAACTTTCGAGCCAAGCGATAAACGTCACGGCGCGCATTAACGCGGATGCGCTGCTGAGGAGCCGTGTTAGAACGCTTTGCTCACCCAGTTTGAATGGGTGCGCCTCCGCACGATCTTCAAGCGTAATCAGGACCATGCGCCGAATTCTCGTTATTTCCTCGCACGTCGCGCAAGATACGGTCGGGCTAAGCCCTACCATCGCTCCGCTGCAACGGGCGGGGATCGAGGTCGTGGCGCTGCCAACCGTTGTGCTGTCGAATCATCCGGCGCGCGAAAAATGCGCCGGCGTCATTCTCGAGCCGGCTGCGCTGGAAAAGATGAGCGCCGCGCTTGAGGCAAACGGCTGGCTCGGTACGTTCGATGCGGTGCTTTCCGGATATCTGCCGTCGGTCGGGCATGCGACATGGGTCGCGAGGCTCGTCAAGCGGATGCGCGAGATCAGTCCGCAGATCATTTACGTCTGCGATCCAATTCTTGGCGACGATCCGGAGGGCCTCTACATCGATGCAGCCGCGGCGGCGGTGGTGCGCGATGCGCTGGTTCCGCTCGCCGACGTCGCCACGCCCAACCGGTTCGAGCTGAGCTGGCTCGCACGTCAGGATGTGCAATCGCCCGAGGATGCGGCGCAGGTGGCGTTGACACTCGCCTGTCCGATCGTGGCCGCGACGTCCATTCCGTCGGCGCCGCATGAGTTAGCAAACGTGCTCGTTCAGAGCGGCAACGTTCAAATCAGCACCGTGAAAAAGCTTGCCGACGTTCCCCACGGCACGGGGGACCTGTTTACCGGCTTCCTGACCGCCCGCCTGCTCAACGGCGCGTCCGTATCGGATGCATGGAACCATGCAACGCAAGGCGTTGCCTTCGGCGTGGAAGCCAGCCGCGGCAGCGATCGTCTCATGCTGCCGCTGATCGACTGGGCCTGGCTTTCAACATGAGGAAAGCCGGAAAGGACGCCTAATGACGATTACGATTTATCATAACCCGGCTTGCGGTACGTCGCGCACGACGCTGGCAACGATCCGCGAGCACGGCGAAGAGCCGCGCGTGATCGAATATCTGAAGACGCCGCCAACACGCAAAGAGCTCGTGCAGCTGATCACGGCGATGGGCATCACCCCGCGCGCTCTGCTTCGGCAAAAAGGGGCGCTATATGAGGAACTTGGGCTCGCCGATCCGGGCCTTGGCGACGACGCGATCATCGACGCGATGATGGCGCATCCGATCCTGATCAACCGCCCGATCGTCGTAACACCGCTCGGTACGCGCCTCTGCCGTCCGGCGGACACCGTGCTTGAAATCTTACCGAAGCGGCGCGCCTCTCAAGCATAAGGTTTCATCCGCTTACACGCCCGTAGCCGCAGTCCACGATGCGGCGATGCGGTCCAACGTTTCGCTTGCCCCGACAGGCCGTGCTACCTACGACTTCCCTATTTGAGAAATCAAAGGTCATAAATGAAGCCGGAAACGACTACGACGGGCGTCAGCCGTGAAGCCGCCGCAGGATTGGCGCTGCTCGGTGCCGCGGTTCTCGCACTCATCATCGCGAATTCATCGTATGCCGATGCTTACGACCGGGCGCTCGCACTGCCGTTAGCCGTCGGCATCGCGCCGTTCGCGCTGTCCAAGTCGCTGTTGCACTGGATCAACGACGCCTTGATGGTGATCTTCTTTTTCGTCGTCGGGCTCGAGATCAAGCGCGAGATGCTGCGCGGCGCGTTGTCGAACCGCAAGGCCGCACTGCTTCCAGTGATCGCGGCATTGGGCGGTATGATCGTGCCTGCGCTCATCTATGCAGCGATCAATTGGAACAACAATATCGCGCTTCGCGGGTGGGCGATCCCGGCCGCGACCGATATCGCGTTTGCCGTCGGGGTTCTAGCGTTGCTCGGTTCGCGCGTGCCGCAAAGCCTCAAGGTTTTTCTTTTGGCGCTCGCGATCATCGATGATCTCGGCGCCATTCTGATCATCGCGTTTTTCTACACCGGCGACCTGTCGCTGTCGGCGCTGGCGCTCGCCTTTGCCGGTGTTGCGGGCCTTGTACTTCTCAACCGCTACGGGGTGATGCGGATGTGGGCGTATGCTCTCGTCGGCGCGTTCGTCTGGTTGTGCGTGTTGAAATCCGGCGTCCACGCGACGCTTGCCGGTGTCGTGACCGCGCTCGCTGTACCGCTGACAGACGGCCGGGGCCGCGAAGGGCCGCTCGAAGCGACCGAGCATCGACTCGGGCCGTGGGTCAGCTTTCTCATTCTGCCGATTTTCGCACTCGCCAATGCGGGGGTTTCGTTTGCGGCGATTTCGCTGCGGGACTTCACCTCGCCGATTTCGCTCGGCATCGCGCTCGGCCTGCTCATCGGCAAGCCGCTCGGAATTTACTCTTTTGCCAAGGCTGCGATGACGAGCGGGCTCGGTGCGCGACCGGATGGCGCAACGGAGATGCAGCTATTCGGCACAGCCATTCTCGGCGGTATTGGCTTCACGATGAGCCTGTTCATCGGCATGCTGGCATTCCCTGATGCGCAGGTGAACGGTCACGTGAAACTCGGTGTGCTGAGCGGTTCGCTGATGTCGGCCATTCTCGGATACATCGTGCTTTTGAGGACCCACGCCCGTTTGCGCAAAGGCGCGACGCTGCGCGGCGGCTCGTAAGAAGGAGAACCCACGGACAATGAAGAGCTTTCCCGACTCCCTTTCCGATCGCTATCGCCGCTTCAAGTTTCGGCACTTCACGCCGAACGCCGCGCACTACGAGAGGCTCGCGACGCAGGGTCAGGACCCGCAGACGATGATCATCTCGTGCTCCGACAGCCGCGTCGATCCGGAAACGATCTTCAGCGCCATGCCGGGTGAGCTGTTCGTGCTGCGCAATATCGCCAATCTCGTTCCGCCCTACGAAACCGGCGGCAACTTCCACGGCGTCAGTTCGGCGATCGAATTCGCGATCCTCAATCTCAATCTCCGTCATCTGATCGTTATCGGGCATTCAGGCTGCGGCGGCATCAAGGCGGCCTGGGACGAGAAGGCCGCCGTGCAGACGGAAGCTCATTTCGTTTCGCGCTGGATGTCGATGCTGGATGAAGCGCGTTTGGAAGTTCAGCGCAATCATCCGGATGCTTCGCCTGAGTTCAAACAGCGTGCGCTCGAGCAAGAAGGCGTCATGCAGTCGCTGAAAAATCTGCGGACGTTCCCGTTCGTGCGCGAGCGCGAGGAAAAGGGCTTGCTGCAGCTGCACGGCGCGCACTTCGACATCGCGACGGGCATGCTCACCGTCTATGACAACGAGACGAAGAAATTCCAGTCGCTCTGAGTTGAGTTTTTCGTCGGACGGCGCCCGGCCGATCAGGACCCGGACGCTGTCGAGCCCGCCTCCGCGCGGGCTTTTTCTATTGCGGGAAGCAATTTCGCCGTCAGCGCGCCTTCTGAAATCGGACCGACGTGCTTGTAGACGATCTGGCCTTTGCCATTCACGACGAACGTCTCGGGCGTGCCGTAGACGCCCCAGTCGATGGCCGCCCGGCCCGACGAGTCCGTGCCGACCGCTGTATAGGGATTGCCGAAGCGGCCGATGAACCGGCGCGCCGCGTCCGCGCGATCCTTATAGTTGATGCCGTAAATGTCGACGCTCGCCATGCTTTTCAGCTTTTCGAGGAACGGGTGCTCCTCGATGCAGGGCACGCACCACGACGCCCAGTAGTTGACGACGGAAACCTTGCCCTTGGCGAGGTCGGCGCTGCTGAAGCCGGCTTCGGCTTTCCCGTTCGCGGATTCCAGACCTTCGATCGGTGGGAAGACGCCCTGCGGAACCTGCCGGCCGACGAGCGTCGAGGGAAGAAGCGATGGATCGCCGGTGTGTAGCGCTATCGCGAAAAAGCCCGCGACGGCGGCAAAAAGCAAAACCGGCAACAGACGTAGAAATTTCGATCGATTCACAGTCTCACTCCACGGCGCCTGCCGAGCGGCGTCTCGCGCCACGCTTTTCGAGTTCCTCCATCGCGGCGGCTTGCCTTCTGCCATCGAAGACGAGCCAGGCGATGAGGGCCGCGACGACGATGGTCACGGCGGCATAGGAAATCCAGATGAAAGCGGCGTGCGGTCCGAGGTCCATGCTAGGTCGCCGACCCCGACGCTGCGAGCCGGTCACGGCCGGCGACGACCTGCGCGCGCATCGCCTTCACGCGGCGGCGCATAATCTCGTTGCGCATGGCCTTTAGATGCATGGCGAAGAACAGCAGCGTAAATCCCAGCGCCATGATGATCAGCGGCCAGCGCATGCTGGGATCGACGGTCGATGTGAAATCGGTCGATGGCTGATGCAGCGTGTTCCACCAGTTGACCGAAAACTTGATGATCGGAAGGATCGTGACGCCAACGAGCGCGAGCACCGCCGTCAGCTTCGCCGCGGCCGATTCATCTTCGAGCGCGGCCCGAAGCGCCATCAATCCGAGATAGAGGAAGAACAGGATCAGCACCGACGTCAGGCGCGCATCCCAGACCCAATAGGTGCCCCACATCGGCTTGCCCCAGAGCGACCCCGTCAGCAGCGCCAGGAACGTGAAGGCGGCGCCGATGGGCGCGGCGGCCTTGGCGGAAACATCGGCGAGCGGATGCCTGAAGACGAGAAGCCCGAAGCTCGACACGGCGATCAAGCCGTAGATCATCATCGAGAGCCACGCGCAGGGCACGTGGATGTACATGATGCGCACCGTCTCGCCCTGCTGATAGTCGGCGGGCGAGTCGAAAAACGACAGATAAAATCCGACGGCAATCAAGACGGCGGCCGCGGCCCACGCCCACGGAAGCACTCTCGCGGAGAGCCCCATGAAACGGGTCGGGTTGGCCAGTTGCTGCGTCAGCGTTTGCATGGACGGGGATGTAAGGCTTTCGCCAATTTTAAGCAATGAATCGTCTGCTTAGTGAGGCTTAACAATCTGCAATATGCCTACGAGCGCGACCCCGAGAATTGTTGGCGAAGTGTACCAGGAGCGGTTAGCCTGGATTACCTGCCGGCAAACCCAGCAGAACATCACTAAGCCAAGCCATGCTAACATCGGAAGCCTCCATCTAGCCCTCGGTAGAGCTTAAGGGAGAACCCGGGGTGGTAATCGGAGGCCTACGGCCGAAATGGTTGTCGGCGCCAATCGCCTGACAATTATTGAAGTTGTATGCGGAGGGCGGCGGCGGCGGCGATGGGTCCGAGGACGACGGCGGCGAGCGATATCGCCGTCAGGATCAGAAATGCCGCGCCCATGCCGGACGGTCCCATGGTGGCGCTGACGGCCGATATGCCGAAAATCAAGGTCGGGACATAAAGCGGCAGCACGACGAGCGCCAGCAGCAAGCCGCCGCGCCGCGCCTTCACCGTCAAGGCGGCGCCGATGGCTCCGAGGAAACTGACCGCCGGGGTGCCGGCGAGCGTCGTTGCGACGAGGACCGGATAGGCTCCGAGGTCGAGGTTGAGCAAAATTCCGAGTACAGGCGCGAGCAGCGCCAGCGGGATACCGGTCGTCAGCCAGTGCGCCAGCGCTTTCGCGGCGGCGACGAGTTCGAGCGGCAGGCTTCCGGTTGCGAGGACGTCGAGCGTGCCGTCCTCGTAGTCGGCTTCGAAAATGCGGTTGAGCGACAGCAGCGCCGCCAGCAGCAGCGCGATCCACAGAATGCCGGCCGCAATGCGCGCCAGCAGATTGAGGTCCGGCCCGAGGCCGAGCGGCATCAGCGAGACGACGACAAGAAAGAAGCCCAGCGCCGTGCCGATCGCGCCGCCTTCGCGGACAGCCAATCGCAGGTCGCGGCGAACGAGTGCCCAGAAACTCGTCACGCGGCCATCCTTTGCGAAGCGATTGTCAACGTGCGGGCGCGCTCCAGCGCCAGCGGGACATGCGTCGCGACAATGGCCAGACCGCCGGTGCGTGTATGATCGTTGACTGCGGCGACGAGCCGGTCGGACGAGGCGACATCGAGCGATACGGTCGGCTCATCGAGAAGCCAGAGCGCGCGTGGCGCGAGCAAAAGACGCGCGAGGCCAAGCCGCCGTCGTTGCCCGGCCGAAAGATAAGCCGCCGGAAATTCCACGAGATCTTCCAGGCCGAAGTGATGAAGCGCGCGCTCGATGCGCTCGGTGCTGGCCGCTTGTCCGCCGAGATATTCCGCCCAGAAGGCGGCGTTTTCGAAAACCGTCATGCTCGACTTGATAGCGTTGGCATGACCAACGACGTGCGCCTGCTCCGTGATCGTCAGTTCGCCGTCACCGCCGTCGAGCTGGACCGTTCCGCTCGCGGGGCGGATGAAACCCGCGATCGTTCGGAGCAAGGTCGTCTTGCCTGCGCCGTTCGCGCCCGACAGAATCAGAGTTTCCCCCTCGGAAACCGAAAACGACAGGCCATCGATAACGATGCGGCCGCCCCGCTCTATGACCAAGTCTTCGGCAATGAGTTGCACAGGGACGGTTTCCGTGACTGCAAAATGAACGATGGCTGCTGCATTTTGCCTGCGACGCCATCGCCAAAACGTGAAGGGGTTCACTTTTTTGAAGGATTATATAAAAGGCACGTTGTATCCTTCGCTAGCGCAAAAGCGGGGATCGCGCGGCATCGTCAGCGATGTCGCGGGATGTCCTCGATCCGCCGGCACTCCGGCGGCGCAGCCCTTCGTCCTAACTTCGGAGGCCTGACCTTGAGCGCACTCACACCTACATCCAACGACAGCTTCAATTGCCGCAAGACCCTCACTGTCGAGGGCAAGCCCTACGTTTACTATTCGTTGCCCGATGCCGAGGCCAACGGCCTCAAGGGCATTTCCAAGCTCCCTTATTCGATGAAGGTTCTTCTCGAGAACCTGCTGCGTCATGAAGACGGACGCACGGTGACGAAAGCCGACATCGCGGCCATGGCCGATTGGCTCGATAACAAGGGCAAAAAAGAAAAAGAGATCGGCTTCCGTCCGGCGCGGGTCCTGATGCAGGACTTCACCGGTGTTCCGGCCGTCGTCGATCTCGCGGCGATGCGCGACGGCATGACGAAGCTCGGCGGCGATCCGTCCAAGATCAATCCGCTGGTGCCGGTCGATCTCATCATCGATCATTCGGTCATCGTCGATGAATTCGGAACGCCGAAGGCGCTCGCCGACAACGTGGCGCTGGAATACGCGCGCAACGGCGAACGCTACAACTTCCTGAAATGGGGCCAGGGCGCGTTTCATAATTTCCGCGTCGTGCCGCCCGGCACCGGCATCTGCCATCAGGTCAATCTCGAATACCTGGCACAGACGGTGTGGACGAAGCAGTTGCCCGACGGCTCGACGGTCGCCTATCCCGACACACTCGTCGGCACCGACAGCCATACGACGATGGTCAACGGCCTTGCCGTGCTCGGCTGGGGCGTCGGCGGCATCGAAGCGGAAGCCGCGATGCTCGGCCAGGCGCAGTCGATGCTCATTCCGGAAGTCATCGGCTTCCGCCTGACTGGCAAGCTCAACGAAGGCGTGACGGCGACGGACCTCGTCCTGACCGTTACGCAGATGCTGCGCAAGAAAGGCGTCGTCGGCAAATTCGTCGAGTTCTACGGTCCCGGCCTCGACAGCATGACGCTCGCCGACCGGGCGACGATCGGCAACATGGCGCCGGAATACGGCGCGACGTGCGGGTTCTTCCCGGTCGACTCGGAGACGATCAACTATCTCACGATCTCGGGACGCGATGCGCATCGCATTGCGCTCGTCGAAGCCTACTCGAAGGCGCAGGGCCTGTTCCGCGAGTCGGGCTCTGCAGACCCGGTGTTCAGCGATACGCTGGCGCTCGATCTCGGCGACGTGGTGCCGTCGATGGCTGGACCGAAGCGGCCCGAAGGCCGGCTCGCGCTCGGCGACATCAAGAGCGGGTTTGAGACCGCGCTGGCGTCGGAATACAAGAAGCCGGGCGAGCTTGAGAAGCGCGTTCCGGTCGAGGGCAAAGCCTACGACATCGGGCATGGCGACGTCGTGATCGCCGCGATCACGAGCTGCACGAACACGTCGAACCCGAGCGTTCTGATTGCAGCCGGGCTTCTCGCCCGCAATGCCGTCGCGCGCGGATTGACGAGCAAGCCGTGGGTGAAAACATCGCTCGCGCCAGGGTCGCAGGTCGTCGCCGCCTATCTCGCGCAGTCGGGATTGCAGACCTATCTCGACAAGATCGGTTTCAATCTCGTCGGCTTCGGCTGCACCACCTGCATCGGGAACTCGGGGCCGCTGGCGCCGGAGTTGTCGAAGGCGATCAACGACAACGGCATCGTCGCCGCTGCGGTCCTTTCGGGCAACCGTAACTTCGAAGGCCGCGTCAGCCCTGACGTGCAGGCGAACTATCTCGCCTCGCCGCCGCTCGTCGTCGCGCATGCGTTGGCGGGGACCGTGCTCAAGGATCTGACGAAAGATCCGATCGGAACGGGCAGCGACGGCAAGGCCGTCTATCTCAAGGACATCTGGCCGACCTCGCAGGAAATCCAGAAGTTCATCGCCGAAAACATCACCCGCGACATGTTCAAGGCGCGCTACGCCGACGTGTTCAAGGGCGACACGAACTGGCAGTCGATCGCGATCGGCGGCGGGCTCACCTACGGCTGGAACGGCGAGTCGACCTACGTTCAGAACCCGCCCTACTTCCAGAGCATCGCACGCGATGCGAAGCCGGTCGGCGATGTCGTGAATGCGCGCATCCTCGGGCTGTTCGGCGACAAGATCACCACCGACCACATCTCGCCCGCCGGATCGATCAAGACGTCAAGCCCGGCCGGACGCTATCTGCTCGATCACGGCGTGCAGCCCGTCGACTTCAACCAGTACGGTACGCGGCGCGGCAACCACGAAGTCATGATGCGCGGCACGTTCGCCAACATCCGCATCAAGAATGCGATGGTGAAAGACGCCAACGGCAACGTGAAGGAAGGCGGCCTGACGATCCATTATCCGTCGGGCAAGGAGATGGCGATCTACGATGCCGCCATGCTCTACGAGCAGGAGAACGTGCCGCTGGTCGTGTTCGCCGGTATCGAATACGGCAACGGCTCATCGCGCGACTGGGCGGCGAAAGGCACCAACCTGCTCGGCGTGCGCGCCGTCGTTGCGCAGTCGTTCGAGCGCATCCATCGTTCGAACCTCGTCGGCATGGGCGTCGCGCCGTTCACGTTCCAGGATGGCACCTCGTGGCAGACGCTCGGGCTCAAGGGCGACGAGACGGTCACGATCCGGGGCCTCGCCAAGGTGAAGCCGCGCGAGACCGTCAATCTGTCGATCACGCGGGCCGATGGAACGTCGCTCGACGTGCCGGTGCTCTGCCGTATCGATACGCTGGACGAGATCGAGTACTTCAAAAACGGCGGCATTCTGCATTACGTGTTGCGCAATCTGGCGGCGTAAGCAGGTTTTCACCGATAGCGATAAACAAAGGGGCGCGCTGCGCCCCTTTTTGCTGCCAGCGTCGCCGCGTTAAGATGAATACCGTGCTCCTCACCCGTTCGTGACAGGGCTTTCCGGGCTTTCACTTTCTGGCCGTCACGCTAGAGAGTAAGAAAGATCAAAGGTGACAGCATCACCTCGCTGGAGCTTTCCGGATTGCGGAAGGACTTCAGCTCTTTTGTTTTGTCGTGCTTCCCATACGAAGCACGATTAGGGCGAGCAGAAATGCGTTTTCGCGATAGTCTTCTGGCAGCAGTCCTGGCGCCCGTATTCGCCGTCGCCACCGCGTCGTCTCTCGCAGCTCAACCCGCTGGCGAGGAGGGACAGCCCGCTACGCCCGTGCGAGCTGTCGTCGAGCTGTACACGAGCCAAGGTTGCTCGTCGTGCCCGCCGGCGGATGCGCTGCTCGACAAGCTTGCAGCTGACCCGTCGATCATCGCGCTGACGTTCCCCGTCGATTACTGGAATTATCTCGGCTGGAAAGACACGTTCGGTTCGCCGCGCAACAGCGAGCGGCAGCGCAACTATGCCCGCGCCCGTGGCGACGGCGCCATCTATACGCCGCAAGCGATCGTCAACGGCGAAGTTCACGTCAACGGCGCATCGGAAGCCGAAATTCAGAGCGCAATCGAGCGGACGTCGGACAAGGTTGGACCGCGGCACATTCCGATCCGTTTCTGGCAGGAGCGGAACACGCTGAACTTCGCGCTCGGCGGAGAGGAAGCCGGGCACGGACCGCGCGAAGCGACGATCTGGCTTGGCGTCGTGCAAACGTCCGGTACGGTCGATGTCAAGGACGGCGAGAACCAGGGTAAGCAGCTCACGTACAAGAACATCGTGCGCGAGTTGACGCCGATCGGAATCTGGAAGGGACAGCCGCTTGCGATCCAGCTTCCGCGCGCTGCATTGATGCAGGCTGAAGTCCAGAAGATCGTGGTGCTCCTGCAGGAGGACCGCAGCGGCCCGATCATCGGCGGAACGCTCGCGGGCCTGTGGTAGGCTCTGACGCTTGTTGCCCTCTATACGGCATGGCCGCCCTCCGAGGCGGCCATCCAGAGCGGGACACTCAATCTCCGGAACAATCGGCTCTGGATGGCCGGGTCAAGCCCGGCCATGGCGTCGAATTTAAATGCGCAAAAAGTTAAGCCGCCAGGCCGCGCTTTTTCAGCAACCCATCGATCTTCGGCGGACGGCCGCGGAACGCGACATAGGCCGCATGCGGATCGCGGCGATTGCCCGCCGAATAAATGAACTCGTAGAGCTTTTTCGCGGTCGGACGATGGAACACGTCGCCCGCTTCCTCAAACGCTTCGAACGCATCAGCGTCCATCACTTCGGACCACAGATAGCTGTAATAGCCTGCCGCATAGCCCGACATGATGTGCATGAAATGCGGGATGCGGTGGCGCATCACGATCTCTTCCGGCATGCCGATGTCTTTCAGCGTCTCGCGCTCGAAGCCTTCGACGTCGCCGATCGGATTGCCGTTGGCCGAATAAAGCGCCATGTCGACCAGCGCCGACGACGTATATTCGACCGTCGCAAAACCCTGATTGAAATTGCGCGCGGCGAACAGACGATTGCGCAGCGCTTTCGGCATCGGCTTGCCGGTCTTGTAGTGCAGCGCGTGCTTTTCGAGCACTTCCGGCGTCGACAGCCAATGCTCGTAAAGCTGCGACGGCAGTTCGACGAAATCGCGCGAGACGGCGGTTCCGGAGATCGACGGATAGCTGACGTCCGACAACAGGCCGTGCAGGGCGTGGCCGAATTCGTGAAACAGCGTGCGCGCATCGTCGAATGACAGCAGAGCGGGTTCGCCGTCGGCCCCTTTGGCGAAGTTCAGGACATTGATGATGACCGGCGACTGGCCTTTGGCCAGTTTATGCTGCGAGCGGAACGCCGACATCCAGGCGCCAGACCGCTTCGAGGGTCGCGCGAAATAATCGCCCATGAAGATGCCGACGTGATCGCCGGACTTGTTCAGGACTTCCCAGACCCGGACTTCGGGATGATAGCGCGGCAGGTCGGTCCGTTCCTTGAATCGCAGGCCGAACAGCCGCGTCGCGCAACCGAATGCGGCGCGGATCATGTTGTCGAGTTGCAGGTACGGCCGGAGCTTCGACTCATCGAAATCGAATTTGGCTTTGCGCACCTTCTCGGCGTAGTAGCGCCAGTCCCACGGCATGATCAGCGAATTGTCGCCGCTCGCGCGGGCTTCGGCGAGAAGTGCGTCGTGCTCTTCGCCTGCGCGCTTGACGGCTTTGCGCCAGACGCCTTGCAGCAGATCGTCGACCGCGTCCGGCGTTTTCGCCATCGTGTCCTGCAGGCTGAACTCGGCGAAGGATTTGAATCCCATCAACCGCGCATATTCGCTGCGGAGCGCAACGGCCTCGGCGACGATCT
>Ga0209933_1001208_pt1 | contig 27517 bp, 21 predicted proteins | sample ThiBiot_300_biof_FD_183944 | JGI IMG/M metagenome (GOLD analysis project Ga0209933, IMG submission 183944) | Wastewater bioreactor microbial communities from Cape Town, South Africa - Thiocy_cont_300_biof (SPAdes) | ecosystem: Engineered > Bioremediation > Thiocyanate > Unclassified | place...
GACCGTACCAAGATCAAGGCGTTTAGGAGTCAGTTCAGAGGGGTTCGCAATGTGGAGTTCTTCCTGTATCGGCTTTCTCAGTTATATGCTTAATCCAAGTTGCTCCCCAACTTTTGACCTTGATCCGGCATTATCTCCATAAAATAATCCTCTTCAGTGGTTCGTTACTTTCCAGCTTTATAAGTCAATTTCTCTGAAAAGATTGAACCAACAATCTTCTCACTTAAGTCATTATTAAAGATATTAAAATGCTCAGATTCCTTGAAAAACAAGCTCATTAAACGTATAGCTAATAAATAGGTATATACATATCTAATTGAATATCAGATATGTAAAAAAGATGTAATATTGCTACTTCTTAACGTTATCTTATGCATCTCTATCTACAAACATTCCTACCTGGGTTTAGCCGGATCATCGGCCTGTTAATTGCGCTTTTGTTAATAAGGGGGACAATCCAGGGCCAAGTGATTAACACCATAGCGGGCAATGGCACAGCCGGATTTAGTGGCGATGGAGGCCTGGCGACCAACGCTAGCCTGAATGCGCCGTCCTCAGTGATTATCGACAAAACAGGAGTTATATTCATTGCGGATCAGGGCAATAATCGCATTCGAAAAGTTGATGTAAATGGTATCATTACTACCATTGCTGGTAATGGAGTCGAAGACCCTTTCGGTTCTGGTGATGGCGGTCTAGCCCTAAGCGCAGCGGTTTATCAACCTGTTGATCTGGCTTTGGATAGCAAAGGTAATCTTTACATTGCAACCGGAAGGCTTGTCCGCAAGGTTACCCTAGACGGCATAATTACAACAGTAGTCGGGAATAACCAACTCGGCAGTACCGGCGATGGTGGGCCAGCTTGGAATGCCGCTATCACCCCTAAATCTATTTATATCGATGAGAATGACAATCTTTTTATTAATGAAGGTCCTAAAGTTCGTAAGGTTGATGGCGATGGCATAATCACAACTGTGGCTACCCCATTGGAATTGACTCAGGAAGACAATATAGGTGGCGGGGTGACGGCTGATAATATAGGGGCTATATACTATTCAACATCTTTTCATTTTCGAAACGATGATTTTAATCGTATCCATAAACGGGCTCCCAATGGTACAATATCATCTATTGCGGGAAAGTATGTAGGGTTTGGTATCCAAAGATTTAGTGGTGATGGTGGACCTGCTACCAATGCAGTGATGACCTTCAATGGAATTGGCTTTGCTTTGGATAAAAAAGGTAATTTGCTCTTTACGGCAAACGACCGAATCCGTATAATCGATAAGAATGGCCTCATTAACACTGTAGCGGGTAATGGCACAAAAGGATTTAGCGGGGATGGGGGGTTACCTACCCTAGCCAGCTTGGACAACCCGGCCGATATTTACTTGGATGCCAATGATGTAGCTTATATTGCCGACCAGAATAATCATCGTATTCGCCGGACCAGCTTTAATCTGCCGCCTACACTGGTCGGTGGAGGGTTATCCTCTCCTCAGTCGGCCACGGTAGGCATAGCTTTTTCCATGCCTACTGCTTACGCGTTTTCTGACCCCGAAGGTAGGGCTCTTAGCTATTCCTCGTTGAGCTTGCCCACGGGCCTGAGTATTAACCCTACGACAGGCGTGATTTCAGGCACTCCTGTCAATGCCACCACATCAGGCGTTACTGTAGGCGCCACTGATGATGCGGGTATCACCGTTTACAGTGGCTTCCTACTCAACACTAGGCCAGTACTAATGGTAGTTGGTAGCGGGATTATTTCACCTCAGTCGGCTACCGTTGGTGCGGCTTTTTCCACACCAACCGCTTATGCTTTCTCTGCTCCCGATGGGCAGACTCTTACTTACTCCTCATCTAGTTTACCCGCAGGACTTAGTATTAATCCCACGACTGGTCTGATTTCAGGCACTCCCCTCAACTCAGGCACCTCGGGTATCACTGTAGGTGCCACCGCAGGTGCCACAACGGTCTACAGTGGCTTCCTGCTCAACACCAAGACGAATACACTGATAGTAGTCGGTAACGGGATCACGTCACCCCAGTCAGCTACCATAGGGAAGGCTTTTTCCACACCAACCGCTTATGCCTTCTCTGCTCCCGATGGGCAGACTCTTACCTATTCCTCGTCTAGTTTACCCGCAGGACTTAGTATTAATCCCACGACTGGTCTGATTTCAGGCACTCCCCTCAACTCAGGCACCTCGGGTATCACTGTAGGCGCCACCGCAGGTGCCACAACGGTTTACAGTGGCTTCTTTTTGAATACTAATCTGGCAGAGGGGCGAATTGGTGTAAATCCTGACTTGACCAATATCTTACAAATTCGGGTGCTAAGTAACCCTACCATGGATGATCAGGCTCAACTTGAAGTCAAGGGCGCCATGGGACAATCAATCTGGTTACGCAGTTTCGACAGCCAAGGTCGTCAGGTAAGCAGTTTTCAAATTGAACAAGCTGGCGAAGTTGAGCAAACCTCGGTTGCCCTCGGTCGGGGAAGCGGTCTCTATTTTATCCAGGTAAGTGCTTTAGATCAACAGCAGACAATAAAAGTACTTAAGCAGTAGCTTAATGAGTCGCTGCAATCCACCCTACCCTGCCATGAAGAACGACCATTCTGATCATTCCATTAGTCTCTGATGTATAATATGGTAAATCCGATGTATTGACAATCAATCACATGGACCCACTATTATTACTTCTCTACTTCCTACCAATAAAAAGAGGTATTACTCAGTTTTTACGCTGATATGCGTCTTTTTTTATTGCCCATAGATTATCAAAATCCATTACTTTTCTGCATGCAACACCTGGAATTTGAACCACCCGAAGCGCTACGGGATACAATAAAGTGCTTTTGGTACAATCAACGAGACTTTGGCGAGCAACTATCGGGGTTCAAGGTCGTACCAGATGGCTATGCTGAAATCATCTTTCACTTCGGAAGCGGCTGTAGTATTTCGTACGATGGCGACATACACCCATTGCCGTCACCGTTTATGGTGGGGCTGCTCAATCAGCCTGCTGTTTTCTATGCAAAAAATCGGCTGGAAATCCTGGCAATCCGGTGCTTTCCCTGGACTGTGTTCGATTTACTTGGCCTGCCTGCGGGCAAAGATAGCGTACGGATGTTTGAGCACCCTATTGCTCAACTTCACCCATCGCTGGCAGCGTTGATTCAGGCTGGCAAGGTCATGAATGCGCTGGATCAGCTAACGCAGTTTTTTCTGAATGCCAGAATGGGTATTGCTACTGATCGTATGGTTGCCAAAGCGGGATCTGCTATGCGAGCGGCCAACGGCACGCTACCCGTGAGTCAGGTAGCCGAAGCAGCGCATGCAACCGTTCGGACGTTGGAACGGAAGTTCAAACAATCATCGGGTTATGCGGTCAAAGACGTGTCGGGGCTTATCCGTTTCGAGCAGGTCCGCAATCAGTTATGGCTCGATCCAGCCGTTAACCTGGCTGGTCTGGCCTATGAGCTGGGGTATACAGACCAATCTCATTTAAGCCGTGAATTCAAACGTTATAGCGGAACTACTCCAGCAGCCTTCGCCCGAAAAGCCCGGCAAGACAAACAAGCTGTAAACGGTGATTTTGTCGCGTTTATACAAGCCTGACAAACGAGCAGACCTGAATTTTGTGCTGTCATACACGCTCGATAATCGAGACAGCTGAACGCATGAAATACCCACAAAAAGAGTCCACATACGATGTCCTTATTTCCGGTGCAGGCCCGGTAGGTCTATTCCTTGCCTGCGAACTGGCCCTGGCCAACTGCTCTGTCCTGATACTGGAAAAGGCAGAGGATCCGCACTCGCCCCTGAAACAACTTCCTTTTGGTATTCGGGGCCTATCCGCTCCCAGTATTGAAGCCCTGTACCGCCGTGGGTTATTGCAGGAGCTCGCTATCCACAAACGGCTTAGAAATCCCCACCAACATGCTGGGCAGGGCGCTCGTCGGCAGGTAGGGCACTTCGCTGGCATTGCATTTTATGACGGGGATATTGATGCGTCACAATGGTCCTATCGTCTGCCTGGTTCAACCGCAGCCAGTCTGATTTCTGAAATGGATGAACTCGAAACAGTACTGACTCACCGGGCATTAGCCCTGGGCGTAACTATTAAGCGTGGGCTTGCGGTTACTGAATTTGAACAAACCGAAGATGAGGTAATCGTTCAGTCTGGTGAGCAAGCATTCCGAAGTACATGGCTGGTGGGCTGCGATGGTAGCCGTAGTATTGTCCGCAAGTTGGGCGGCTTTGTGTTCGCTGGTACCGAGCCGGAATTTACGGGTTACACGACCCAGATCGACATTGCTGATCCCGAGAAACTAAAACCGGGCCGAAACCTGACACCAACGGGTATGTACCTACAATCGCAACCCGGTTATGTGGTCATTCAGGACTTTGATGGTGGTGCATTTCATGATTCAGGAATGTCCGTCACAAGGGAACATGTACAGGATGTGTTGCGCCGAATCTCGAATACGGACGTTACCCTTAACGCGTTACACAGGGCAACCACCTGGACCGACCGAACCCGGCAAGCCACAACGTATCGAAACGGTCGGGTTTTATTAGCTGGTGATGCTGCACACATTCACTCGCCCCTGGGAGGCCAGGGTCTTAATCTTGGGTTGGGCGATGCCATGAACCTGGGCTGGAAACTGGCTGCCACTATCCAGAACCGAGCGCCACAAGGCTTGCTGAACAGTTACAATACTGAACGACAGCCTATTGGGGCGCAGGTTCTGGACTGGTCACGTGCGCAAGTTGCAATCATGAAACCAACCCCAGGTGCCCGTGCGCTCAATGCTATTTTCCGCGATCTGATGAAAACGTCCGATGTGGCCACCTATATGGCAGGACGCGTGTGGGGAGTTCATACTCAGTATGATCTTGGCGGCAATCACCCCCTGATCGGCCACAGCGTTCCCAATTTTACCTTTGAAAATGGGGCGACGATTGGCGACCTGATGCACAGTGGTCAGGGTATTCTGATCGATTTCGGGGGCAATGCATCTCTCAAAACGTTGGCAAGTGCGCATAGCCACTCATTGACCTACATTTCGGATCGGGCAACAGATCAACTGGGCGTACAGGCTGTATTGATTCGACCCGACGGGATTGTTGCCTGGGCTTCCGATACTCCCTCGGATTACAGCGAACTCTCCGAAGCCATCAACGCCTGGTTTGTTTGACCTTCAGGTCTAGACTAGCCTTCATATTACCCCTAATCAATCAAGAAATAGGGCTTAAACCATAAATCGGTACGGTTGCTAACAAATCCATCGGCAAGATGTGATTAGGGAAATGATTGCCGTTGCTTTTGACAATAGATCAGTCAGTACGTTCCTAAACTCATGTCAATAGATGAACACAACACGCCGTGATTTTTTACGAAACTCAGCCGCTGCAACGGGAGCCGGGCTGATTAGCCTCCCATCCGTTGAAGCCATTGCCAGCCAGCGTCGTCAGGTTGCTGCAAACGAAAAGCTCCAGATTGGTGTGATCGGTTGCAACGGCATGGGCTGGTCAGACCTTCGTTCCCACTTACTCCAGAGCGATGTTGAATGTATAGCCCTGGCCGATGTGGATCAGAGTGTGCTCGACAAACGGGCGGCCGATGTCGAAACCATGCAGCACAAACGTCCGCAGTTGTTCAAAGACTACCGGAAAATGCTGGAGAACAAAGACCTCGATGCCGTGATTATTGGTACGCCCGATCACTGGCATTGCATGGCTATGACCGACTCTTTATCGGCGGGCAAGCATGTCTACTGCGAAAAACCTTTGGCCAACAGCATCGAAGAATGTAATCTAATGCTCGCAGCGGCCAAAAAATCCAACAAACTAGTGCAGATCGGGCAATGGCAACGGAGTGGCTCACATTATGCCAAAGCCATTGAATACATTCGCTCGGGCAAGCTGGGCAACATCCGACTGGTAAAGGTATGGGCGTATCAGGGCTGGATGAACCCGGTTCCGGTTCGGCCCGACAGTGCTCCTCCGGCGGGTGTCGATTACGATATGTGGCTTGGGCCAGCTCCCAAACGTCCGTTCAATCCGAACCGATTTCACTTTAACTTCCGCTGGTTCTGGGATTATGCCGGTGGCCTAATGACCGACTGGGGCGTTCACGAAATCGATATTGCCCTCTACGCCATGAATGCCAAAGCGCCTAAATCCGTCATGGCTTCGGGTGGAAAACTCGCCTACCCCGACGATGCATCCGAAACACCCGATACCCTGCAAACGGTGTACGAGTATGATGGCTTCAACATGCTCTGGGAACATGCTACGGGCATCGACGGTGGAAACTATGGCCGAACAGAAGGCATTGCGTTCATCGGCAACAATGCCACGCTGGTACTCAACCGGGATGGCTGGGAGTTATTGCCCGAAACCGAAACAAAGAATGGCATCAAAGTGTACAAGGTCGAAGATATTCCCAAACAGGCCCGTAATGGTGATTACCTCAATGAACACACCAAAAACTTTGTACAGGCCATAAAAGCCAATGATCCGGCCATGCTGAAATGCGGCATCGAAACAGGCAGCATTGCGGCTATCAACGCACACATGGGCAACATTGCCTATAAAACCGGACGCAAGGTGTACTGGGACGCTGCTGCAAAAGGATTTAAAAATGACCCTCAGGCCAACGCCCTGATTGCTGCCCATTATCACAACGGCTGGAAATTACCCGTTGTGTAATGCATCCGGACGGACGCGTTACCTAATAATACCGGCCAATTTTTTCGACAATCTTTCTCTTCATTTCGGCAGGGTCAATGCTGCCCTGATGCCGATAGACTACTTTTCCGCCAGGCTCAATCAGCAGTGTGTAGGGCAAAGCGCCCTGCCACTGCGGATCGAGGGTTTCGATGAGCTTGTATTTATCGGTGGAGTTGAACAAATAATTTTTGCTGGATGCCTGTAGGCGTTTTAGTGTAGCTAGCGCTTTATCCTTTTTGTCGGGTACATCGGCACTCAGGGTGATAAACTCAAACTCCCGGTTGCGGTACATCCGGTTCATGTTCACAAACTCAGGCAGTTCGGTGATACAAGGGCCACACCAGGTTGCCCATACATTAATGAGCCGCACTTTGTCTGTTTTATTGGCTAGCAGGGCTTTTAGGCTATCTTCACCAATCAGGCTCAGGTCGACGGGTTCTTTGGCCCATACCGATGGGGCTTTTTTAGCCCAGTCGCTCTTTTCCATCCATTTTATGGAACAGCCAAAGGTTTTGGTTTTGGCAATGGCTACAGGTTTGCCTGCCAGTACAGCATCCAGAGCCACCCGAATATCCTCCGCATTAGCCGAACCCGGCTTCTCGGAGCCATCTAAGCGACCTGTATACTGGAGTTTTCGCTGGGCATCAAACACAAACGCATGCGGAGTAGCAACGGGCCCGTACTGCCGCGATATTTTTTCGGTTTCTCCATCGAACAAATACGGAAAATTGTATTTTTTGTCCTTACTTCGAAGCTTCATCTCGGCAAAACTATCGCCCATGTCGGTATACCCCATTTCGTCCAATGAAACAGCCGCTGGATAATTTGGCGAAATAGCCACCACCGATACGCCTTTACTTTTGTAATCTGCGGTAAGTGCTTTTAGTCGATCTTCGTAGGCCTGTGCAGTTGGGCAATGATTGCAGGTAAATACAATGACCAGCACCTTCGCAGGAGCAAAACTTTTCAATGTATACTGTTTACCATCGACACCGGGCAAATTAAAATCAGGAGCCGAAGCGCCAATCTCCAGGGTGGGTGGTCCATCGCCATCTGCAAAACTGCGGTCTGTAACCGCCACCAGCACCCAGGCCAGGAGCGCTATCTTTAGAGAAACTGATCGATATACGGATTGCATGGGGCTTCAGGATAAGAGGTTGGCATGTATTCATCTGTTACTTACCAAAGACCTGTTTTTTACGTAATTACTTACGAGCCAACTTTTTATAGCTTTTTTTTAATCGGTTAAGTTACCGCTTCTCAGTATCTTTCTGATAGCCTAATTATGACGCTGAGTTTTTATGCCTGCAATCTATAAAAAACGACTTGGTCTGTTCCGCAATCCGGCGGTCCAGCGGGAGTTGTCGACACTCGATCCCGTCCGCGATCACCAGCGAGTTGTTCACCTGCTAACCGCTTACGAATTTCCATTCGATATAGCCCGTGCCCTCGAACTGGCCTTGTTTCATACCTACGCCAGCCCCAGGGTATCGGGCTTACTGGCTCGGACAGGCGAGTTTGAGCATCATGGACAAAAACGGTATGACGATACCAGTCGGCTGATTTCGGAGTTCTTAGAATCGGGGTACGACAGCGAAAAGGGGTTACGGGCCATTGCCCACATGAATAAAATCCACGGCCATTACCGCATCGATAACGCAGATTTTCTGTTTGTGCTGGCCACATTCGTTTTCTACCCCATCGACTGGCTCCGAAACTATGGCTGGCGGAAGCTGACTTCTTCGGAAGAACAAGCCTTGTTTTACTTTTTCCGCGAAGTGGGGCGACGCATGCAATTAACTGACTTACCTGATAATCTGGCCGACTTACAGACGTTTGTAGCCGAGTACGAAGCCCGCCATTTCCGGTTTACAGAGAGCAACCAAAAAATTGCCAATGCCACTGTCCGTATTGTTCAGGGCTGGTTTCCCGGCTTTTTGCATGGGCTGGTACAACCCACTTTTGCCGCGCTTATCTCCGATAAACTACGGACAGCATTTGGCTATGAGCGCCCAGCAGGTTGGTTCACAGCCTTAGTGAACAGTGCTTTATGGATTCGAAAATGGCCCCTGCGCTGGATAACCTTTAAGCCCTATCCTGCCCTGATTGCGAATACGTCGTTCCGATATTACCCCGCCGGACCTCCAGAAATTGAAGCCGTAGGCCCAACGAATCTGATCGACAAGCCGCACTCACCATCCGCTTAGTCCTTTATGCCGATAATGACAATTAGTCGATGAACCGTCAAACATTTTTATCTGTATTGGGATTAGCCTCTTTACGATCGTCTCTGACTCAACCCGACGACCAGAAAGCCATGCAACCTGAAACATTTGTATTTGCCGACGACGGTAAAATTCCAAACAGCAAATTCCCCCTTCTGGTGTACCGAAAGGCCTTTACAGAGCGCGGCAATGCAGGTGCGGAGTGGCTCGAAAAGCGATTCGCCGGGAATAACTGGACCAATTCGTGGCGAAACGGGGTGTATTCGTTTCATCACTTTCATAGTACCACACATGAGGTCCTGGGCGTTTATTCGGGTAGTGCGCTACTGCATCTGGGTGGCGAACAAGGCCAGAAAGTTCAGGTCCAGGCGGGCGATATACTGGTCATTCCGGCGGGTGTTGGCCATAAAAATCTGGAGAGTACCCAACTCGGTATTGTTGGGGCGTATCCGGATGGACGAAGCTGGGATCTTAATAAAGGACTTCCCGGAGAGCGACCCCAGGTCGATAAAGCCATTGCAACCGTTCCATTGCCCAAAACCGACCCACTGCTAGGGAAAGAAGCTGGTCTAACAAAAATCTGGACTGTATGATTTTTTTCAAACCGCAAGGGCGCAATAGCCGCAAAGAATCTAAGTAGGCTCTTTGCGGCTATTGCGCCCTTGCGGTTTGAAAAAATGAAAATAATAGTTAAAACTATTTTCAAACGAACTCTCCGATCTGTTATCTGACTTTCTTTTTAGCTTTACCAGATGTACGTGCCAACGGCCCCAGCCGACAAACTTGACTTAAACTGGCTATTACCTGAGTCAACCGTAAACTGCTGTGTAGCGGAACTGTCGTTCAACACAATCAACACAGTAAGCCCATCAGGGGTTTTAAAGGCTACATTGGGTAGTGACTTTACCTCATCAGAAGCGATTCGAACGGAACCCGGCCGGACAAATTTCGCAGCCACGGCTACATTGTAATAGGCCGGATTTCGCGTTACCCTGTTCCCATCGATGGTCACGGCGCCCAGGCATTCCGTACAACCACCCGGCGTATGCGGATTCTGTTTTGGATCGGCCGCGAGGTTCCATTGCAACACCGTCCGGCACCAATTCCGGGTTCCTCCAATGATCAGTTCGCGTACATGCCAGACCAGATCCCCTTTCAGATTACCGGGCGCTCCAATCCACTGTTCGGTGAAATAGAGGTTCTTATCGGGATAGGCCTTGTGAACCTCCGATAGCGCACTGATGGGACCAGCATACAGGTGAAAAGCCGACCCATCCACGTATTTTCGGGCATCCGCATCATTCAATATCGTTATTGGATAATCGGGCCGATCGGCATTGTGATCGTACAGGATAATTTTCGTTTTGATTTTAGCCGTTTTAAAAGCAGGCCCGAGACTTTTTTTGATGAAGATGGCCTGTTCGGCAGGTAGCATCAGCATACTGGGGTTGTTTCCCGGATGCAGAGGCTCGTTCTGAATGGTTATAGCATCAATCCGAATACCTTCTTTGGCCATACCCTGAATGTATTTGACAAAATAGCGGGCATAGGCATCATAGTAGTCGGTTTTCAGGCTCCCCCCTTTCGAATTACCATTGGTTTTCATCCAGGTAGGGGGCGACCAGGGCGACCCAAGAATTTTGATACTCGGATTGATCGCCAGAATTTGTTTGAGTACAGGAATTAAATAGTCACGGTCGGGTGCCAGGCTGAACTTAGCCAGCGTGGGATCGGTCTGGCCCTCCGGTAAATCATCGTACGAAAACACATGATCGTCGAGGTCCGATGCCCCAATACTAACTCGCAAATAACTCGTACCAATGCTTTTTCCGGTAGTCCCAAACAACTCGTTCAACAGCGTTGCCCGAGCGCTGGCGTCCATCCGCTGAATGAGCATAGCACTCCCTCCAGTAAGGGTATAGCCGAAGCCATCGATGGTCTGGTACGTCTGAGCTGGGTCTACATGAATCGTAGCCGCAGTTTTTTTACTACCGGCAAGGCTTACGGAGGGCTGTTTTTTAAAAAGAATCGACCTTGCAGGATCGGTTAACCAGAATTCAACACCTCCGGCTTTCGTGGATTTCTGCGATACGGTTTGCCCATAGCTGCTCAATGACAGCAGCAACAACAAAATAATAACCCTGGTATTTACGTGCGAATGCATGAAACTACGTGTAGCCGGGTTTCGATTATTCGTCCGGCTACTGATAGTAAGTAAACCGGTTTCGGCCATAACTTACTCATACCGCTTCCGTAAGAGCGATAAAACAGTCCGGGCTATGTCGTTCTTTTTGCTTTAGTGACTGACTATTGGGGCACAAGGCTGCTCGTCCGCTGGCGCTTCCGACGATTAAGCACGACATTTCGAAGCTCGTATCCAATACCCTGTACTTTAGCGATTTCGCTGTAGTCCTGAAGCATATTGTAAATATCGTGATCAATAAACGGGGCATTGGCCCCATCGATGATTACTTCATCGCCCGACTGCAGGGTTCCCAATACTTCCTTCAACTGTGGCTTGCTAAGGAAATACAAATCTTTCTCAAACTCAATCGTTACTTTCCGTCCATCGCGATCGACCCGGAAACTGGTCTGCACATTGGTATAGAGCACAAACAGAATACCCACCACCGAACCTAACGCAATACCAATAAGCAGGTCAGTAAAGATGATTCCTACCACCGTCACAATGAACGGGACAAACTGGCTCCATCCATCCCGGTATACTTTCTGAAAAATCGCTGGTTTCGCTAATTTATAGCCGACCGTGATTAACACAGCCGCCAGGCACGAGAGAGGAATCAGGTTGAGTAAGGCTCCGCCCAGAAATACGGCTATCAGCAAAAACGAACCATGCAAAATCGTTGATATTCGGGTTTTGGCACCGCCATACACGTTGGCCGAAGTTCGCACCACCACCGACGTAACGGGCAGCCCCCCAATCAGTCCCGATAGCATATTCCCAACCCCCTGCGCAATCAGCTCCTGATCGGGCGAAGAAATGCGTTTGGCGGGGTCGAGCCGGTCAGATGCTTCGAGGTTCAGTAACGTTTCCAGACTGGCTACCAGCGCAATCGTTGCGGCAATACCATACACCTGTGGATTGGCCAGGATGGAGAAATCAGGAAAATCGAAAATAGAGAACAAACTCTGCCCCGGTTTAATCGTTGGAATTTGGACCATGTGCTGATGAGCGGTGTCGCCCAGATACCACCCCGGAACCGCAACCCGATAAAATTCATTAAGGGCTACTCCACCACACACCACAATCAACGGCGCAGGAAAATTTTTCAGAAATGCCCGTTTGCTTTTCCCTACGATCTTGTCCCAGCCGATCAGAAATACTAACGAAATCAGACTAATGACAACTGCACCAGGACTTGCCGTTTCGATAGCCCGGTAAATTTCTGACAGTGTGTTTTCCCCATCGGCCAACTGCTGAAACTCGAACTCCCCTTCATAGTCGTTATCCCGACCTAATGCATGTGGAATTTGCTTCAGAATAATAACAATGCCGATAGCCACCAGCATTCCCTTGATCACACTGTCGGGAAAGAAACTACTGAATCGACCCGCTTTGATCAGGCCAAGAACAAATTGTATGACTCCGGCCAATACAACTGCCACCAAAAAAGCCTCGTAAGAGCCTATTTTTGCAATGGCATCGGCCACAATCACCGCCAGACCAGCCGCCGGGCCACTTACACTGACTTCTGATCCAGACAGGAACCCAATGACGATTCCGCCAACCATACCTGCTACCAACCCCGAAAATAGTGGGGCGCCCGATGCCAATGCAATCCCCAAGCATAAGGGTAAGGCGACTAGAAAAACCGATAAACCAGATGGCAGATCGTGACGTAAATAAGCTGACTTATACTGAGTTAATGTTCGGAGCGGGCTTATGCGTTGCATAAAAGGTTGGAATAATCAGTGTATCGATACGCCTGACGAAAAGGGCAGGTTTGTAAAATTAAAAATAAATTAAAGAAAGATTAAAAAACGATTAAAGACATTCCTTGATTCAACTTACTCATACCGAACAAGCCTTTATTCAGGCCCATCTTACCGCCGATGTACGGTCGTTACTTTTGCGGGCTCACCCTGCCGACATAGACATCAAAAAGCTGGCCGCCCAACTAAGTGCCCGCCAGAAAGCCCGCGATAAACTACCTACCTGGTATGCCCATGAAGCATTGATTTTCCCACCACCTTTATCCGTCGAACAGGCTTCGTCGGAGCGGACAGCGCACTACAAAGCGTCGCTAGTGCAGGGGAAACGACTGGTCGACCTGACGGGCGGTATGGGCGTTGACACCTGGGCCTTTGCCAAACGCGTGGAGCAGGTCACGTACGTTGAGCAACAACCTGAACTGGCGGAACTGGCTGCCTACAACCTGCCTTTGCTAGGCGCAACGAACGTACAGGTTGAACAAGGTAACGGACTCACTTTACTGGAGAAACCTGGGTTCCTGAACGGGTCTGTCGACTGGCTTTACCTTGATCCTCATCGCCGAAATGAGCAGGGTGGTAAAGTCGTTCGGCTGGAAGACTGCGAACCCGATCTGTCAAATCCGTCCACCTTAATGAAGCTGTTCCAGCACGCCAATCAAATTTTAGTGAAAGTATCACCGTTACTTGACATCAATCTGGCCGTCCGACAGATGGCGGGCCTGGTCAAGGACGTACATATTGTGGCGGTACAGGGCGAAGTAAAGGAAATCCTGTTTGTTCTGAGCCAGTCATCCGCTATCCCAAATCCTGGTTCAATTAACGCGATCAACTTAACGAGCCATGAATCCATCGTATTTACATTTAACGAGCAGGAGGAACGAGATGCTGCCATATCGCTGGGCGATCCCCAATCATACCTGTATGAACCCAATGCCGCCGTATTGAAAGCGGGGGCTTTCCGACTGGCTGGTCACCGCTACGGCCTGCAGAAACTAGCCCCACACAGCCATTTGTATACCAGCCATGCACTGATTCGAGATTTTCCGGGCCGAATTTTTAAACTTCAATCGATTTTAAAACCAGATGCTAAAGCACTAAAACAAGTCGTACCCGACGGGAAAGCGAACCTCACCGTTCGAAACTTCCCTCAAACCGTAGCTGAGTTGCGGAAAAAATTATCTTTACGTGAGGGCGGTTCTGTCTACATTCTGGCAACAACCCTGCAAAACGGCGACAAACGCCTGTTGATTACCCATAAAGTCGGGCAATCTGATTCGTAACACATTAACCACTAAAACCAATGAACACCATTTTACGCTCCATCGTCCTGGCTTTCCTGCTCATCTATTCAGGCTCAACCTATGCGCAGACCGTCTATGCAGGAGAAACCACCGTCGACAAAGCCACGATAGCTGGCCTTTACTTAACCCTACAGGGCGATGGAAAGCAAATAGAAAAAGACTGGGAGACCGAACTCCAGAAATATGGCCGGGTAAGTTCGTCACGGGGTACGTATCGGGTTCCCAATGCCAGCATTTCAGCCATTTCATCGGAACCCATCAACCTGATCAGTACTGTTAAATCGTCCCGCACGTCGGCCACGATCTTTGCAGGTTTCGACCGGGGCAATGGCAATTTTGTAAAGGCTGGTGATTCGGGTTATTCAGCCGCCGAAAGTTTATTGAAGGCCTTTGCCGATAACAGCCTGTATGGGCAGGAGGTACGAACCGCCGAAGGCAGCTTTGACGAAGCGCAAAAGAATCACCAGCGAATGGTTCGCAAAGGCGAACAGCTTCAGCGTTCCATTGAACAAAATGCGAAAGAAAAAGAGCGGCTCCAAAAACGGCTTGAGGAAAACGCCAAAGAGCTGGAACAACTACAGAAAGATAGTGAAACCAACAAAACAGATCAGCAAACTGCCCTGACCGAGCTGGAAAATCGAAAGAAAAACGTAGAAGCCGTAAAAGCCAAGAAAAGCAACTAATGAATGGATAATGAAAAATGAATAATGTACAATGGATACTGTAAGCAGTAGATTTATTCATTGTACATTATTCATTATCCATTTTTCAGCTTTTAAAGTAAATTCAGACGACTCATCAGTTCGGGTTTGTTGGCCCGGCTGATGGGGATAACTTTAGAGGCCACCACCAGATTTGTTTCCTCAATATCAACTATCTTATCGAGGTTGATGATGTAGGACCTGTGTACACGCAGAAACTGAGTCCCTAGTTTTTCTTCCAATGATTTCATAGTCGTGTATACAATAAATGCCTGTTGCCCAGTCAGAATTTTGACATAATCACCCGTATTTTCAACGTAAAGAATTGAATCGTAAGGAACCCGCACATAACGACCATCATTCTTTACAAAGATTGCCTTATTGTTGACCATTCTCACCTGCTCATTCTTCCGCATAGCCGTAATCACTTTTTCGACGGCTACCTTAAACCGGGTTTGCGTAATAGGCTTTTTCAGGTAATCAGTTACCTGATACTGAAAGGCATCGAAAGCGTATTCCGTTTTGATCGTTGTTAAAATCACCTGTGGCAAAACCGGAAGCCGATCCAATAAATCAAAACCCGAAAGGTCGGGCATTTCAACATCCAGCCAGATCAGGTCGATTGGCTGTTCGGCCAATACGGTTAAGGCCTGCGTTGCATTCTCGCAAACCGCTACAACTTCCAAAGACTCATGCTGTTCGCAAAGATGCTGGAGCGACAGACGGGCCATTCGTTCATCATCAACAATTATACATTTCAGGATCATAGGTTAGGAGTGGTCAGGTAGCGTTGCCATTCGGCCTCCAGAAGCGGGTGTTGGCTTTGTAATGTTGTGTAAAAGTCCTGCCAGATAGCGTTGATACGATCTGCCTGGTCTTGTTTGAAAAGCAGACTTTCAAGCAGAATCAGGGATGCCTCCAAATGAGTTAGCCCAACCATTAATACGGTAGGCCGTAATTTATGGATTGCTGGGTGAACGTCTGCCCAGCGTTGGGCCTGAATCTGCTCATGAATTACCGCAAACTCTGGCAGAACCGAATCAACAAACGTCTCGAGCATACAGGCCGCATACTCTTTATCGTCGCCATACAATTCGGTAAGAAATTGTATATCCAGCAATTGATAGCGTTCTGTGGGATCGCCCCCACCTGCTCCTGTTACCCGAAGTTCTCTGGCTACATTAGTCATTGCTTACGTATCGGATTGGCGAACAGATCGTTTGTAAAAGCTGCTTTTAAGTATGCAAGTTAATTATTTTTCTAAATCATAAGTTTCATTTATTACTCAAAAAGTAAAATAAAAATCAACACTAGCGGGTATCTAACGTAGTCAATTTCAACCAAAGTGTCTGACAAAAAAGATAGGTATGCCGGACAAGTAATGGTTTATTCAGACCAGCCCAAATAGTCTGCCTTTAAAAATAAACCAATAGTTACTTAAAAACCCGAAATTCCTACCATTTATCGAATAGATGTAACTACACGATTCTTTATCCAACAATTTTGATGCACCAAACTACTGAAACCAACTTCTACCCAAATCAATCATGGCCAGTTTCCTAACCGATGAAGCGCTCATCAAACAGTATTTACCAGAGCAGCCCAATCAATGCTTTGAAACCTTATACAATCGGTATGTTAATAAAGTATATCGGCATTGTTTGTCGATGACTAAAGACGAAGAAAGTGCTCACGACTACACCCATGATATATTTATTAAGATGTTTAAGAAGCTGGATACATTCCACGAACGGTCTAGCTTTTCAACCTGGTTATATTCCATTGCCTACAACTACTGTTCGGATCAACTGCGTTTAGCAAAGCGTTTAAACTTTTCTCCGCTCGACGATGAGTTCGATACACCATCCAGCGAATCGTATGAAGCACAGGCAAAGGAGCAGTCGCTACAGTTACTCAATCAGGTAATGGCGCAGTTACCCGAAAAAGAACAGAAGATCCTGCAGCTAAAATATGAACAGGGGTTACGAATCGACGAAATAGCTCAGCTATACAACATCAGCGAAAGCTCTGTCAAAATGCGACTCAAACGTAGCCGGGAAAAAGTCCATCAGCTTTGCGCTTACTACCATACTTTATAAGTTCAGGTTATTCAGCAACGAACTGATTCCCTGTATATCCAGTATATAATCGACCTGCGTGTTGAGTATGGCCTGCTGGGGCATCATAGCTGCCTGGGCGGTTGCGGGCAGTTGGGTCACTAGCAAACCGCCCTTTTTTTTGATTGCTTTCAGACCAGCAGTTCCATCGGCGTTTGCCCCCGACAACAAAACACCGATCAGGGAAGGGCCAAACACCTCAGCGGCAGACTCAAACGTGACGTCGATTGAGGGTCGGCTGTAGTTCACTTTCTCAGAATCATCGAGAGCAAACGTTCGATCACGCTCGATCAGGACATGGTAATCGGCAGGGGCCAGATAGATAATTCCGGGCCTGACTGGTTCCTTATCCTCTACTTCCCGAACCGGGATAGTGGTTTTTAACGAAAGCAGGTGCGCCAGTGTTGAATCGGCAGTGTTACGACGATGCAATACAATGATGCATATATACGTCAATGGGACTGATAAAACCGGTAGTACCTGTAGCAACACATCGATGCTACCCGTCGATCCACCAATGACAACCGCTTTTTTGGCTGTGATTATACTATTTTCCGCCATATTTTTTCGCCATTCAACGGTCTGTATTTGGTCTCCAGCGTAGAGAACCGGAGCGTTTCCTTGGCGCCAAGTGCCAGGTAACTCAGTAACCCCAAACTTTCATCGAACAAGGAAAGCACGCGTTGCTGAAGTGCCTTGTCGAAATAGATCAACACATTCCGGCAAAGAATCAGATCGAATTCATTGAACGACCGATCCGAAACGAGGTTATGCGTCGAAAAAACCATACGCTCAGCCAGTTCATCCAGAAACTTAGCGTAGCTATACTGCGCCGTGTAATACATCGAAAAATCAGCGACTCCACCCGATAACACATAATTTTCGGAGTACTGCTTCATCTGCGATAAAGCGACAATCCCCTTCCGGGCCGACGCCAGCACATCAGGATTTATATCGGTGGCATACAGCAGCGATTTATGCAGCAATCCGGCCTCTTTAAGTAGAATGGCCATCGAAAAAACCTCTTCGCCCGTTGAACAGCCTGCATGCCAGATACGAATAAACGGTTTTGCGGCCAGCGTTGGCAACACGTCGGTTCGGAGTGCTCTGTAAAAAAACGGGTCCCGAAACATTTCGGTCACGTTTACGGTCAGTTCTTCCACAAACCGTTTTATATACTCACTATCGTTCCGTATGCGATACCGCAGTTCAGCAAAACTAGGAAACTTATCAAGCGACCAAACCCGATTGATCCGTCGTTTCAGTGAAGCTCTGGCGTAATGGGTAAAATCATACCCGTAGCGTTCAAACAGGTCCGTCAGCAACAGGTCCATTTGCTCATCCTCAATCATAACCATACCCTGGTTCTATTTTCCTTAGCCCCGGCGGCATCTAGTTTAATATCCGTAACAACCGATCAACATCGATCGGTTTGGCAATATAATCCGAAGCACCTGCCCGAAGGCATTTTTCCCGATCCCCAACCATAGCCTGCGCCGTTACCGCTATTATGGGCGTATTTTTTCGTTGATCGATGGCTTTGATGCGGGGAATGGCTTCGTAACCGTCCATTTCGGGCATCATCATATCGATCAGAACAGCGTCGATTACCTCATCCGTTTGCAGAATAGCTAACGCATCCAGTGCATTCAAACAGGAAAGGCAATCGAACGATTTGGCCCGAAGCGTCGCTGTCAGCGCAAAAATATTCCGCGAATCATCGTCTATAATCAGGACTCGTTTTTTAGCCATGGGCGAAACTAATAGATGGTTTTCGGCTCTTTACTTGCTGGTCAGCCTGCCAGCAAAATAGAAAAAACCGCAAGCAGAATTCAATTAAATGCGCTCATAGAGCCACACGCGTAATAAGGACACCAGTTGATCAATATCTACTGGTTTGGTAATGTAGTCGGAAGCTCCGGCCTGAATGCATTTTTCCCGATCGCCGATCATCGCTTTAGCCGTTACAGCAATCACAGGCAGGTTGCGCCACTGGTAATTCTCACGGATTTTTCGAGCCGTCTCGTAGCCATCCATATGGGGCATCATCATGTCCAGTAATACCACATCAATAGCCGGATTTTCCTCCAGTTTCTGTAATGCTTCTTTGCCATCAAGCGCTGCCACCACTGTCATATTGAACTGCTCAAGCGCTTTCGACAGTGAGAAAATATTGCGTACATCATCATCGACGACCAGTACGGTTTTTTCGTTCAGAACCTGTCCCAATGCTCCCAATTTCTTCGTTTTCCCTTTCGCATTACTTTGCTTGGCTTCTTCCATCAGGTGCAGAAACAACGATACTTCGTCAAGCATACGCTGGTACGAATGGGCCGTTTTGACAACGATCGAGTCGGCGTATTTCTTGATCTTCAGTTCTTCGGCCATCGACAGGCTTTTGCCGGTGAAAATAATGATCGGCAGTGTTTCCAGACCTGGGGTTTTCTTAGCCTCTTCCAGCGTTTCGTAGGCTTTATGATCAGGAATCCCCATGTCGAGAATGACACAGTCGATCTCATTTCGTTTTAGGGCATCGATACCATCCTTCACAGTGCTCTTCAACTCCGAGTTGATATTGAACGTTTCCAGAAAGTACGCCAGCGCTTTGGCATGTTTCGGGTTATCTTCAATAATCAGTACCTTCTTCGAGTCGCGGCTGAGTACATATTCGATCTTTTTAAACACCTCATGCATCTGTTCAAAAGCCATAGGCTTATCAACAAAATCGATAGCCCCTTTCATCAGGCTTTCGTTCTTGAGCCGGTGCGACGACATAATATGCACTGGTATATGACGGGTTTGTGGGTCAGCCTTCAGGGCATCCATGACTTGCCAGCCACTCATAATTGGGAGTTCAATATCGAGCAGAATACCTACAGGTTTATACAGGCCAGCCAGCTTAAGCCCTTCATCCCCCCGAACGGCTACAATACCCTTGTAGCCCTTCTTACGAGAATACTCCAGCAGCGACTTGGCGAAATTCGCATCGTCCTCGACGATCAGTATAGTTTTATCCTTTTCGGTAAGATTGTTCCGATCATCAGGAATGGCTTCCGGGATTACAGAACTAATGTATTTTACTTCAGGAGTTGGGGGCGTCGCTGGAGGCAGTGGTGCTGGTTCGGCCGGAGCAGACACAGGTTCAGGAAGCGTTTGCTCTTCATTCTGAAGGATTGGCACGTTGACGGTAAACGTACTACCTTCGTTTACCTGACTAACCAGTGTAATTTCGCCCCCCAGTAGCTTAACCAGCTCACGGCTGATCGACAGCCCCAGCCCCGTTCCGCCATACTTACGCTTTGTTGAGCCATCAGCCTGCTGGAATGCTTCAAAAATGAGCGGCTGTTTTTCGGCCGGGATACCGATACCCGTATCGTTCACAACAAACAGAAGCCGGTTTGCATTGCCTGGTTGCCGGTTGATCGTCAGGCTAACACTACCGGCAGCGGTGAATTTAAGTGCGTTCGATAACAGGTTTTTCAGAATCTGCCCCAGCCTCATCCGATCGGTCGTGATCTGTGCCGGACTATCGGGGGCCACACGAATCGAAAAATCAAGTCCTTTTTCTTTGGCCAGCAAGGCAAACAGCGACTGGAGTTCGTCGGTAAGCTCAGCAATCGGCACTTCCTGATAATCGAGCTTCATCTGCCCGGCTTCAATCTTCGACAAATCCAGAATTTCGTCGATCAGGCCAAGCAGTCCATTCCCCGACGATTGGATGACTTTGGCATATTCGATCTGCTCCGCCGTAAGCGTTTCTTCATGATTTTCGGCCAGCAATCGGCTCAGCAGCAAGATGGAGTTGAGCGGTGTTCGCAATTCATGCGACATATTCGCCAGGAATTCCGACTTGTATCGGGTCGTCAGTTCCAGTTCGTCGGCCTTTCGCTGGATCTCATCATTTTTTTCCTCCAGCAATAAGCCACGCTCTTCCAGTTCGGTATTGGTCTGCTGCAATTCTTCCTGCTGCACCCGAAGTTCCTCTTCCGAAGCCTGTAACCGTTGCGCCTGAGCCTCCAGTTCGGCATTCAGATTTTCGAGTTCGGAGTGTTGCGACTGCAATTCTTCAGACTGCGCCTGCGTCTCTTCGAACAGTGCCTGAAGCTTAACGTAATCAAGTGCCGCATTGACACCAATAGCGATTGACTCCTGATTCATTTCCAGGAACTCGATATCCAGCGGTCTGGGGTCACGAAAAAAGCCCAACTCAACAGCGCCCACGCAGACATCGGCAAACAAAAGCGGCACAATAACCAGCGACGTGGGGCGACTTTCGCCTACCGACGAGCTTACACGACTATAATCTGCTGGCAAATCCCGTACAATTACCGTTTTTTTACCCTGAATAGCCTGTCCTACCAATCCATTACCTGCCACAACGCTTCGGGGCGCCCCTTGCACGGCATAGCTCCCCGACAGCATGTACAGCCGATCGTTTTCGGTTAAATAAACGGTTCCAACGGGGGCGTTCAGGTATTCGGCAAGGGTATTGATCAGGTTGGTACTTAGCGTTGACAAATCACGCTGCCCCCGGATGGCATCACTTATTCGTACGGAACCCGTCTGTAGCCAGGTACGATTCTGCAGATCAATAAATGTTCGTTCCAAGGCACTGGCCATCAGGTTGAGTGCACTACCGATACGGCCCAGGTCATCGTCTTTGGTATCGTCGCTCCGTACGGCATAATCCCCTTCAGCAATATCGTGGGTAATATCTTCCAGAACGGCAATTCGCTGATTGGTTTCAATATACTTTTCTTCCGCCTTTTTCTGGTGGGCAATCCGATCGTCAAGATCCTGTTTAATGCGCACGTAGGTGAAACTGGTGATCAGCATCGAAATAATGGCCGCAATCACCAGCAGAAATGGCGTATAGGTAATGTAAATATCCTGTTGTTCGATTCGACGCTTGAGGATACTCTGCTCCTGGACTTTTATGGTATTGATGGTTGCCCGCAGCGTATCCATAATCTGCTTCCCCCGAATCATTTCCCGATGACGGTTGATGGTGTCTGAGGCAAACGCCTTATGCCCCCTAACCAAATCGATCACCCGTTGCATCTGGACAAACTTGGCCTCGTACAAACGTTTAACCTCTGCCAGATTTTTCTGCTGGGGCGAATTATCGCCCGTCAATTGCAGTACACGGTTATAGCTATTCGCTACTTTCTCATAACTACCACTGTACGGCTGTAAAAAGAGTGGATCAAGCGTAACGAGGTAGCCGCGCTGCCCGGTCTCAGCATCTTTCATAAACGAAATGATGTTCTCCGATTCAATCAGTACCTCATTGGTATGATTCACCAGCTTCGAATTTTCGATCAGCTGCTGAATGCTGTAAAACGATGCAATCAGGCTGATCAGGAGCAACAGTGTCGAAAACGAAAAGACAATCTGCAACTGTCGAACGACCGAATTTGAACTTGAGTAACGTGGCATAAGAGAGGAAAGCTATTTTGGATATGTAGGATGTAGGATATATGATGTAGGATGTATGCTTCTAGAAACCTTAACTTTAACTACCATACATCATATATTCTACATCCTATATCATACTGTAGCATCATACTTGGTTTATGGGTAGAATCAGGATAAAACTGGCCCCCTCATCGACCCGGCTACGCGCCGAAATCAGACCATGATGTTTATCTATATTCTTTTTTGCGATAGCCAGTCCAATCCCGGTTCCTTCATAAGCAGTTCGATTGTGTAACCGCTGAAAAATAATGAAGATGCGTTTCAGGAATTTTTCATCAAACCCAATGCCGTTATCGGTAAACGTGATTCGGCAAAAGGGCCCTTCGGGCGATGGGTCTGCGTCGATATCTTTTGTTGCCACCCGCTCTGACCGGATATGAATGATGGGGGGCTGGTCGGGTTTTGTAAACTTGAGCGCATTGCTCAGTAAGTTTTGAAAAACCTGCCGGAGTCGCATCGGAATGGCATCCAGCACAGGTAGTGGATCAATGGAAATCGTGGCTCCTTTTCGGTTAATCTGGTCATCGAAGTCCAGCAGTAGTTCCTGAATCAAGCCATTCAGATCGGTCGGTTGAAACGGCTCCGGTTCTGAAAGCTGCGAATAGGTAAGCAGGTCTTTGATCAATTCAGCCATTCGGGCCGACGAGCGAATCGACCGATCCAGGTACAGCACAGCTTCGGGGTTATCTTTCAGGAACCGCTCCCGGATGGTGTCGTTCAGTAATTGAATTTTTCGTAGTGGCTCTTTCAGATCATGCGAAACGACCCACGTAAACTGTTGTAATTCGTGGTTTGTCTGCTCCAGCTCGGTGTTTTTCAGTAGCAGTTCACTTGTCCGCAGATTGACCTGTTGCTCCAGCAATTCGGCCGCCTGTTTCTGTGGATGAATATCAGTAAAGGTGCCAATCCATCGAACCCGACCGCCATCGCGTACAATTGGAATAATCCGCAAAAGATGATACCGATACGATTGTGTCCCTAGCTCCTGCAACCGAACTTCACGGGTAAATTCCTCGCCCTGCTCCAACGCCTGATGCCAGTCGTCACAAACACCTGCATCATCGGGATGCATCGTTGGAAAGGTATTCGCATCGGTCGAGTAGCGAAACCAGTGCTCATTAACGTACTCAACAATTCCATCGGGTTTAATGGCAAAGGCCATCTGCGGTAACGAAGCCAGTACAGCCTGTAATTCCTGCATTCGTTTGGCAAGTTCTTCCTGAGCCTGCCTACGTACATTAACTTCTTTACGTAGCGAATCCTGCGTGGCCCGTAACTCATGCTGTTGCTGATAGAGCTTATCCAGCGTTTTCACTTTCAGAACCAGAATATCTGGATCTACGGGCTTGGTGAGGTAGTCTATCCCCCCCGATGTATACCCTTTGGTGATGAATCGCTTTTCCGTATTTACTGCCGACAGAAAAATGATCGATGAATCCCGGGCTTTACTAAAGCCCGAAATGGCATTGGCTACCTCGAAGCCATCCATTCCGGGCATCTGAACGTCCAGTATGATGACTGAGTAGTCCGTTTTCAGTATTTTTTTGAGGGCTTCTTCACCCGATTCGGCGGTGTCGACCGAAAAACGATGCAGTTCCAGAATTTTTTTCAGGGGTATTATATTCTCTGGCCTGTCATCAACGATAAGAATCATGAAAGTTTATTGGTTAAAACGCTGAGGCTAAGCGAACTTCAAAACGGGTATATAAACTAGATTTAAACCTATCCAACTCAATGATTGTTTCGAAAATTGTTGGTGAAGATAGAACAGGGAAGGCCGTGCTTCCAAATTCATTTAGCGTATGCCCCCAAAGTGAACGTTCATCCGTAAACGAGCGCCCTATTAGTAGTCGGGCACTTATCAATCGGTTAATTACAACTCCTCTTCTGCAACCACTCCCTCACTAGTAAGGGCTGCGGCCAACCTTGTCCTGGCAAACTGGTTTTACCGCAAACTTGACCCCTCACCTCATCACAGGTAGTCGCTAGTACATGGAAGCCAAACATCCGAACACGAGTTTTTCGGCCAGCCGCCCCGAAACGGTCGTTGGTCCCGAAGAAGAAAATCTACTTCCCCGAGCGGTGCTACGGCCTAATAATTACATATTGCTCGACGGCGACTGGCAGTTTGCGCTAGACCCCGACGATCGTGGCATACTCGACCAATGGTACGTGGGGCATCAATACGACGGAATAGCGCACTGGCCCGGCTCCATTGAAGATCACCTGGCGCAGGCAAAAGGCTTAAGTGTTCCGGCTTCCTGGAATGATAAGGTTATCGCCTGGTATGAACGTGAGTTCACGTTGCCTACCCGAACCGAGCCCCACTCCCGCTCCATGATTCAACTGACGTTTGGCGCCTGTGGCTATGAAACCCGAGTCTGGCTCAACGGCTTTTTACTACGGACCATCGAAAATGAAGACGTACACTTCGGTGAGTATACGTCATTTTCCTACGAATTGCCGGAAGAACACCTTCGGCCAAACAACCGCCTGACGGTTCGGATTGCCGATACGATGGATGCCGAAATTCCACGGGGGAAACAGGAGTCGCATGTGTATAAGCGCGGGGGAATCTGGTATCAAACCTACACGGGTGCCGTACGTAGTATCTGGCTGGAAACCGTCGAACGGAATCGATTGCGCTCGCGAGTCGGGGTGGTGAGCGAAGTAGAAGACCGCCTGGTCCGATTCAGTATTACTACCCGCATTCATGATCCGGGCGATTATCAGGTACGGCTAACCGTTTACGACCTGCAAGCCACCGAGCCGATGGCCAGCGCCGAATTCCCTCTCCGGCTCGAAGCTGGTCAGAAGCAGCAGCGGCTGGTACTGGATATAGAGGGTGCCGGGTTATGGTCGCCCGCTTCTCCCCGACGTTATAAATTGATTGCCCAACTGATTGACTCCAACGGGTATAGTGCCCAGATAGAAAGTCTGTTTGGCCTCCGCAAGGTTGAAGCCAGAGGCCGAAAAATTTACTTGAACAACGAATCTATCTACCTGGATGGCATTCTATATCAACCCGGCACAGCTACCTACGAGGAGATGAAACAGCATATGCTGGCCATGAAAGAACTGGGTTGTAATCTGGTGCGGGTGCACATTGCCGGGGTTGACCCACGCATTTATAACCTGGCCGATAAATTAGGGCTTTTACTGTGGGTAGAAGTTCCCAGTCCACATAGCTCAACAGCTCGCAGCCGCCAGAACCACCGGGCCGAACTGCTCCGCATGGTGTCGCTTATCAGTTCGCATCCGTCGGTGGTGATCTGGAGTCTTTACAATGAGGACTGGGGGGCTCAGGATATAGCCAGCAATACCGAAGCCCGGCAATACATCATGGACATGTATCATTACATGAAGCTGGCTTATCCGCAATTCCTTATTGTCGATAACGATGGCTGGCATCATATTTCGTTTGAAGGTCGGCTTAAGTCAGATCTGTTGACCGCACACCTGTATACACCCGACCTGACGTACTGGCATACGCTGCTTGATCGACTTAGTGCCGGTGAACTTACCGGGGTAGCCGCCTTTCCGCTGGTGGTTGGGGATCCATTCTTTTACCGTCGGCAAGTCCCTTTGCTGGTGAGTGAATGGGGCGGTTTTGGTTTTGCAAACTACGGAGGCCCGGCAACTTCCAGCGATCGGGCGGAAACCATCCGGCTCTTCAAACAGGCGTTACAACAGTACCCGATCGCAGGCGATATTTATACCCAGGCCACGAATATCGAAGACGAACAGAATGGGCTGATAGATACAAAATCGGGCGACTTACTGGTACCCTCTGGCCTGCTCCAGTCAACTCCCAGACCGTCTCCTGGCTTGGTATAAATCCGCCGTTTGGCCATCCTCTACAAATACACAAAAAAAGGCCCCAGACGGAGCCTTACCATTACCCAACGAACAGAAAAAAGCCTTTTACCGCAAAAAATACGCTCTAGAGCTTCGGCGTGTCAATAAATGGCTTTACCAGGTTCCCCAGATGTTGTAACTAGCTACCGATTCGTCCCCATCTGGTGATCGGGTACAATCCGGGTAGGAATCAAGCGCGATACGGTTGGACTATAAGCAACCCAGCGCAGCCAGCACCAGTTATTGCTGGCTAGTCGTCGAACATGAAACGGTACTTAACTGATGGCGTACCAGCGATAAGCGCCGTCGGGAGATGGGGAGTCGGCTCTGATTGCTCATGACCACATACGAGGGCAACCGCAGGTGGGGTGCCAGCGTGATTTGACAGGCATACATCGGATTAACCAGCGCCTGCTTATGAACCCGGAGGAAGTGAGGCCACCGTTGTGCATACCATTTCAGCGTGCGGGCCATAAGGATTACTTGTCCGTCTACCATGTGGAGATAACAATAGTTGACCTCGCCGGTGATATACAGAATGGCGTGCGGATCGAACTGACAATGCTTTCCTTTAGAAGAGGATGAAATGTTTCGCATAAACTCAAATTAAGTAAAGAAGATAACCCCAGGCAGGGCATAGAATTAGCGGTTCTGTGCCCTGCCTGGGTTTTACTGAGCCGTGATGACGCGGGCGTAGATGTTGTTGAGCCGGTTCACATCGTAACTCCCACTGCTGTCGTCAGCCACACTAATGGTGATGTTGGAACGACTGCCACCGTTGGCACTGGTTCGACTTACCCAGAAGCCAACATCCATCGTGCTGTGACCTCCGATCGACTCCCCTCCGTTCAGACTGATCCGTAACTGCTGACTACCCACACTGCCACTCAACGTCCACTTCCCATTGGCCACACTCACCAGACTTCCCCCCGAGACCTGAATACTGGTTAACGTATTGTCGAAGCTTACACTGTAGCCCGTCGGGACCGTGATGGTCACCACAACGGCCCCGCTGGCCGTCGAGCCGTTCACCTCCTGCAACTGCATCAGCAGCCCCTTGGTCTCCTCCGATGAGAAGTTCCCACTAGGCATAGTGATGATGGCCGACAGGTCGGGACCAGCCAGCGCTGTCACACTCAC
>Ga0209933_1001214_pt1 | contig 27320 bp, 32 predicted proteins | sample ThiBiot_300_biof_FD_183944 | JGI IMG/M metagenome (GOLD analysis project Ga0209933, IMG submission 183944) | Wastewater bioreactor microbial communities from Cape Town, South Africa - Thiocy_cont_300_biof (SPAdes) | ecosystem: Engineered > Bioremediation > Thiocyanate > Unclassified | place...
CGTCCGGGGCGGCATCCTGGTTGGGCGAGACGGCGCAGAGATTCTTGGTCCAGTAGGCGTTGTCGAGCGCCTCGCCATTGGCGATGAGCGGGGTCATCGCCCGCTCGAGCAGAAGGCCGAGCGGCGCAAGGGTCGCGGGGTGATAGTCGAGCCGTGGCGCGCCGTCCGCCTCATAGACGAGGAGACCGGCTGCGTTGCTGCGGCTCGCCTGGCTGGCGCGGGCGAAGGTGAAACCGGCCGCCGAAAAGGCGTCCATCAGCGAGGCACGCGCCTTGCGTCCGACCCAATAGCGGCCCTGCCGCAGGTCCATCATCTCGCGGGCGCCCGCCGGCAGCCAGCCGGCGCGCTTGGTCAGCCGCCGCGCGGTGATATAGCCGGGCATGGGATCAGCGCGCCGTGACGAGCGTGATGGAGCGGGCGGCGCCCTGCACGACCGGCGTGGCGGCGCTTCCCGAGCGCAGCTTCACCGCGCGGATCATCAGCCAGTCGGCGATCGGCAGGGCAAGGAAGCGCGACGGCACGACGCTCGACGAGGCGATGGCCCGCTCGGTCGCGTCGTCATAGAGGTCGAAAAACGTCGAGCCGTCGGCCGAGCCCTGGAAGGTGATCGCCGCGGTCGTCCAGGCGGCCGGGAAGATGAGGCCGACGAGACGACCGGTGCCGAGATCGGCCGCGCCCGACAGGCTGGCCCCGGACGCAATGGTGGCGGTCACCGTCGCGAGCTGCGCATTGCCGAAGGCGAGAGGATTGGTCGGCGTGATCGGCGCCCCTTCCTTGTCGGCGAAGGTCGCAAGCGGGAAGAACGGGCCGGTCCCGACGCCCGACTGGTCATAGACCAGCTGGCCAAAGAGGACACCGTTGCCATCCTTGACGCCAATGATTGCGGTGTTCGAGGTCATGTCAGATCCATCCCAGAAGCCGGAAGCCGGTGTTGAAGGGGTTGAAGAAATCGAGCGCGCCATTGCCGGAGGGCTCTTCGCCGTCGGTGTTGTCGCCGCCAAGCCCGACAACAGCGCCGTGGAACAGCGTTTCCTCGCCGAAGCTGCGATGCTCCAGCTCGTAGCGGGCGAGCCTGCCGAGGGGCACGGCGCGCGACTGCGCCAGCGTACGATCCCAGGCGAGCCGGCGCGTCGCCTCGTCGAGATAGAGGCGGCCGAGCGTATCCTCCTCCAGCACGAGAGCGTCGGCGACGAAGATCGTCAGCACGAAGATCTTGGTGCCGAGGTCCAGATCCTCCGGAAGCTGCCAGACGACGGCCGGCCGCGTGTTGCCGCGCCAGACGGAGATATCATTGAACGTGGACGTCATGGTCAGGCCGGCCACTCGACCGCGGCGGCAGCCGCGCGCGCGCCGGCTTCATCGGCGGCATCCTTCACCGTCTTCTTGCCGGCGAGCCGGGCTGCCTCGATCGCGGCGCCGATCGAGGTCCATGCCGCGTCCATGGCGATGACGACCGCGGCCACGGCGGCGACGTCGTCGCCATCGATCCCGAGCGAGGCAGCGAGCAACGGATAGGCCTCGGCCGTCGGCGACGGATCGATCGTCGCCGTCTTGGCCTCCTCCAGCTTGCGGGCATAGGTCATGGCCTGCCCTGCGCCGGGCGTGATGAAGCGCAAGCGCTGCCGCTCGGCCTCGGCGTCGATCGCGGCGCAGAGCGCGGCCTTGAGCGCCGCGAGCGCATCGCCGGTCAGGGGCGGCGGCGCGGGCGGGTCGACGAGGACGCCGTCCACGAGGATCTTGTCCGGCTCCTGCACCCACTGGAACCACAGTTCGGGCGCGATCTCGACAGCGCCGGCGGGCGGCGTCGGGAAGAGATCGTCCGGAAAGAAGCCGGTCGCCCGACCGGCGTCGACTGTCGCGAAAACGCGCATGGGATTCTCCGATCAGTAGCCGATGGCGAACCAGACGCAGGGGACCGACTGCGTGATGGTGATGGGCGAGCCCGAAGAGCCCGTGAGCGTGTCGATGAAGATGTTGCAGCCGGTGCTCGTCAGGCTCGACACCCCGGTCGTCGGCGTATAGCCGTTGGCGACGTTGGCGCCCCGGGTTGGTGTGGCGACGAGCGCGCGGGCTGCCGTAGGGAAGGCGGTCGGGAAGGTGACGGCCACGCTGCTGGTCGTCGCGCCGGCATCCGACGGAACAGTCGCCGTGCCCCACTGAAGCACGATGCCCGACGGCAGTTTCAAATAGCCATTCGTGGCTTTGGAGAAGGCGCCGGTAATCGCCTGCCAGAGCTGCGTCAGGTTGCCGGCGTCCGGCGTCTGACCCGACCCGACGATGGCTGCGACGATCTCGCGCTGGGCATGCTCGATCGCAGCGGCGGGCGGGATCGACCCCTCGACCCCGGTTCCGGGATTGCCGTTGACATAGGGGGCGTCGGGGTCGGGCTGCCCGAAGGGCGCGACATATCTCATCTCAGATCCATCCTGGAAGCTGGAGCATCGCGTTGCTGGCGAGTGATCGATCGAGCGATGAACCCGCCTCGGAATAGTCGAACAACACTTTCGTGTGCGCCGGCCTCAGGCGCTCGAGCCGGCAGGTCAGATCGGTCGCCTTGCCGATCCGCACGAAGGGGTCGACGCCGACCCGGCCGGTGCCGGCGCGAAACCAGCGCACGCGAGCGCCGGAGATGCGGACTGTCCAGTAGAAGCGCATTTCCGGCTCGCCGATCTCCCAGCGCCGGCCGGTATTGCCGACCCGGGAAATGCCACACATGAACGGCGAATATTCCCGGATCGAGACCTCATATCCGAGGTCTTCGGCCAGCTGGAGGAAGAAGGCCCGCGACTGGCCGCCGAGCGTGGTCATGCGCCCATAGAGCGCGCCCTGCCGATCCTCGATCGTCAGCGGCTCGGCGACGCAGGGATCTGGCAGGCCGAACGCCGTCTCCCATTCGCCGAGCAGCTCGATCGTCGCGCGGGGGTCCGCCTCGCGGCCGAGGAGATCGGCGGCGCGGCCGTCGACCCGCGCCCATTCCTCGGCGAGCGCCCGCACCAGCATCATCAAGACGGCGTCGGGGTCGCGCGGCCAGGCGATGCCAGAGGGCAGCAGCGCGGCGAAGGCCTCGCCATAGTCATCGCCCGAGCGGCGCAGCGGCTCAGGCATAGGTGATCACCCCGGGCACGGCGAGATGGCCGGCCGTCGGCATGACATGGTCGGCGAAGGTCAGGACGTGGTGATCCTCGCCGGTCGCGGCCGAGATCGCCTCGCTCACCCATGAGTGATAGATCGTCTGCCCCGGCGCCGCGCGGCGCGCCAGCATGTCGGCGATCGACGCAGCGATGGCGGCGCGCACGGCGGCGCTGTCGGTCACGAGGCTGGCGATCGTGAGGTCGATCGGTTCGGCGATCGGCGCCACCACGAAGAGATCCTTGACCGCGACGGGCCGCACCTCGTCGAGATGCGCGGCGACGGTGTCGAGATCGCCGGCGCCGGGGAAGCCGTCATCCTCGGCGCGCAGATCGTCCATCATGAAGCGGACGGTGACGGTGCCGACGCCCATCTCGAGCGGCGCGCACCAGGCGCGCGTGACGCCCGGCACTTCCAGCGCCCACGCCACATAGTCGTCGGCGTCGCCGCCCATCGGCGGCTTGCGGATGCGGTCGAGGACGCGGGCGCGAAGATCATCATCCGATTCCTCATCAATACCAAGCTCCGCCGCCGTGACGACCGCGCTGGACGCGACGCCGGCGATGGCGCTGCGGAGGCGCAGCGAGCCGCCGACCTCGAGCGAGGCCGCCCCGCCGGCGGTGATGGCCTCAACGTCGATCGCAGTCGGGCCCGAGCCGAGCGTCGCCGGCGCCACCGTCTCATAGAGATAGGAGCCGAACAGCAACTGCGTCCCGGCCGGGATCGCGGTGCCGGCCGTGCCGGTCATGGTCACGGTGCCACTCGCGAAGGTCGCGGCCTTGCGGCCGCGCCGCAGCCAGATATTGGCGTGCCGCTCCAGCCATTCGGCCTCCGCGGTGTCCGGGAGCATCTGACGCCCGAGCCATTGCAGATAGGCATGCGCCTCGAGCGCAAGCCCGGCATTGGCCTCGGAGATGACGCGCAGATTGCTGTTCGGCACCGCGGCATCGGCACCGGGCAGGCGCGATGTCACGTCGTCGCGGACCCGGGCGCGGATCTCGCGGAGCGTCGGCAGGGTGAAAGGCATCAGCGGGCGATCTCTGACCAGAGGCTTTCGAAGCGGAGGTCGACGGCCCGCGCGGGGCCGCGATAGGCGGTGACGGTGCCGCCGATCATGGAAAGGCCGAGCCGCTCGAGCGCGACGTCGACGCGCGAGACGATGCGGCGCTCGACGAAGGGCGCCAGCGCCTCCCGGCAATAGGTCTCGGCACGGCCCACTGTCTCGGCAGTGATCTTCTCCCTGGCGAGCAGCCAGAGCCGCGAGCCGATCGGCCAACCATTCCACAGCCGCTCGGCCTCATAGTCCGCCCACCAGCCGCGCCGGTCGGCGCCGCCGTCGGGAATGACGTCGTCGGCGAGCGCCAGCCGGTCGGTGAGCAGCGCGATGCGGAACGCGGTCGCGAGCTCCTCGCCGTCATCGAGGCTGCCGCCCGGCGCGATCAGCCAGTCGGCTGTGATCGCCTCGGGCGAGACGGTCTGGACAGTGCGGATATCAGTCATTGTCCTGATCCGCCCTAGACCGGCGCGCCCGTCGTGCCGGTGCCAGGCGTCACGCCCGAATGGGCATGGCTGGCGCCGACATTCTTGCCGTTATGCGTGAGGCTGGCGCCGGTGATGGTGACGGCGCCGTTCACGGTGAGATCGCCCTCGATCGTGATCGCCGAGCCGCTGATCACGATGCCCGAGCGCGTCAGGTGCACCTTCTGGCCGATATCGTCATAGAGAGCGATCTCGCCATCCTCGAGCCCCTGCAACCGATACTGCCGGTCGGCGACGGCGATGATGATCGGATGGCTGCGATTGCCGGTCGGATAGACGACGACAGCCTCGGCGCCGGCATGCGGGCGCGCGGTAAAGCCGTAGGGCTCCATATGCTCTGCGCCCTCGTGCCGCTCGCCGGCCAGTGCCTCGATATCGAGATGCTGCAGCTTCGTCTGCCTGGCGCGCGACGACACCGCCTTGACCACGCCGCGCGAGGCGCCGAGCAGCGCCCGCCGTCCGGCATCGCGTTCGGTCATTCTCATGCGGTTGTCTCCGGCGCGCGCGGGTTCCAGAGCGCGGCCGAGAGCGACGTGTCCTCGACGTCGTCGCCTTCGGTGGCATCGGGCTCACTGCCGTCTTCGGTCTCGGGAGTGGGCGCATCGGCGGCCGGTGCCGACAGCGCAAAGGCCTCCGGTGTCATGAGATCGAGATTGGTTACTGTGCCCGATCCGTCCGATTGCAGGAATTCGACCGCCGCGATCAGCATGTCGCGATCAACGAGCAGCATCGGCGAGGTCAGCTTGACGGTCGTGCCGACCGCCCAGAGGGCGCCGTCGCCGGTCAGCCACCCTTGCACCGTCACCTGCGCCGTCGTCTGGGCAGCGGCGGCCTCCGCCATCTCGCGGTTCGCCCGCGCCTTCATGTCTTCCTGGTCGCCCGGCGCCTCGAGCACGATCACCTTCGGCCGCGGCACCGGCAGCGGCATGCCGCTGTTCTTTGCCACCGCCTTCTGGTTGGCGACCGCGGCGCCCGAGGCCTCGTCATCGCCGGCCGCCTGGCCGAACACGAACAGCTCCGATGGCGTCTGGCTGAGATCGATGGTCGCCGTCGCGGCGAGGATGTTGACGCCCTCGACGAGGCCGATCGGCGCGCTGTCTTCGGTCTTGCTGGCCAGCACCAGCTCGCCTTGGGCATTGTCATAGAGATGGAAGCCGCGCAGCCGCGCCAGCCGCTCCAGCACCTCGAACACGCTCTCGCCGACCTGCGCCGAGACGTTTGCGAAGGGCGCGCCGAGATCGCCGATCACCTTGAGCCCGATCTCATAGGGCGCGAGCAGCGACCGCGCGATCTCGTCGAGCGTGTAATCGGTAAAGGGTCCGGCCGGCGCCCCCTCTTCCGTCACCGCCGCCGCCTCGATCGCCGCCGCCGTCTTGCTGCGGCCCTGGATCTCGACGCCATGCGACTCGGCGTCATAGCCGGCCTGGCGGACGTCGACGAAGCCGTCGAGAACCTGCATGCCGCCGAGCTTGACGCGGATCGGGTCGCCCGGCCGGATCTGCCAGCCGAGCACCTTGCCGGCGCCATTGGTCGGTTCCGTGATCGCGAGGCGGAAACGGCCGGCCATGTCCTGGACGGAGCGCGTGACCGCGATATCGGTCCAGCCTTCGAAGATCCGGCCGTTGCAGAAGACCTGGCAGAGGTCGCGGCCGGCGGTCGGCATCATGGCCGGCGTGAGGGGTGCATTGCTCATGCGGCGAGCGCCCGGCCCGAGGTCGGCATGAAGAGCGGATGCTGCACGCGGTTGCCGCGCGCCAGCTCATCATGCCGCGAGGCGTCGGCATAAAGTCGGTGCGCCAGCACCAGCGCCGGCAGCGAGGCCGGCGTTGCGTAGTCGACGAGCCGCGGCAGCGGCAGCGCGGTCTGCGAGAGATGCCGCTGCACGGCGGTGAAGAGCGCCGTCAGCGCGCGCATGACGCCGAATTCCTGCACTTGCGATGCATCGTCGAGCAGCTCGTCGAAGGCCGTGATGAGCCCCGAGCGCGCCGCGTCGACCGCGTCGCGATCCGTGAAGGTCACGCCGGCGAGCCGCCGCGCCTCGGCGATCAGCGCCTGCCGGCGGAAGGAACGCCGCGTCCAGATGGCGAGCGTGCCATTGGCGAGGGACTCGGTGGCGGCGACGCGCACGGCGCGGAAGCTCGTCGCCGGAACGCCGGCGGCGAGCGCCGCGTCGAAGAGCCCGGCCAGCGTCGGCCCGAGCGTCTGCTGGCGGAAGCCCGCCTCGAGGCTTGCCTGGAAGCGCGCGACGGCGCGGCGAAGATCCGAGGCCGGCTGGCCGCGCGGGCCGCCGCGCACCAGCAGCTCGTCGGACAGCACGACGGCGAGGTCGATCGCCTCGGCAAGATCGCGGATTGCGGTCATGGAGCAATGACCCCTGCCATTGGACTGTCGGCGACGCTGGCTTTCGCGCCCTCGGCGGCACTCGTCACCGCCGCGGCGGTGTCGGTCGCGACGGCCGCCGTCACCGGCGAGCCAGCCTCGAGGAAATCCATGTCGAAGGTCGCATAGCCGCCTTCGTCCTTCGTCTCGACCGAGGAGAAGTTGGCGCACACGACGAGGTCCTCGCCGAGCACCGGCAGCACCAGCAGCCCCGGCCCATCGGCCTCGAGCACACCGATCAGCAGCCGCGCGACGAGGTCATAGTTCGCGCCGATGAGATAGCCGCGCACCCGGTAGGCGCGCATGCGGCGGCCCATGTCCTCGGTATAGCCGCTGTTCCGCTTCGGATATTCATGCGGCGCTAGGCGCCGGCCACCGGCGATCTCATTCTCGTCGACATGGAACGGCACCGCCCGGAAAAAGGCCGGGCGCAGACGATCTCGCCAGCTCATGCGGGGATCCTCAAGCCAGTGCGGGCTTCATCGCCCGGCCGGTATCGAGATTGACTTGTCGGAAGATTCCCTTGCCCGAGGCGCCGACCCGCGTGCCGGCCGGCACCCCGTTCGGGAAGCGGATATCGACGGAGGCCGAGCCCTCGACCTTGCCGCGGGACTGTTCCTGATGGCGCCGAAGGATCTGCGATCCGTTCCTCAGTCGCGTGTTGGCACTGTCATCGCCGTAGCGAATGAAACCCTTGAGTGCAGCGTTCGCTTCGCCGATCGTCCGAGCCCGAAGAAGCGCCCGGGCGGCAGCCTTGCCCGCTTCCCCATAAATCGGATTGGTCAACTCCTGTCGCAGGAACCCTATCTGTGCGGTGAAGGAATTGGGGTTCAGTCCCCTGCCCGCCGCCCACCGCCGAAGGTTTGCCCAGCGGGAACCACGCCACTGCATGAGGCCATGCGCGCCTTCTTTCCGGTTGAAGGAGTTCGGGTTGAAAGACGACTCCTGCTGGAGATTTCCGGCGATGGCGGCCGCCTGGACCGAAGAGAAACCGCTCTGCCGCAGAAGCGCCATGGCGCGGTCGGCGCCGGCGGCCATGTTGGCCGGGACGGCACCAGGCAGACCCGCGAAGCCAGCGCCGCCACCGCCGCCGCCATAAGAGGCCTGCCAAATCCGTCCAGCACCGCCCCCTACTTGACCAGCGCCTACGCCGAAGCGCGCGAAGGCGAGGCCGAGCCGCTGAACGAAGCTGTCCGCCGCCGAGGCGCCGATCTTCTTGCCGATCTCGTCGGCGTTGCGGCGCATCGTCCGCGCCAGCACCGTCTGGATCGCGGCGACCGAGCGCAGCGCCAGGAAGCGCTGCCGCGTCATTGCCGCGAAACCTTCCGGATCGGCCTTGTCTTCGCCGCCCTGCTGCCAGCGACGGATATCGGCGTCGAGTCGGTCGGCGCGCGACTGTTCGAAGGCGAGCTGCCTGCGCAGTTCGGCTTCGGTCGGGATATCGCTGGGGCGAGCGCGGGTCGACCGATCGTCTGGCGGAGAGTCGATTATGCCCATCGAACGGCGGCCTGTGACCGGCGATCTGGCCGCATTGTCGCCGAAGAGTTTCTTCAGCGCTTCGGCGGGCGTCTGGTCCATCCATTCGGGATGCGGCGCGTCCCAAAGCAACGCGCCGAGACCAAGAATGAAGCCCTTCATCCCACCCCCACCACCGCCCATTTTCAGCGCGACAAGGGCGCCTAGGACAGCCGGCCACCCGCCCACCGATTTGACGGCACCGACAAGTTCCAGGACCGACGACGCGATATCTTGAAAAGCCTGCGACACCTTCTGAAGCTCGGGCCAGAGTTCGGAGAAGAACTTCCGGCCCTTGTCGGAATTCAGCCATGAGCCGAGGCTTCGAAGCGAGCCGCCGACGCTGATCGCGATCTCTTTGAAACCCGCGACGATATTCTCGCGATTTTCGGCAACGAAGTTTGCCAGCTCCTCAAGCATCGGGTTGACGACCGGCAACGCCGCCGCGGCCATCCGGTCCCTGAGACCGATCCACGCCAGGCCGATATTGTCTACCGCATCGCCGTAGCGGGCGGCTTCGCGATAGGTCCCCGGCCCGAGCAGTCCCTGAAACTTGATGACTTCCTTGATCGTCTCCCTGAGATCGTCGGGACCATCGGCGAAGAAGCGTAGGAATTCCTGCGGCAGGCCTGCGGCCTTAATGAGCGCGGCGCGCTTGGCCGGGTCAGCGGTCTTTGAGATCGCGTCGGAGAGCAGCAGGAAGGCGTCGCCGGTCGAGCCGACCTGCTTGAATTGGGCGGCAAGCGCCGGATTGGTCTTTCTGAGGTAGTTGTAGAAGGCGCCCTGATTCTGCTTCAGCCGACCGAAGCTGACATTGAACTTCGTGAGGCCGGCACCAAGCGCCTCTTGCGTGACATTGTAGCGCTTCGCGACGCCCTGCAGCGTCCGCAGCGCGTCTCCACTGATGCCGATTTGCTTGGCAAGAGCGGCCGTGTCGTCGAGCGCATCGGCTACATCCTTGCCGAACTTTACAAAGGCGGCGCCGGCGGCGCCAGCAGATGCTGCCGCGCCGATCGCACCCCAACGGATAGATCGGCCAAGCGCAAAGCCGAGCCGGTAGCCCGCTCGCTCGGCAAAGCTCATGTCGCGCGCCAGCTTCTGAAACGTCGACGTGCGCCCGGTCGAATCCATGACCGTCTTCAGGCGGCGAAGTGCCGGCGTCAGCCGGTCTTTCATCTCCGCGATCAGGCGCAGGCGTTCATCGGTCATGGGCTTCTTCCTGCATCAGCGCCAGCGTCGGCGCGACGAGCTCGGCCAGCGCCGAGAGAGGTTCGGAATAGAAGGCGGTCGGCGCGCAGTGATAGAACCGCGCTAGACGGCAGCAGAGCTGGAGCGGATCGTCGCCGGCATCAGAAAAAAACCGGCGACGGTCCAGGCGCAGACAGACCAGTCATGCGCCGGCAGCTTCTCGACGGTCGAGAGCGGCACCCCGGCCAGCGTCGCGATCATCTTGTTCATCTTCGCCTCGTCGAACCGCACATCGTCGATCGACTGTGTCGCCGGGTTCCAGATGACAGGGTTGCCGCAGCGGGCGATGTCGCCGCCGGTCGGCTCGCGGAAGACGAGCTCAGTCAGAGGCTCGCCATGAGCCTCGATCGGCCTGGACAGAGATACTCTAGCCTTGTCGTCGGCGGCGGGGGATGGTTCGATCATAGAGTCCTCGGAGGAAGGAATGGGCCAAATCTCAATCTGGCACTGGCTGTTGATTATCGTCGCCTCATGCGCGACGGGCGCAATCGCCGCAGTCATCACACGGTGGATCTCGGGGCCGTTTTGGAAGCGATGGACCGCCTACTCGATCATCAGCTTGGTAATCATCGCCGTGATCGCGGCGGTCGCGGTGTAGCGTCGACTAGACTCCGCCAAAGCCGCTGCTAGGTTGCCACCATAGGGAGTAATGGGATGGCGAAGTGCGCATACTGCGGCCGCTCTGGATGGCTGCTCTCAGTCAACACCTTAGGGGTGTGTAAGGCTTGCTCGCCGGTCGTCGCCCTAGCGATCGAAGGGCATCGCCGTGTTCTCATCGAGTCTGAACGGATTGTGCAGACTACATCGAACACCAAGACACGAATTTCTCGGCTAAATACCATCCTAGATCATTGCCTCGCCCTAAAGGCCAACTACGCAGACAAAGGCGTTAGAATTTCTTCGGAGATTGATCCGGCCATCCAAAGCGCTCGCGAACAACTTTCCGAAGCCATCAGAGGCGAGTTGATGGACATCGTTTCAACAGCGCGTCGGAAGAGCGAGGACGCCATCTCAGACACATCGAAGCTCGGCGCATATAACAAGGCGATCGAGTCGGCATCCTCGCTTGATGAATACCATCACGTTGGAGACGATTTGGTCGAATCAGTTATTACAGCTTTACGCAATGAACGAGACGACTTGCGCTTTCAGCTACTCACCTCAAAAGCTGAAATTGAGGTTTCGAAGAAGAAACCCAAGAAAGCAATAGAAATATACATCGAGACTATCGCGATGTTCGAAAGCAATTCACGCTTCGTATCGCGCTTGGCGGCAGCTCGCCAACGTATCGACGCCCTGCAAGGGCCGTCGCGCGAGCTTCCTAGCGCGTAGTTCCTTCGCTTCGACCGACGACGTTCAGACTACAGCCAGCGTGCGCTCTTCCCCTGGAACACGACCGAGACCTGCGCATCACTGGCATTGACCTCATGCGCCGACGAGGTCCAGGCATTGCTGAGCAGCGCCGTCTTGCCATTGTTGAGCTCGGCCGTGACCGTCGCATCCTTGATGGCGCGAAGCTCGTCGAGCGACAGCCCGTCGCTGTCGGTGAGGTCGCAGGAGATCTGCGGCACGCGCGGCCGTTCGAGATAGCCGTGGACGCCGTCCATGCCCGCGACGCCCTCGCGTTCGAACATGTCGATCGAGACGTTCAGATTGCCGCGCAGCTGATACTGGCGGCCATCGGCCTTGATGTAAGCGATGCCGCCGAGGCCCTTCAAAGGCATGATCGGTTCCTTTCAGGAGAGGGAGGGCGACGGCCGGTCAGGCGGCGTCGGTATACTGCAGGCGGAACTGCGCCAGCACGGCGAACATGCGCAGCTGGTTCACGAGATCCGGCGGATAGAGCACGTTGACGCGGTTCGGATTGCCGCTGTCGCGCTCGACGACGAGATGCGCAGCGAAGGCGTCCGTGTTTTCGACGAGGCCGTTGAACTCGTCGGCCTGATACTGCGCCACCAGCTCGGCCCGGATGATGTTCGGGGTCACGATCGCCTGCCCGGCGCCGAAGCTGGTGCCGTCATTGGCGAGCTTGTGCCGGCCATACTTGGACGTGATCACGCGCTTCTGGTTGCGGAAGAGCCGCGCCAGCGTCGCCAGCGTCGTGACGAGGTCATAGGCGCCGTCGGCGACGCCCTGCGGATTGGTCAGATAGCCGGTCGCCTCGCGGGCGATCCGCACCGTGCCGTCGCTGTCGATGCTGGTGACCGCGATGCCGGACTTCACCAGCGTGTTGCGCTCGAGCCCGGAGAAGCGCTCACCCTTGGCGGCCGGCGTGACGCCGGCGAGCGCCAGCGTCTGCAGCGGCCGGGCCGGATCGTTCAGCAGCGCCCGCGCCGCCTGCGCCGCATAGGCCGCGGCGACCTCCCAGACGGGAGTCGGCGTCGCCACCTCGACGCCGAGGATACTGGTCACCGCCTCGTTGCGCGCGCTGCCCAGCGTCACGAGCGCGGAATAGGTGCCGCGCGCCGCCGAGAAGATGTGGCCGTAGAGCTGGCGCAGCCAGCCCCAGCGCCCGGCATCGCCGAAGCCGAACTCGGCCTCGATCGCGGCGAGCGAGGTCGAGTCCGTGAAGGGGAAGGCGACATATTCGTAGGGATCCTCGCCGAGCGCCGCGATGGCGTTGGCGAGCGACGGCGCGGCGGTGCCGCCCGACATCGCGGTGATGACAGCGCCGACGCCGGCCGGCAGCGCCTCGCCGGCGGCGACGCCGCCGAGATTGAGGCCGATATGGATGTCATTGCCGGTGAGGCCCTTCCAGCGCGCGGTGAGCGCGACCGTGCCGGTCGTGTTCACGGCAGTGACGGGCAGCGTCGTCATGGCGTTGATCGCGGTCGCCAGCGCGGCGCCGATCGTCGTCGCCGAGGCCGCGGCGGCGACGGCGATCTGCACCCGCTGCCCGGCGATATAGACGCTGAGCGTGCCGGCGGCCGTGGACGGGCCGGTGAGAGCGATCGAGCCCGTCGCAGCGTTGCCGGCGGAAGGCTCGACGACGGGCAGGCACCACAGCTCGGCTGCCTGGTTGTTCTTGAAGAAGGCGGCGACCATGCGCTCGAGCTGCGATCCGACGCCGAACAGCACCTGCGCCTGCGCCAGGCTGCCGACCACGACCGGCGTATCGGCGGTGGCCGTGCCGGCGGCGAGCATCTGGCCGATCAGCAGCGCCGGCTGGTCGAGGATCTCCTGGCCGGCGCGCGAAGGGTCGACCTCGACATAGTAGAGCGGCAGCTTGAAGTCCGCCGCGATGGCATTGAACGAGATGGGCATGGTCGCGCTCCTGTCGGCGGCGATCGGGTGAAAGTGATCAGTCGGCCTTAACCGCGCGCGGCTTGGCCGGCTTGGTCGCGGTGGCGTCGCCGTCGCGCAGGCGGCGGTTCCAGAACACGTCGTGCGGATCGACCTCGACGCCTTCGACAGGGTCGACGATCTCGCCCGCCGGGCCGCGAAGCGGCACCGCCGGGTCGGCGGGATAGAGGCGCATGGTTCTGTCCTTCAGGTCGGGAGGTCGTAATCGGTGCCGAGCCGGTCGCCCGGCGTGCGCAGGCTGACGCTGCCGAACGTATCGGCGACGCGCGGCGGCCAACTGGTGCGATAGGTGACGGTGAAGCTCGTCTCGACGATCGCGGCCAGATAGGCCTGGTCATCGAAGCGAACGCGCTGCGTCACGTCCGAAACGCCCTCGATCAGCGCCAGCCATTCCGGCGCCTCGAGCAGCGTTTCGAGGATCTCGGCGGAGGCCGCCGAGGTCTTGTCGTCGAGGTCCGCCGCCTTGTCGGCGCGAAGCACGCCGGAGACGTTGAGCACGGCCTCATGCACGAAGCTCGGCTCGCCATGATTGGCATCGCCGTCCGCGGTCATGCGCTGGCCGGTCAGATAGACGAGCAGGCAGGGCACCTCGCTCGCCTGCGGCGGCATGACCGGCGTGCGCCGAATGCGCGCCTTGGCGCCGGGGCGACCGGGCGGCGCATACCGCACGAGCGTCTCCAGCTGCACGATCGCCGCATCGCGGATCTGGCGGTTGAAATCGGTCACGGGCTGCTGATCTCGGCGAGCACGAGCTTGACGTCACCCTCGCCGTCGGGGCGCACGTCCATGACGACGAAGCGCCGCGACCGCTCGGTCACGCGGAAGCCGAGGCGCTCGGTGTCGTCCTTGATGATGTCGACATAGACCTCGTCTTCCTGCGCCGGCAGCGTCTCGAATTCGGCGCGGCGGATGCCGAGCGTCGGCGCCGCCGTGGTGACGTCGCCGTCCGCCATCTGGATATCGACGGTCGGCATGCGCAGATCGCCCCGCCCGAGGAACGGCACGCCGCCCCTCGGGAGAAAGGCGACCGGCCGGGCGAATGCCGCCATGGCCGGCGCCAGCACGAGGCGATCGAAGTCCATCAGCCGGCCGTCAGGATAAGCTTGATGCGGACCGTGGCCGAGGGGTTCACCGCGGCGGCGACCGCGACGCCGACCAGCGTGTTGCCGGACGCCGTCTTGTTGAGCTCCTTGTTGGTGTTGTCCCAATAGAGGAGATCGCCGACGGCGATGGCGAGCGCCGAGGTCTTCGGCAGCTCGAAGACGCCGCTGGTCTTCAGCGCGAAATCGACGCCGACGGCCGCCGTCTGGCTGGCGACGCCGAAGATGCCGGCGCCGATCAGATAGGCCGTGCCCGAGACGACGCCGCCCGAGGGAGCGGCAAGGGTGAGCGTGTCACCCGGCTGGATGTAGTTCTTCATGATGATGATCCTGATGAGGAGAAGGGTCAGCGGGCGGCGTCCGGCCGCCCGCGAGGATCACGCGCCGGGGTTCTTGTAGAGGCCGCGCCAGTGCAGGCCCTTCACGCCGGCGTCGATGCGGACCTTGTACTCGCTGCCGTCGACGCTCCAGCCCATGCGCTGTTCCATCACCGGCTCGCGCTGGCCGTTGAGATAGGTCACCTCGATCGTATCCGTCTGCGCCGGATCGGCCGCGATGTACCAGGCGGTGCCGGTCAGGCGGCCGTCGCTGATCGGCGTCGCGATGTTGCGCACCGCGTTCGGCGGGCGGCCGGCATCGCCGGGCGTCGTCTCGGCGGTGATGACCTTGATCGCGAGATCGAGCAGCTCCGGCGGCACAAGGATGAACTTCGGCTTGACGCCGATGCCGGTCGCGATGCCCGCATCGTCTTTCTGGCGCGACATCGCGGCGCGCGCCGCGCCGAGCGAGGCCTCGGAGATCACCGAGCCCGATCCGGCCAGATTGCCATGCGTCGCGTGGAACAGAGCGACGCTGTCCTGCATGGTCGGGTTGGAGGTCAGCACCGCATAGACCAGCGAACCGATCGTGCGCTTTGCGGCGCGGCCCATCTTCATCGGGACCTTCGAGAACTGGTCGAGGTCGTCATTGATGATCGCCTGCCGCGAGATGGCAAACATCTTGCCATAGGTCGCGACCTGCACGGTGACGCCGCTGTCGCCGATCGTGGCATAGGTGTATTCGCCAGCCTCGATCACCTTGTCGAGGTTGGGGAAGAGCCCGAGATCGACGCGGTTGACCGGGCGGAAGTCCGACGCGGTGCCCTCGCCGGTCCACTGTTCGAAAGTCTCTTCTGCCTCCTGGTAGCCGGTGAGCAGCGCCTTGTAGGCGACCGACGACAGCACGTTGCCGAAATCCGACGTCGAGTGATAGCCGGGGCCGGCATTGCGCAGCGTGAAGGCGGTGCCGATCATCTCGAGCCGGTCCATCGCGCCGGAGCGGATGTTGCGGAGATCGAGCGAGGCACGCGCCAGCTCGGCGAGCGTCAGGCCCGAGAATTCGTTGCGCACGCCGCCTTTCATGCCGGCGCGTGCCATCAGGCCTTCGGTCGCGCCCTTCTGCCACTTGTCGACGGCGTCGAGGGTGACGCGGTTCTGGCTGCGCGTCGGCGACTCGTTGCCCTGATCATTCTCGGCCGTCTCGGCCAGCTTGTTGATGATCTTGGCGTTCGCCTCGGCCAGCGTATGGCCGGCGGCGACGAGCTCGGCGGCGAACTCGGCCGGCAGCTTCGCGGCGCGCACCGCGGCGCCGATCTGGGCGACGCGCTCGCGCTCCTCGCGGACGGCGGCGGCGCGGATGTCGGCACCGTCCGGCGCTTTGGCGCGGGCGACGATCTTCACCTTGGCGTCGTCGAGCGACAGCCCGGCATCGATCAGCTCGTCGGCGACGTCGTCGCCGAGCTTCGCGTCGCGCACAGCGGCGCGGATCTCGGTGATGCGCTGCCGCTCCATGCGGGCGGCCTCGGCGCGGGCCGCGATGATCTCGGGCGCCGCCTGGTTCGGGTCCATATGAAACTCCTCTCTTTGATCGGCGGAGGCCGAGGAACTCGCGCGCTTGGCGCGGAGCTTGGGCGGCGCGATCAGACGCGCCATGGTTTCCGGGTCGAGGGTCGCGCAGGCGGCGACCTTCCGTGACTTTTCGATCTTGTCGGCGAAGCCTTTGGCGACGGCATCCTTGGCCGAGAGATACGTCTCGGCGGCCATCATCGCCTCGATCTCGGGACGGGCGAGGCCGGTCCGCTTGGCATAGATGTCGAGCATGACCGACTTCATCCGGTCGATCTCGTCGGCCAGGGCGCGCAGCTCTTCCGAGCTGCCGCCGAAGGCCATCACGAACGGGTCGTGGATCATGATCGACGCATTGTCGGCCATGATGATCGTGTCGCCGGCCATCGCGATGATCGAGGCGACCGAGGCCGCCATGGCATCGATATGCATCTCGATCGTCTTGCCGCTGGCGCGCAGCGCGTTGAAGATCGCGAGGCCTTCCTGCACCGATCCGCCCGGCGAGTTCAGGTGGCAGACGATCGTCTCCTGGTCGGCCAGCTCGGCGAGCGAGGCCATGACATCGATCGCGCGCAGCGTCGTGCCGGGATCGTTCCACGGGTCGACGATGCCATAGAGCATCAGCTCGCCGTTGAGGACGAGGGAGTTGGCGCCGTCCATCGGGCAGCTCCTATTGCGGGGTCTGGGCGAGGCCTGCCGCGCTCGTCTTGCGCGGGTCGCTGTCGAGCACGAGGCCGAGCTTGTCGGCCCGCTCATTGTCCGCCTTGATTTCGGCGTCGATATCTTCCGGCTCGTAGCCGAGCTTGCGGACTTCGCTGCTGCGCGACGACAAACCAGACCGGATCGCCTGCTGCGCCGCACGAATATCATTCGCCGGGTCGATCATCTCGCGACGCGGCGGCGTGCAGTCGACGCGGTAGGGCTCCGAGGACATGGTGACGGCCCGCACGGCCTCATTCGCCCAGCGCATCACCGGGTCCATCATGCCCGGGATCAGCATGTTCCAGCGCCAACCCTCGACCGCCCGCTGGAATTCCAGCCAGCCCATGCGGCCCGACGAGAAATTGACGCCGGTCAGGTCGCCGGTCATCGCCTCATAGGGAATGTTCATGCCGGTCGCGATCTCGCGCAGCACCAGCATCGAATAGGGCCCGAAATCCTGCGACTGCGGCGGCGTGGCGAAGCTGATGTCCTCGCCCTCGCCAAGCCGCTCGATCATGCCGGGCTCGAATGTCTCGATCGGATAGGCGTTCGTCACCGGCGCTCCGTCCGGGCCGGCCGGTTGCTGGGCATAGCTTTCGCCCTGCCCATTGTCCTTGATGAAGGCCGCGAAGCACGCCGCGATCTTCTGTTTCATGAGCTGGGCATCGGAGAGATCGGCGAGGTCGTGCAGCCGCGTGATCACCGGCGCGAACCAGGTGACGCCGCGCACCTGGCCCGGCCGGTCGACGCGGTAGACATGCGTCACGAAGTCGGCCGAGACGCGGTTGCCACGGTAGCCGCTGAAGCCCCGCATATCGCCCGGGTGCTGGTCGAACAGGTAATAGGCGACGCGTTGGCCGCGGAGGTCGAACTCGATGCCCTGGACGGCATAATTGCCGTTGCCGAGCGGCCCGTCGACATTGGTGTCGAGGAAGTCCGGCTCGAGCACCTGAAGCTGCAGCGGCAGCGGCAACCCGTCTTCGGCGCGCCGCACACGGCGCCGGATCAGGACCTCTCCGGCCTCGACGATCGTCGCCATCGCCAGCGCCTGCAGGCCATAGATGTTCAGCCGCCCGTCGGCGTCGATCGCCGTCGTCTCGAAATGGTCGCGGATCAGCCCCTTGATGCGATCCTGCCGCGCCTGCCGCGCCGCCTTGACCGACAGCACGATGCCGGCGCCGACGACATTGGCGGGGATGACCGCCTTTGCCCGCGCGGCGAAGGCATTGTTGCGCACGAGGTCGCGCGCCACGTCGCGGAGCCGCCCATTCGCGAGGAACGTCTCGGCATTGGCATCGGTCGTGACGGCCCGCCAGCCATCCGTGCGGCGGCTGCGGCTCGCGCCTTCGAACAGGTTGCGGATGCGGTCCGCCCGGGCGATCCGCGCCCTCGCGTCCATACGCGCCGCGCCGATCGAGGGGAAGGCGAAGCTGATCGCCCGGTCGAGCCAGTTGTCTTTCGCCATCAGAAGCCCGACCGGAAGGTAGCGACGGTGCGGCGCCCAGGCACCGGAATGCCGAGCTGCCGCCGCAGCGCGTTGCGGATCGCGATCATCTCGGCGAGGCTGCGATAGTCGACCGACTTGCCGTCATAGGTGACGCGGGTCGCGCCACTGGCGATGGCTTCCTCGATCGCGTCCAGCCGGCGCCGGTCGTCAGCCTCGGCCATCAGCTCACTCGGTCGCGGCGTCGACGGTGCCGGTGGCGGCGGCGGAGAGCACGCGCGGCGCTTCCTCGCCCGCCTTCAGCGCCTTGACGGCGGTCGCGCTGCCATTGCCGTCGACCACGGTCACGACGAGATCGCCATCGGCGATCGCCTTCTTGACCACGGCGTCCGGCACCGACTCGCGCGGCAGGCGCAGATAGGCCGAGCCCGGATCGGTCGGGCAGCCCGGCCAGGTCCAGCGACCCGACGAATGCAGGGTCAGCACGCCGCTGGCGCGCGCCTCGATCTGAGCCTCGTCGAGCTCGCCTTCTTCGAAAAGGGGACGGCCAGCGTCCTCGTCAGCGATCGCGGTCTTGTCGGCCTTGGCCATCGTCATCTCCTTGGTTGCAGCCAGCCGCCGCGCGGGCGGGTCGGCTTGAGCATGGACTCGGGTCGGGCGGTCGGTTCCATCGCGAGCGGCGGCGCTGCCCGCCGCGGCGGTGCAGGGGGCGGCGCCTCTGCCTCGGGCTTTGGCAGCCCGAATTCGAGGCTGGCATCGATCCGCCGCGGCAGCGTCTTTCGCGCCGCGAGGGCATAGACAAAGGTGTCGAGCGCCTCGTTGCGCTTGCCCTCGGGCAGCACCCACACGGCATAGCTCTGGCCGCGCTGGCGGCGAACCTCGCGATGCTCGGAGGTCAGCTGCTCGTAATAGTCGAGGCCGAACCCCTCGCCGGCTCTGAAGTGAATCATGCCGGGGCGGCGCGCCTCGCCGTCCTCGATCTCGATCCGGAGCCGCCCATAGATGGCGTCCTTCGCGGTGTCGACGCCGACCGGCCAGAACTGTTCGCCCGTCTTCGATCGCCGCGCCTGGTTAGGCCAGATCGGCCAGGCGCCCGCGCGGCCCTTGATCGCAAAGATCCGCCGGCGACGCCGGGCTCTCGTGAAGGCATAGACTTGCGCCGCATGATGGCCGCCGGTGTCGATCGCGGCTGCGGCGACGCGGAGCGTGACGCCGTCGCGCCGCCTGAAGGTCGACATCAGCAGCGCGTCGAGTTCAGCCCATGCCGCCGGCTGCGCCGGATCCTGGTGGATCACTTCATAGAGGAAGGGCGCGCATTCCTCGTCGGGCCCCCACGCTATCCCCTGCGCCTCGAGGCGGTTGCCCTGCACGTCCACGCCGAAGGTGATGACCTCGACCCAGTTCGGGAGATCCTCCGGGCCTAAGGTCTCGGCCCGCGCCATCAGGCGCTCGCCGTCGACCTTCTCACGCCCCGAAGGCTTCCAGAGTTCGGCGAGCGCCGTGTTCGTGAACTTCTTCATCAGCTCCGGGTCACCCCGGGCGATGTTGAATTCGGCGACCACGTCGGACAGGCGATGCCGCCGCGACATCAGCTTCGAGATGACGAAGCCGGCATGCCCGCCATAAGGCGCTGGCTTGCCGCAGATGCCGCAGAGCGAGCGGCCCTGCGGTGTCCATGCCTTCGGCTCCTGCCGCTCGCCGCAGCAATTGAAGAGCCGCGTCTGGCGCCATCCATGGTCCGGCAGGTCGGCCAGCGCGTCGAGCGCTCTCAGGCGGTCGCCCTCGCTCCAGACGACGCCGCATTCCGGACAGGCGATGCCGGCCGTCTCCGGCAGCGGGTCGCCGAAGCTGTCCTTCTCCCAGACGACATACCGCCACAGCAGCTCGAAGCGGTGGCTGCAATGCGGGCACGGGACGAAGCACCGGCGCTGGTCACTGGCGCGATATTCGCGGCCGATGCGCGACGTGTCCTCATTGGTCGGCGAGCAGGCGCGCAGGAACTTGGCGCGGCCGAGCGCCCGGAAGGTCGAGGCGCGTTCCTCGGCCAGATAGAGCGGATCGCCTTCCGTGCCGGCCGAGGCCGGGTATTTGTCGACCTCGTCGCTGACGATCACCCGCTTCGGTCGGGAGGCGAGATCCATCGGCGAGTTGGCGCCGACGAAGTCGATCGCGCCGCCGGCGAATTCCTTGTGATCGAGCGTGTTCCGGTCGCGGAACGGCGCCAGCGCCGTTTTCAGCGCGGGCGTGACATCGACCGTCGGATCGAAGCGCTCTTTCGAGAAGCTGATCGCCGCGCCCTGCGTCGGCTGCACGAACAGCACCGCCGAAGGATCCTGCACCGCGTAATAGGCGGTGGCGTTGAGCAGCCACTCCGTCTTGATCACCTGCGTCGCCGCCATCGCGGTGACGGTGTGCGTGTCGCGCTCGGTCACCGCCAGGTGCAGGCCGATGCCGCAGGGCTGCGCCTTCGTCTTCCAGCGCCCGGGCGACGCCGACGTCTTCGACGAGACGAAGCGGAAAGCGTCCGACCACTCGACGAGGTTAAGCCTGGCCGGCGGCCGAAAGACTGAACGCGCCTGCCTCAGCCGTGCTGCCAGCGCCGAGGGTCCGATCTCTGTCTCGAGCAGGCTCATGGAGGTCTCCAAGCGCTTCGATGATCTCCGCCTGCAGCGCGTCGTCGATCGCCGCCGTGCCGAGGCCGACGAGGCTCGCCGCGATCTTGCCGGGGATGGTCAACAGCCGTTCCTTGATCGCCGCATACTCGGCTTCCACCTGCCGGGCGACGTCCTCGATCGACACCAGCTGGCCGATCGTCTTCTCGTATTCGGCCTTCCGCTGAAGGGCGAGATAGGTTTCCTTGACCCGCGTCGCTGTCGCCGTCGACCAGCGCGAGCTGTCCGGGTCGACTTCCTCGACCGGCGCCAGCGCGGCTTGGGCCGCTGCGCCGAAGAGATCGCCCGCCGGCGCGAGGCTCGGCGCCTCCGTCGAGCCGCCGCGATACGTCTTGGGCCGCTCGTCGAGGGAGCGGTCGCTGGCGGCGACGTCGATCCGGCCCTTGGCGTCGATCACCAGGCGGCCGCGGTTCTTCCACACGGTCACCGTCGAGCGCACGACGCCCCGATGCCGGGAATACTCCGCCTGCGTCATGAACGCCTTGTCGTCGCCGCTCACGCCCTATCGCGCCTCGCCCTCCGCCAGAGGCGCCCTCCTGTTGAATGATTCACGATTCATGATTCAGGGTTTTGGACCCCGCCCCTCGCACACCCCCCGAGGTCGCGCGTACCCCGTTCAGGGGGCGGGGGGGTGGAAGGACCCAAAGCCGTGGGGGGTGTCCCTCAGCGCGAGCCGTCCGACCGGAAACCATTGTTGCCACGCGACCAGCTATAGAAGGCGTCGAGGCCACCGCGATCCGCCCATTGCGACGCGAGCGCGCTAGATCGCGCCCTGCCCATCGCCACCGACCGCGCATACCCCTTGAGCCCGCGCGTCTTCATCGCGTTCGCCAGCGCCAGTGGAAACTGCCGCCGCATCTCGAAACGCATCGCGCGATCGAAGCTGTCATAGAACGGCACGTCCGAATTGACGTGTGCCGAGGGCTTGAACGAATAGACGAGATGCAGCCGGCCCTGCTTGCCGACGAAGATACCGGCGGGCAGCACGCGCAGCGCGCGCTTCGGCGTGTTGGCGATGATCGCCCGCGGCGTCTGATCCTTGCGCACGCCCTTGGCCGTGCGCTTCACGGCGCCGGTGGCAGGGATCGCCAGCCGCTTCTTCGCCTGTTTGGTCCCGCCCTTGGCATGCAGGGCGAGATGCCCGCGCCCGAGGCCGTCGATGATGCCGATGCGCAGGTTGCGCTTGGTCGCCTTCTCGATATTGAGCGCGACGCCGAGGAACCGCTTGTTCCTCGCATTGACCGCCTTCGGCCAGACATCGTCCGTGAGGCCTGCCCTCGTGCGAAAGGCCGCGCTCGTCATGGCATTGGCGAGCGCGAAGGGCAGCTGATCAGCCGCGCCGCCGAGCTTGGCCGTGAGCCGCTCGAAATCCGTCAGATCGAATGTGATGGGCATTCCGGACCATGCGTCGCCACCAGCGAAGATCGGCCTTGGCCGTCTTCCGGGACGAGTGCTCTAGGCGCTTTCACCCTTACGGGGCCAGGAGGATCCACTCGCTTCGTCCTGACCGATTCAGTCTCACAGGGCCTCGATCCAGTCAACGGGCATTGTTGCAGGTGTTGCATGGCCGAAAACGAACAAATCGAGTTCGATTTCCCCTGATTCATTCTCGCGCCGCACCGTCGCATCGAAGCCTGAAAACGGCCCTTCGGTGATGCGCACGCGCTGATCTGGATTGAATCGCAGGGACTTGGGCGGTTTCACCGTCTCGGCGCGATCGACATCCTCCCGTGCCCTAAGCCCGTCGATCACCGCCTGCGGCACCCTCACGAAGCTGTCGCGTTCACGCCGCACGACGCTTGCAACACCGGGGATAAACAGGAGGTCATAGGCTTCCGCGCGCACGGAACCGATGGCGACGAAGAGATAGCCGGGGAACATGGGCTCATTCGAGCGCACCTGCACCAGCTTTTTCTTCGCGCCGGGCTCGGCCCTGAGTCGCCCGCGCTTGCGCGTCGCCATCTTCCACCGCCAGGTCATCGGCACATAGACCGACCAGCCGCGGCGCTCGAGCTGCAGCTGGCAGCGGGCCTCGCTGGCCCCTCCGGTATAGACGATGTACCAGCCGAAGCGGCCGGGCTCGGCCTTCGGCGCTTCGCGATCGACCGTGCCGACGATCTCGCCGACTGTCCAGATCCGTCCCTCGGCCATGGCCGCGCTCTCCTGCATGTCGATCATCACCACGTCGCCCCTTCGCTCAGCATCTCGGCCGCCTCGCCGTCCCCCGCCCGCTCATGCCCCGGCGGCCAGCGGCTCGGCACCCAGAACCACTTCAACAGGCGGCCGATCTCGGCCGGGTCGAGGCGGATGCCGTCGCGGCCGAGATGGTCCTGCCAGGCGAGCATTTCGGCCGAGGGCGCGCCGCCTGCGATGACCTCGATCTTCGCAAGCGCGGCCATCTCGGCATCGCTCGGAAACTCGGCCGCATCGACGCGATAGGGGACGGTGAACATCTGCCCTGCCAGCGCGCGCGCCCGCTGCAGCTCGCCGCGACGGACGCGGCCCCAGAACACCCCATGGATCGCCAGCGTGCGCGGCTCGACCGTCACGGTGCCCGGCGCCGCGGATGCCGGAGCGCCGCCCTTGGCCTGCGCCGGCGCCGCCAGCCGTTCATAGCCGCGATCCTCGAGATAAGTCGAAAGCGCCGGCAGATGCTTGCGGCTGATGCCCCGTCCCTGCGCCAGCCAAAGCTGCAAGTTGGCGATGGCGAGCCCGCGCTGTTCGGTCGAGAGCTTGCGCCAGGCGAGCCATGCGGGCCTGATCTTGTCGATCGCCCCGTTAGGCCAGGCCTCGACCATGGTCCGGAAGTCGGGATCGGCGAGGGGGTCGCCTTCCTCGGAAGCCTCGCGCGCCTCTCTCTCAACCTTAGGAGGGTTATAGGAGGGTTGGGGTGACACAATGCTGTCACCCTTTAGCGTCTCGGATGTCACCCTTTCTCCGGAAAAGGGTGACACGGTGTCACCCTTTCCGAGAGCCTCGCCCTCGGCGCGCGCCGCCCGCGCTTCGCGAAGGCCGAGCCGCGCGGCCGGGTCGTCGATCACTTCCATGAGCCCTTCGAGCGCGTCGATCGAGAGCCGGTATTCGGTCGCGCGCCCGCGCCCGCCGGCGGCATGCGCGACGGCCTCGATCAGCCCGATATCCTCGAAACGCCTGAGGATGCGCTGCACTGAGCGCACGGAAATGCCGCAGTCGAGCGCCAGCCGCTCCTTGGACGGATAGATGCGCCGCCCGTCGTCGTCGGCGCACTCGACGAGGCGCAGCAGCACCATCTTCGCCGAGTTGTCGATCCCGCGCACGCGCCAGGCGAGGCCATAGAGAATGGCGCTCATGTCGCTTCCTGCAGTCGCTTGTGGTCGAGGGCCGAGCGGCCGGGCTCCGGGTCGCCGAGCGAGATCGGCGCCGGCGGCAAACCGTCGCCGGGCAAAGCCGGCGTCGGGCGCACGCGGCGCGGCGTGAAGCGCTTCGGCCGCACGGCCGGCCCCATCGGCCCGGCGGGCAGTCCGTCGCGATCCTCGACGCGCCAGACGGCCACGGCCGCCTTGAGGACGCGCCGCGCCTGTTCCGCGATATCGACGCCCTCTTCCGCCGCCGTCGCCGCCAGCGCGCGCAGATCCTCGTCATCTACGGGGACGTAGAGATACGAGTTCATTCCGCAGCCTCAGCGCCACTCTCCGTCGCCATCACGTCGAACAGTGAGGGCACCGAGCGCTTCGCTTCGGCCTCGCGGCAATAGTGCAGCCCATCCCGGAAATAGTCGGCGTGCAGCTCGCTCGCCTGCCCGCGCCGGCCCTTCAGGATCGCGCGGTAGGGCACGGTCATCAGTCCGCCAAACGGGTCGAAGATCGTCTCGCCGGGCATGGAATAGCGGTCGATCAGCCGGTCGACGATGTCGAACTGCAGTGGGCAGACATGCTGCTCGACATTGCGCCGCGCCTGGTCGCCGTTGAGCGTCCGCATCCTCGCGACGTCGTGCCACACGGTCGGGTCGTGCGAGCCCGGCGCGATGCCCATATAGGTTCGCGGCAGCGCTCCCCTCCGCCGCGCCTCGATCGCCTCACCGAGCGCGACATGGCGCTCAAATTCATAGGGCTCGGCCAGCGACAGCGCCGGGAAGAGCTTCGCCAGCCGGTCCTGCCCGAGCGCGACCAGTTCGTCGATCGTCGGCATGCGGTTGCCCGACGAGCGCCAGAAGGCATGCGCGTCGACCTGCCAGCGGGCGAGGCTGTATTCGTCCGGCGATTTCCTAACTGGCAGGTCGGCATAGCCCTTGGAGCGGTCGCTCTGCCTTTTCCGGAACAGCAGCACATATTCGGGACAGCCGACGCCCATCTTGGTGCCGTCCTTCAGCATCTCCGAATACGTCAGCCGGTAGGTCTGGTTGTTCTCGCGAACGACATCGGTGACGACGGTGATCATCCCGCAATACTGGAAGCCGTGCCGTCGATAGTGGAAGATCGCCTCGGCATGGAAGGGCGAGACAGTCGGAATCCCCTCCCCCGTCACATTGCCGAACAAGATCCTGTCCTTGACATGGATGCAGGCGAGCCGGCCCGGCTGCAGGATGCGCAGCAACTCCGGCGTCAGGAAGTCCATCTGCTGCCAGAAGTGCTCGTTATTGTCGGTATGGCCGAAATCGTTGTAGCTCGCCGAGTATTCGTAGTGGTTGGCGAAGGGAATGGAGGTGATCACCTGGTGAACGCTCGCCTCGGCCGTCCGCGCCGCCTCATCGACGCAGTCATTGTGCGCAATCAAGAAATGCTCGCCGCGCGCCTCGCGCCGCTCCACGCCCATGGACCGCGAGAGCACGCGCTCGACCGGCAACTGGTCGAGCCCATAGGTGCGGATGATCTCGCTCATGCGCGCCATCATCGCGTCGTGCTCGGCCCATTTGCGCTCCAGCTCGCGGCGGACCTCGCGCTCATCCTCTGAATAGATCAGGTCGATCGTGCAGGGCTCGGCCTGTCCGAAGCGCCAGATGCGATGACAGGCCTGGATGAAGTCGTGGAACTTGAAGCCGATGCCAAGGAAGATCGCCCGGTGGCAATGGCGCTGGAAATTGCAACCGGCGCCGGAGAGGATCGGCTTGGTCGCGAACAGGCGGAAGGCACCATCGGAAAAGTCGACGACGCGGCTTTCGCGCAGGTCGAGGTCCATGCCGCCATGGATCGAGAGCACGCCGGGCACGGCCGCCTCGATCGCCAGCCGCTCCGCCTCGAGGTCGTGCCAGATGATGGCATGCGCGGCAGGATCCTCGGCCAGCAGGTCCTGCATCTTGCCGATCCGTTGGGGCAGGCTGTCGCGCTTCGCCGCCGCCGCCTCGGAGAGGCCGAGCGCGGCGTTGCGGAAGAGCCGCGTCTGCCCGTCGCGATCCTCGCCGGCGCCGGCATGGTCGGCCGGTACCTCGTGCCAGCGCACGGTGACGGGCGGCAGGTCATAGCCCTCGTCGGAGAATCCGAGGTCGGACGGCCGCTGCACGAAGATCGCCCACGAGTGCACCCACAGCCAGAATTCGTCTTCCTTGTGCGGATAGAGCGTGAGGTTGCCGGCGCTCTCGCTGTCGCGCTGGAAGAAGCGGGTCAGCGCCTGGCCGGTGTCCATGACGCCGAGGAAGCCGGCATAATGGATCAACTCCTTGACGCGGTTCGGCGACGGAGTGGCCGTGGCGACGAACTTGAAACGAACGCGCTCGAACAGCGGCAGGAACTCCTGGAAAGTCTTGGAGCCATAACTGCGCAGCACCGCCGCCTCATCGAGCGAAACGCCGGTGAAGAGGTTCGGATCGAGCTTGCCGTCGCGGATCGTCTCGTAGTTGGTCAGGTTGATCGCGCCATGGTCGATCTCGGACGCCGAGCGGATGAAAGCGACGCGGACACCGAGCGCGGCTGCGTCGCGGCGGAACTCCTGCCGCACGCCGAGCGGCATGACGATCAGCACCGGGCCGCCGGTCATGGCAAGCACGAGCCGCATCAGCTCCAGCTGCAGCCGCGTCTTATGCAGCCCGAAATTCAGGAACAGGGCCCGGCGCCCGCCGCGCAGCGCCCAAGGCACGATGGCGCGGATATGCGGCTTCAGGATCGGCTCGGGCGTAACGAGATCGAGCGGCACGGCGATGCCATCCTCGACCGCGACCGGCATCTTGGAGGCGAGGAACTGCCGATAGGGATCGATGGTCATGCCCGGCCTTTCTCGGCCAGCATGGCCCGTCGCTGATCATGGGTGGCGTTGCCGTAGCGCGTCAGCCAGGCGAACCGCTCCTGCCCGAGCGCAGTGATCCTGAGCGTCCCGCCATGGCGCTCGACGAGGAGCAGCCCGGCCAGATAGCCGGCCCAGGCTTCGCTGATGTCCTCGCCCGCCTCGACCGCCTTGAGAGCCGACCATTCGTCGAGGGTTCCGAGCGAAAGGGTTC
>Ga0209933_1001219_pt1 | contig 27280 bp, 23 predicted proteins | sample ThiBiot_300_biof_FD_183944 | JGI IMG/M metagenome (GOLD analysis project Ga0209933, IMG submission 183944) | Wastewater bioreactor microbial communities from Cape Town, South Africa - Thiocy_cont_300_biof (SPAdes) | ecosystem: Engineered > Bioremediation > Thiocyanate > Unclassified | place...
CACCCCCAATGGGGATGGCAAGAATGATGTGTTCCAGCCGCTGAAGTGTCCCCGGTTTGTGGAGCAGGTGACGTTTGTGGTCTACAACCGGTGGGGGGCCAAGGTGTATGAGAGCGTGGGGTCCAGTCTGAGCTGGGACGGCCGGGGCAGTGATGGGGCGGAGTTGCCAACGGGTTTGTACTACTATCAGGCGACGGTGCGGTACGCGCTGCTGGACAGGAATGCCCCCCCGCAAGTGCTGAAGGGCTGGGTACAGATCCTGCGAGAAGGCGTATCCATGAAATAAAGGAGAAAAGGGAGGAGGGACGAAAGGAGGAAAAGAGTCAACTACAGATTCCTTTCCTCCTTTCGTCCCTCCTCCCTTTTCTCCTTTTACTTCATATTGTGATAGACCATCTGTACATCATCGTCTTCTTCAATACGTTCGATGAGTTTTTCAACGTCGGCAGCTTCTTCGTCTGTTAACTCTTTATAATCATTCGGAATACGCTCGAACTCAGCCTGTTTGATTTCGTACCCTTTTTCTTCCAGGAATTTCTGAATACTTCCAAACGCGGTGAACTGACCGTAAATGACCAGTTGATCAGTATCATCATCGTACTCGATCTCATCCCCACCGAAATCAATCAACTCAAACTCCAGTTCCTCCCGGTCAATCCCTTCGGCTGGAATGCGGAAAACCGACTTACGCTCAAACATAAAATCGAGCATACCCTGTGTACCCAAACTACCACCAAGCTTATTCAAATAACTTCGAACGTTGGCTACTGTCCGGTTGTGGTTATCCGTTGCGGTTTCGATAACGAGCGCAATACCATGCGGAGCGTAGGCCTCGTATACAATCTCCTTATAGTCCTCCTGCTCTTTCGATGAGGCTTTTTTGATAGCCCGTTCAACGTTTTCCTTCGGCATGTTAGCCGCTTTGGCATTTTGGATAATAGCCCGCAGCCGTCCGTTGGTATCTGGATCAGGACCGGCACTTTTGACGGCCATAACGATGTCTTTGCCGATGCGAGTAAAGGTCTTTGCCATTTGACCCCACCGCTTCATTTTGCGCGCCTTCCGGTATTCAAACGCTCTTCCCATTGTTGTTAGTGGTCATTAAGTGGTCATTCCATAGTCACTTGGTGGTCATTCTATCGTCACTACTTAATGACAAACTAATGACATCCAAATGAGCATTTAATGACTATATACAGTTGATTCAAATTCAATAATTTCCTGCCCACGCATCAGATCCTCGAAGGTTTCGCGCTGGCGAATTAGGTACGGTTTACCTTCGTAGACCAGCACTTCGGCTGGGCGAAAACGGGCATTATAATTCGACGACATGCTGAAACCATAGGCCCCTGCATTTTCGAACGACAGCACATCACCCGGACGTACTTCGGGCAGAACCCGGTCGGTAGCGAAGGTATCCGTTTCGCAAATGTACCCGACAACGGTATACATTTTCGGTTCGCCTGCTGGATTCGAGATGTTTTTGATGTCGTGGTATGCATCGTACATCATGGGGCGAATCAAATGGTTAAGGCCCGAGTCGACTGCCACAAATGTCCGGGTTGGATTTTCCTTGACGATATTGGTACGCACCAGCAGATGCCCACTTTCACTGACCAGAAACTTACCAGGCTCGAACCAAAGCTCTAACTCACGACCATAGTGCTGGCAAAACTTCTGAAATGCCGCCGAGACCTGATTCCCCAGCTCAACCACATCCGTAACATGATCACCTTCTTTATAAGCAACTTTAAAGCCGCTGCCAAAATCAATGAATGTCAGATCAGGATAGTCGGAAGCCAGATCGAACAGGACATCAGCCCCTTTCAGAAAGGCATCGGCATTTTTGAAATCCGACCCCGTATGCACATGAAGCCCCGTTACCGAAATCTGATATTTTTCCACCAACGCCCGCATTTCGGCCCGTTGCAGGATTGAAATACCAAATTTGGAATCCGCGTGACCAGTCGAAATCTTGATGTTACCTCCTTCGCTGATGTGCGGATTGATACGGATACTTACCGGAACCTGACTACCGTAGTTTTGGCCAACCCATTCGAGCAAAGGCAGGCTATCGACATTCAGTTGCAGGCCCAGTTCAATGGCTTCCCGGATTTCGCCGAACGACACTCCGCTGGGCGTAAACATGATCTGGTTGGGTGTAAATCCGGCTAGCATACCCATCCGGGCTTCGTTGACCGACACCGAATCCATTTCAACCCCCTGCTGGCGCATCAGTTTCAGAATCGACACATTTGTCAATGCCTTGGCTGCGTATTTTATCTTGAGGTTAACTCCGGCAAAAGCTGACCGGAGCAAGCCGATTTTTTCGATAATTTTGTCGGCATCGTACACGTACAATGGCAGACCGAACTCGTCGGCTATGGCTAGTACATCGACACCCTGAATCTGATAAACCTGGTTATTTAGTTGCATACCTTCCTAAAACGAATCGCAAAATTACGCCATCTTTCCCCCATGTACAAAATTCAAAGGTATCTGTTCATACTTATCCTGCTTGGTACGTATTCGGCTTTTGCTCAGCAACCTACCGTTACCAAAGGAAAGAGCCGTCAGGCCAGCATAAATCAGCCATCCAGATCGGCCTCGAAGCTCCAGTCGGGCCCAATGGTGGGGTATTCCGACATGCGGGAAGTGATGCTTTGGGCGCAGACTAAGGAACCCGCCAAGGTTCAGATTCGCTACCATGAAACGGGCAAGGCTGCTCCGGTTTATCTGACCAATGAAGTACAAACGACCCGGCAAGCGGCTTTTACCGCCCACCTGCTCGCCGATCAGGTGGAACCCGGAAGAACGTACGAATACGACGTGTTAATCGGGGGCCAGAAGGTGAGCCTGCCCTACCCGACCCAGTTTCAAACCCAATCCCTGTGGCAGTGGCGGACCGACCCACCGACGTTTCGTTTCGGCGTCGGAAGCTGCACCTACGTCAACGAACCTGATACCGACCGCCCTGGTAAACCCTATGGCGGAGGATACGAGATTTTTACGGCAATGGCAGCTCAGAAACCCGATTTTATGCTCTGGACGGGCGATAATACCTACACCCGCGAAACTGACTGGAACAGCCGTACGGGGGTATTGAGACGGTATACACATACGCGCTCTTTACCTGAAATGCAGCCTTTATTAGCCAGCACTCACAACTACGCCACCTGGGACGATCATGACTACGGCCCCAACGATGCCGACCGTTCGTACTGGCTCAAACCGGTTACCCTCGAAGCGTTCAAGCTCTTCTGGGCCAATCCGAATTTCGTTTTTCCGGAAGGATGTGCGGGTACGTTTTTCTGGAACGACTGTCAGTTTTTCCTCCTTGATGACCGAACGTTCCGCGCGCCAAACGACATGCCCGATGGCCCGGAGAAAGCCTACTTTGGCGATAAGCAAATTCAGTGGTTACTGGATGCGTTGACCTTTAGCCAGGCTCCGTTTAAGTTTATCGTGACGGGTGGTCAGATCATTAACCCGACCAAAGCGTTTGAAAATTATAGCATTTATGGCACCGAACGAGACCGGCTCCTGAAGGCGATTGCCGATGCTAAAATACCTGGCGTCCTGTTCATCACCGGCGACCGTCACCATTCGATCCTGCATAAACTGGACCGCCCGGGCACTTACCCGATTTACGACCTAACGGTTTCTCCGCTGACTTCATCCGTAGCGCAACCCCGCGCCGACGAGTTAAAACAACCGACATATGTAGACGGCACACTGGTTACCGAACGTAATTTCGGACTCCTAAGCGTGAGTGGACCTCTCAAGGATCGCGTACTGACCATAAAAGTTTACGATCAGAAAGGCGCCGAACGCTGGAGCCGCGATATACGCGCCAATGAATTAAAGTAATAGCTCGGTTTGCAGCTTTCGGTTTAGACCGGACTGCCGTAAGCCGAAAACCAATTAAACATGACTATTCAAAAATTCCCTGACCACAACACCCTTTCGCAACATACGGCTGAGTACATTGCCGCGCTGATCACTAAAAAACCTAACGCCCTGCTTTGCCTGGCATCCGGCGATACCCCCATCGAAACCTACCACCGATTTGTAGCCCTGGCGAAAGCCGGGAAAGTTGACGTTAGCCAATGCACGTTTGTAGGGCTTGACGAATGGGTTGGCTTTGGGCCGGATGACTTCGGTAGTTGCTCGTATTACGTGTTTCGGGACTTGTTCAATCCGCTACAGCTACGGCCCGACCAGATTCATGTGTTCGATGCCAAATCAGCAGATCTCCCAGCCGAATGCGCCAAAATCGATGCGGTGATCCGGGCGCATGGCGGATTGGATTTACTGCTCGTTGGTATGGGCATGAACGGACATATTGCCCTCAATGAACCCGGAACGCCATTCAACTTAGGGTGTCACGTATCGCAATTAGCCGAAAGTACAATTACCGTTGGGCAGAAATATTTCGATAAAGAAACGACCTTAACGCAGGGAATCACCGTTGGCCTACGGCATCTGGCCGAAGCGCGCGACGTGATTTTGCTGGTGAGTGGCGAAAAGAAAGCGTCAAAGCTGCGCGAAGCCCTGACCGGGCCCATCACCAACGAAGTACCAGCCAGTATTATGCAAACGCACCCCAATGGCCGGGTTTGGGTTGACGAAGCGGCTGGAAAATTGCTTTAATTACAGCGTGGTCATTGGTTGCCATTTGCTTTGCGTCATTAATTGTCATTTCTTGTATGTTGCGTACGAAATACAGTCCAATTAGCGCCAAATGCATCTTTAATGACAACCAATGACCATCTAATGACTACTCCTACCCGGAATTACCGAACCGAAATCCTGGCCGGTGTTTCGACCTTTCTGGCGACGATGTACATCATTGTCGTGAATCCGGCGATTTTGAGCCAGGCGGGTTTACCATTTAGTGGCGTTCTGACGGCAACGGTGCTGCTTTCTTTCTTTTGCAGCCTGATGATGGGTCTATATGCTCGTAACCCTATTGTAGTAGCGCCGGGTATGGGCATGAATGCCTTCTTTACCTTCACGGCTGTAAAAGGGATGGGTATTCGGCCCGAAGTAGCCTTGGGAGCCGTTTTTTGGGCGGGAGTTTTGTTTCTCCTGATGTCGGTACTGAATCTTCGGTCGGCCATTGTCCGAGCCATTCCGCAACCGTTACGCTATGCCGTATCGGCGGGTATCGGACTATTTATCACGCTTATTGGGTTTGAGAACGCCAAGTTTATCATTGCCAATCCAGCTACGTTAGTTGGCATCGCTCACCTGAACGACCCGATTGTTCTCACGTTTGTTTTTGGGTTGTTGCTCACCAGCGTATTAGTCATTCGCGATGTACCGGGGGCTATTATCATCGGTATTGTGCTGACGACGCTGGCAGCCTGGCCTGTCGGACGGTGGTGGGGCGATGCATCTGCCATTAATTTCGGGCAGAAAACACTGGTCAATTTTCAGGGCATTTCGGCAGCACCTGATTTTTCACTACTTGGCAAGCTGGATTTAGTCAGTTCGCTCTCCTGGTCATTATGGCCGGTCATTTTTGCGTTCGCCTTTACCGATCTGTTCGATAGCCTGTCTACGTTTGTGGGTGTGGCCGAAGCTGGTGCCTTGCAGGACGAGCAGGGAAATCCACGGAATTTGAACCGATCACTCCTCACCGATGCCGTGGCGACAACCTTAGCTGGAATACTGGGTACCAGCCCCGGTACGGCTTATATTGAATCGGCGGTAGGGATTGCGCAGGGTGGTCGTACTGGCCTGACGGCAATCGTGGCTGGCTGCTGTTTTCTTCCGTTCCTGTTCCTGTCGCCCTTATTGTCTATTATTCCGGCCATTGCTACAGCTCCCGCACTGGTACTGGTGGGTGCGTTTATGATGAAGCCCGTCACCCGTATCAATTGGGGGCAGTTGGACGATGCTTTACCGGCTTTTCTGGCGCTGGTGCTGATTCCGTTCAGTTACTCCATTACGCAGGGCCTGATTTGGGGATTTCTGTCCTGGACTGTGATTAAACTGGCCATCGGCAAAACGGCCGAGCTCCCGTTGAGCCTGCTGATTGTCGATGTCTTTTGTGTACTGGCCCTCACAAGTGGCCATTGAATAGACCTATTGCATGAAGAAACACCTCATTTTTACCGTATTCGTTCTTTCACTCGTCCAGTCGTTCGCCTTTGGTCAACGCTATAAAGCCAAACCCATTACGGGCTTGCTAGGTGCATTCGGAGCCGAAGTAGCTTTGGTTAAAGAATCGTTGCAAAAACCTAAAACGGTTGTTGTTGACGGCATTACGTTTACCTGCGGACGAATTGGCAAACAGCGTATTGTGGTAGCCGAAACGGGTATTGGCAAGGTGAATGCGGCCATGACCACCTCGCTCATGCTCGATCATTTTCGGCCGTCGCGCATTCTCTTTACGGGTATTGCCGGGGGCACCAACCCCGACCTACAACCCGGCGATATTGTGATAGCCGGACGAACTGCTCACCACGATTACAGCTCCATTACCGACAAAAACACCCCCACCCGGCAAACCCGCAACGCCATCACCAAAGAATTCAATCCCGTTTATTTCCCCGCCGATTCGTCACTGATGCATCTGGCCGAAAAGGTAGTCAAAACAGTCTCGTTAGAAGGTATTCCATTAGCGTCGGGTGGGGTCTCGGATCGTCCGGTAAAGGTGGTAACAGGTACGGTTGTGACGGGCGATGTGTTCGTAGCCTCGGTTGATAAAGTAAAAAGTTTGCGGACCGATTTTGGGGCCGACGCGACCGAAATGGAAGGCGCGGCAGTAGCCCAGGTTTGTTATCAGATTCAGGTGCCCCACCTGATTATGCGCAGCCTCAGCGACCGGGCCGACGCCGAAGCCCACATTGCTTACGACAAATTTTACCCGACAGCCGCCCGCAATTCTGCCAAACTGGTGATCGCACTGGTTAAAGCGTTATAGCCATTTAGTCAAAACAGTACGTACAATGAAGTAAGCTGGCTGTTTTTTTTCATTTTTGAAAAGACTAAACGATTGATCAATAAGTTATTGTGGCTTATTGATCAAGTCAGTACTGCTTAGCATTTCTCAACTATGAAACACGCGACTGTTTACTTTTTTCTGGTTTTACTCCCAACGTTTCTTTACGGCCAACCCCTAAAGCCCGGTTTCGACAAAGCGGAATATATTGAACTTCTGAAAGTCTCAGCGCAGTTTGGCGACTCGACTTACGTCAGGGCTTTTCCAACACCTGAGCGATTTAAACTAATTTATCGTTCGCCGATAGTCGGACTGGACAACCGCTGGGATCTTTGGGCCAACAACCAGGGCGTAGCTGTTCTGAGCATTCGAGGCACTACGGCCAACAGTGTTAGCTGGCTGGCAAATTTCTATGCGGCCATGGTTCCGGCCAAAGGCGAACTCCAGATCAGCGACACCGAAAAATTTGCGTATGAGCTGGCATCCAGCCCATTGGCAGCCGTGCATGTTGGTTGGCTGGTCAGTACGGCCTTTCTGGCAAAAGACATGCTCCCTAAAATCGATTCGTGTTACCGGGCTAGTATTAAAAACATGCTGATCATGGGGCACAGTCAGGGAGGGGCAATTGGGTTTCTTCTAACGGCTCACCTCCGCCAGTTGCAAAAACAATCCCGAATTCCTGCCGATATACAGTTCAAAACCTATTGCAGTGCCGGACCTAAACCCGGCAATCTGCATTTCGCTTATGAGTACGAAGCTGCCACGCAGACAGGGTGGGCCTACAACGTCGTTAACTCTGCCGACTGGGTGCCTGAAGTTCCGTTGACCGTTCAGACTGTCAATGATTTTAACCCAACCAACCCTTTTGTGGGAGCCCCGGCCATGATCAAAAAACAGAAACTTCTGAAACGAATCGCACTCAAGTATGTGTATAACAGCCTGAGCAAACCTGCCCTTAAAGCCCAGAAAAACTATCAGAAGTACCTGGGTAAGCTGGCCTCCAATACCGTGAAGAAAAATCTGAACGGCTATGTCGCTCCCGACTATTACAAAAGCAACGACTACGTTCGAACCGGCAACACCATTGTACTGCTAGCCGATAGTACCTATTTTGCCAAATACCCGGATAGTAAAGAGAAAATCTTTATCCATCATTTCCACCGACCGTATTTATACCTCACCGAGAAGCTACCTTGACAAGTCGGGATCGATAGCCTAGAGAGGTCACCTGGACAAATTCTATTTTATGCATTGCGTATGCCCGAAACGGGTCATATAAAATGACACGCGTTAAGCGGAGAAGATTAATTGAAAATTTCCCTTTAGTAAATGAACGTTTACTTATTAAATGCTATTACCCCTGTAAATAGCAAGTTCTATGCGGCCAAGAAATATTGAAAAGGAAGAATCGATCCGAGCGATAGCGCTAAAAATCATTCAGGAAGAGGGGCTGGAAAACCTGAGCATGCAGAAGCTGGCCAAAGCCGCCAATGTATCGCCCCGAACCATTTACATCAAATACGAAAATAAAGAAGACCTGCTTATCAAGCTTTTCATCGACGAAGTGCTGGGCACTTATGAAGCGGTTGTACTAGAAAATTTCGATGAAAGCATGGCGTTTTCTGCAGGTGTCAAAAGGCTCTGGCAGAACAGCTTCCGGTATTTTCAACACAATCAGCAGGCGTTTGCTCTGATGCAATATGGAAAATCATCGCCCTTACTGAACAAGGCATTTCGGGAGAGGGACATTAAGGAAGGTCAGTTCTTTGCCCCTATTCATCGGTTTATGGCTCGTCATGCCAGGGCCGGTACTATTCAACATTTTCCGTTTCAAGTCCACAGGGCATTACTTTTCGCTCCCTTATTCGACCTAATCAACGAGTACGTCGAGCATATTAACCGACCCACGCAACCAATCACTGAAAAACTCATGCTCGACTGTTGCCAAATGGTAATCAATGGTATGCTTATCGAAACGAACAAACACCAGTAATCACAACAAAACAATGAACCCGACTACAAATAAAAAAATAGCTATCGTTGGCGGTGGACCAGGAGGCCTAACCCTCGCCCGACTTTTACAACAGAAAGGAGCGACCGTGACCGTTTACGAACGGGATGTTAATCAGCATGTCCGCGTACAGGGCGCTACACTGGACCTTCACCACGACTCTGGTTTGCTAGCCTTACAGGAAGCCGGACTGATAGACGCTTTTAAAGCCGCTCATCGGCCGGGAGCCGACCGGACGCGGATCGTAGAAAAAACGGGAACAGTTATATTCGATGATAATTTTAATGATAGTAACGATCTGTTTCGGCCAGAAATTGACCGTGGACCGCTAAGAAAACTATTACTGGATTCACTACAACCTGATACCGTCGTATGGGACAGCCAGTTCGTATCGCTAACTCCATATGGCAATGGCTGGCTGCTCGATTTTAAAAATGGTTCGTCAGCTTTTGCCGATCTGGTGATTGCCGCCGATGGAGCTAACTCCAAAATACGGCCACTCATTACCCCAATCAAACCTTTCTATTCGGGAGTTACCATTGTAGAAGGCAGCGTTTATAATACTGAAACCACAGTATCTAGCATCCATACACTGTTGAACGGTGGTAAAATTTTTGCGCTTGATAACGAAAAAACACTAATTGTCAGCTCAAAAGGAGATGGTAGCCTGGTGTTCTACACGGGCTGCAAAACAGATGAATTCTGGTTCCGTGACAATGGAATCGATTTTAGCGACCGGGCGCAGGTGATAAACTGGTTTAAGGAAACCTTTAGTGACTGGGATGCCTGCTGGCTCGAACTAATCGAAAATGCCCGTTTACCCTTAACGCTGCGCCCGCAGTACTGTATGCCTGTAGACCAGACCTGGGAGGCTTTACCGAACCTGACGCTGCTGGGTGATGCGGCTCACCTAATGCCCCCTTACGCAGGTGAGGGAGTTAATATGGCGATGCTGGATGCCCTCGAATTAAGCAAATGCCTGACCAACGAAGCCTATACGAATACCCAAACGGCCATTGCAGCGTATGAAAACCAGATGCGGACTAGAGCCTCTGAAATAGCCCGACTTACATTGGCTCAAACGGACAGCCTGCATTCGTCCGATGCGATTTCTAATTTGCTTGAGCTATTCAATCAAACCGAATAAAAGCACCTACAGATACAATTGCACCATTTTTCGCCAGTCTTCGGCCTGATGAGCCCGCCCATCCCAGAGGTATAAGTCGTGCGAGACGTTCTTAGCCCAAAGTGTTTCGCTCAGGCTAAGATTACTGGGAAGAAAAGGGTCGTCGGTCCCTACGGTCATGACAATCTCCATTCGACGAAGATGATCAATCAGCGCTTCATCCTGTAGGTTTGGCAGAAAGTGGTTGGGGCTGTGGAAATAAATATCGTCGTCGTAGTAGTTGTCAAACAGACCACGAAACTCGGCAACGGGCTCCGACAGGTTATAACGCCCACTGAATGCTGCTACTTTCCCAAACCATTGCGGATGCCGAAACGCAATATTCAACGCATGGTAAGCTCCCAGACTACATCCATGCGAAATCATAAAGGGTTGAGGATTGATCAGCCTTGAAAACGTAAGTACTTCATTCAGAATGTATTGCTCATACTGATTATGACGTCGAATGCGATCTTGCGGAGCAGCTGAACGATTATATACGCTTTCCCGGTCGACGCTGTCTACGCAAAAAAGCTGAAGCCATCCATTCTCAATACGGTCGGCTAAGGCCTCAACCAGGCCCAGTTCTTCATATTCATAAAATCGACCACGCCGGGTTGGAAACACCAGAACCCGCGCGCCAGCATGGCCAAAAACGAGTAATTCCATGTCACGGCTCAGATTAGGACTGAACCACTTATGATACTCACGGTTCATACCGCATGTGTTAAGTACCCATGAAAATACATCGGCCCAACTAATAAATTAGTATGAGGCAAGTAAATAAATCGTTAAAAACTTGGGATTTGCTGTTCGAGCGTTCGCTTCCAGGCCTGGTATCCAGCCGGACTTAAATGCAGTCCGTCATTCTCAAACGACTCCCGACGGGGTTGCCCATTTGGCCAGAGCAACGGGGCGGTCATGTCGATATAATGGGCATTTCGCCTTTTTTCAACTTCTTTGCCAATCAAATAGTTGGTGTACCGAATCCGATCAACAATTCCCCAGCGGGCTGGGCTAATTTTTATAGATAAAAAGAAAAGTGGCAAATCCGGAAAATGCTGCTGCATTTTATCGGCGAATGTGCAGAAGAACAAATAAACCTCTTCGGGATGCCGGCCGTCGCCCAGGTCATTGTCGCCTGCATAAAATAGGACAGCTTTCGGGGCTGCGGGCAGCAGCAGTCGTTCAAAAAACCAGGAGCAGGCCGCCAGCGTCGATCCACCAAACCCAAGGTTCAGGGAGTTGATTTGTGGAAAATCCTGCGCCAGCGTTGTCCAGAGCCGGATGGATGAACTACCATAAAAAACCACCCTGTCGGATGCGGGCGGTAATGTCATCAATTTCGTTTCCAACTGCCGAACTTCGGCTTCATACCAAACCATATGCTGTTATTTAACCTGCCGAACAACCGCTTCCAGTTTCGCTATTTCAGCATGAACGGGAGCGCTTGCCATCCATTTTCGAATGATGTTCGCCAGTGGTCGAAATTCAATCAGAAAACCATCATGACCATATAATGAGTCGATTTCTTCGTAGGTCGCATTCGGAATATGGCGAGCCAGAAACTGTTGCTCAGTAGGTGGAAACAGCAAATCAGACCGAATACCTACCACCAATGTATACGCTTTAATCTGGGCCAGTGCATTCAGAATACTACCCCGATTTCGGCCCACATTGTGCGAATCCATCACCTTGGAAAGTGTCCAGTACGTAAAGGCATTAAATCGGTCGGCCAGTTTATCGCCTTGATACCGCTGGTAACTGGCAGATTTGTAGCCGTCCAACTGCTCGTTATTATCCAGTGCCTGTGTAAATCCATAGGTATCGTAATTCCGATACGAAATCATGGCCATCGCACGGGCTGCTTTCATCCCCGACACACCCGCATCGGCTCGGTTCTCTGGCCAGGTTGGGTCGGCTTCAATAGCCATTCGTTGAGCTTCGTTAAAGGCAATGCACCAGGGCGAAGCAACGGCGCTGGCGGCAATGATGATTAGATTCTGAATCAGGTTGGGTTGTAAAATTGCCCATTCCAACGCCTGCTCACCACCGACCGACCCACCAATACAGGTTTCAATTTTTTCGATACCTAACTCTTGCCGTAATAAATCCAGCGCGTTCACCATATCCCGAATAGTAATCGCTGGAAAATCATGATAGTAGGGTTGCCCGGTCGCAGGGTTCACAGACAACGGCCCGGTTGAGCCATAGCAGGAGCCCAGCACATTGGCACAAACAATAAACTGCCCGGTTCCTGTCGAAGGAGCAGGGTCAAAATATCGACCGGGGCCTACCATGCCTCCCCACCAGTCGCCTGCATCGGCATTACCCGTCAGCGCATGGCATATCCATACGACGTTCGACCCATCTTCATTCAAGGTACCGCGCGTTGTATAGGCCAGCCGAAATCCCGGCAAACTCTCACCAGATTCGAGCGAGAAAGAATACTTGTAATCGAAATACTGTAGTGTCAATGGAAAAAAGTTTTCAGTTCACAAATCGTAGTCTTCAGTTTACAATGGATGAATTCCTAAAAACAATGTAGCATCAGTCCACTGCAAACTGAAGACTAAAGACTGTAAACTATGTTAACACTGGTTGGGCAATCTGAGCGAACGCCTGTTCGAAATCAGCTTTGATATCGTCGATATGTTCAATACCAGCCGAAACCCGCAAAACACCGGCTTCAACACCTGCGCTGGCTTGTTCCTGCTCGCTCAGTTGTTGATGTGTGGTAGCCGCCGGGTGGATGATCAGCGTTTTCGAGTCGCCCACGTTGGCCAGGTGGCTCACCAATTTCAGACTGTTTACAAACCGATCCGCAGCATCTTTGTCACCTTTTACCTTGAAGGTAAATACGCCCCCAAAACCTTTCTTTAAATACTTTTTAGCCAGTTCATGGTACGGGCTACTTTCCAGACCAGGATAGTTGACAAACTCAACCTGATCATGCTGTTCGAGCCACTGGGCCAGTGCCAGCGCATTCTGAACAGTCCGATCCACGCGCAACGAGAGCGTTTCCAGTCCCTGAATCAGTAAAAATGCATTGAACGGACTCAGCGCCGGGCCGTAATCGCGTAAACCTTCAACCCGGGCCCGAATAATGAACTGGATGTTGCCAAATGGCCCGCCTACTCCAAAAACATCGCTGAATACCATGCCATGATACCCTTCCGACGGTTCACTGAACTGAGGAAATTTACCATTACCCCAGTTGTAATTTCCCCCGTCGATAATAACCCCGCCGATACTGGTGCCATGTCCACCAACCCATTTTGTAGCCGACTCAACAACTACAGCTGCGCCATGTTCGAGTGGTCGGAACAGGTATCCACCTGCTCCAAATGTATTATCAACAATCAGAGGGATATCATGCTGTTTCGCCAAAGCTGCAAACGCTTCGAAATCGGGAACGTTAAAGCCCGGATTACCTATAGTTTCGAGGTAAATAGCTTTCGTGTTTTCATCAATCAGTTTAGCGAATGATTCGGGCTTATCGCCATCCGCAAAACGAGCGTCGATACCCAGCCGCTTAAACGACACCTTAAACTGATTGTAGGTGCCTCCATACAGGAATGATGTGGTTACGAAGTTATCGCCCGCATTCAGAATATTGTTCAGCGCAATAAACTGAGCCGCCTGCCCCGACGACACAGCCAATGCCGCTACGCCACCTTCTAAAGCCGCCATGCGTTTTTCTAACACATCGGTGGTTGGGTTCATGATGCGCGTATAAATGTTACCGAAGGCTTTCAGGGCAAACAAATCGGCGCCATGAGCCGAGTCGTTGAACACATAAGATGTTGTTTGGTAAATAGGTACTGCGCGAGCGTTGGTTGTAGGATCTGGCTCCTGGCCTGCGTGTAGCTGGAGTGTTTCGAAATGCAGTTCTGACATGATTAATGATTTAGTTCTAACGTGGTTTTGGTAAAATTGTATGATTTCCGATCCATAGCAGGTTGGTTTCGGACGAACCTGTACCGGCCGCAACCGATAAATGGACGAACACGACAAACCCTCCCAGTTTTCGTGGTAGAAGGTGGCTGTGCTTAGTAGGCCCCGGCGGGCATACAGCGTTGAATACAGAGCATGTGAAGAAACGATTTATAGTCCCTAAATAACTTTAGGCAGGAGTTAGCACCTTGCCATGTGGTAGGTTGCCAGCGGTTCACAGAGCCTGATCTCTCCCCGCTTCTTTATAAATCAACGCGCGTCGGTATGATAAAACCGCGTAACTATTGACTTGATACTGCAAGTATAACAGCCAACGGGTGCGAATCCAAAAAACGGCTGCTTTTTCTAAGCGTTTAACTATTTTTTACATAATGCCATCAATTGTCATACATGGCGTTTAATCCTTCTTTACTTTTGCAGTGAAAATACCTTCCGCCCCATGAACCAAACGTACCGCTACAATCGCGACAACGCTACCCGGGTAGCAGGAACCACTACTGTAAAGGACGCCATTGGGCAACTGCTGAAGGCTTACCAGCTTCAAACCCGCTTTAACGAAACCTATCTGGAAGCTTTTTGGGGGAAAATGATGGGGCCAGCAATTGCCTCCCGAACAAACCGACTCTACGTTCGCGACCGAAAGCTTCACATTGAAATTGCATCGGCCCCGCTTCGCAATGAACTGGTCAACGCCAAACAGAAACTGATTCAACTCGTCAACAAAGACATGGGCAGCGATGTCATTGACGATGTTATTTTTATCTAGAGAATTCTGAAGTTTTAGAAACTGTCTAAACGTTTTTTGTTTAGACAGTCGATCAGACTTTTAATTCGTCTACAAATTCCTGCATTCCCTTGAATTCGCCCATCGGTTTCAAATACCGTAACAGCTTTTCGACCCGATCCAGCAACTCATCGCGCGAATGCCGACGCACGTAGGTAGGAATTTTTTCATAAGCCGATAAGTCCGTAAACTCCCAGGGGTGGACATACAGGTTCAGAAAACCATCCGCTTTAAGGGTCTGTCGGCAAAGTGATTTGTAGTAGCTAAACGGAAAATTTTTCAGGCTCAGCCAGAAGAGTGGTAAGCGAAGCATCGGTGTGACCGATGCCGGAATTTGCCAGACCCCCACTTCCCGAAACGGGTGCCGGGGTTCGCCCCAGTGATTATATCGGCCAGGGAGCCAGGTTGGGTGTAACGAGGAATTATACTGATAACCAGCCTGCTTCACATCGTTTGGATCAACAAACCCCATCCGCGCCCGTCGAAAGCCCGTAACCGGACGTTTGAGCAGATCTTCCAGTGCTAATCGGGATTTGAGCAGATCGGCTGGTTCAAAGGTTGTGTGGTAGTAGCCGTGCGACGCTATTTCATGCCTGTTGGCCAGACGCAACACTAAGGCCGACTCATGAAGGGCATAATTGGCCGTTGTGAACATCGTGGTTCGAACATCCAGTGCATCGAACCGCTCAGCCAGGAGGGTTAACCCACGCGTTGAAACGGCCACCTGCTCATCCAATGGAATGTTGTGGCCGAATTCAACGGCAGTATCAAATTCTTCTACGTCAACGGTGAATAAAATATTTCTTCCTCGATTGGGGATTGCCATGGCGTTACAGTCTCCTCGATCTCGCTCGTGTCGCCGATAATATAAGCAGGTCGGCCTTTCACTTCGACAAACGTTTTGCCCAAATATACGCCAATAATGCCGATCATGATAAACTGTACCCCACCAATCAGCACCAGCAGCAACACCAGCGTTGTCCAGCCCGATACGGTTTCATTGGTAAAGTAATGCTCATAAATCGCTTCGGCCCCAAACAGGACAGCAAATAACGACATGCAAAAACCGAGGGTGACCGATAGGTAAAGCGGACGCGTTGAGAACGACGTAATGCCCATAGCCGCCAGTTGCATCATCTTACGGAACGAATATTTCGAACGCCCCGCATACCGGGCGGCTGGCTCATACAAAATGCGGCATTGCCGGAAGCCTACCCATGAAATAGCACCCCGCAGAAACAAATCAGCTTCTTTGAACTGCTTGATGGTATCTACAACTTTCCGATCAAGCAGCCGGAAATCAGCAGCCCCATCTTCAATTTCCAGGTTCGAAACCCGGCGCAACACCCGGTAGAAATATTTTGAGGTAGTGCGTTTGAACCACGACAGCTTAGGATCGGGCCGTCGGACGGTATAAACCACCTCAAAGCCCTGGCGCCATTTTTCGATTAATGCCGGAATCAATTCGGGTGGGTGCTGCAGATCGGCATCCAGGCAAATAACAGCGGCTCCCCGCGCGTTATCGTAGCCAGCCCGTAAAGCCATCTGATGGCCAAAATTTCGGGAGAAGGAAATGAACCGCACAACCGGATATTCCTGGCTCAATTGCCGCAATACATAGCGGGTTTGGTCAGAACTACCGTCGTCAACGATCAGGATTTCGTACGATTCATACTGTGCCATCACCGCCATCAACCGATGCACCAGTACGGGAAGATTCTCTTCTTCGTTATAAGCGGGTACAACCAAACTGATCATACCCTGATGAAATGCCATAGGTTACTAATTAGTAAGGAATTATTACGGATGGGGTTTCGAAGAAACTGGGTATAAATATAAGTAGATTTACCTAATGCACAACAAAAAAACTGTTGCATAATCGTTAATTCTCCGATAAAGCCATTTAATATCCTAGCTATTAACCACTTGCCATTCCTAGAATATATCCCAATTTTATCCTATGGTTGGGCTAAGCTCAGACGAGCTGCTTCCAGATCCAACTCCTGTTCCATTTTTCGTATGACCTCCCCATCCAGTAGCGTACTTTGGCGCTGCTCGGTTAGCACTGTACGTTCCACATCAATTAGCTCTAATTGCAGGCGTATAGCCTGCTGATAGAGTTCTGTTGGTTTGTGAGGAGTGCTGATTGAGCCGCGTAGCATCCCATTCAGCTCATTGATTCGTAGTTCGTACGTATTTTTCACATAGTTGAGCACATCATCATGTACAGACCCTGCTGAGTGATTTTCTTCCAGATGCGTAATCACCTGTAGTGCCATTCTACGACGCAACTTGCGTTCTTCCTGTTTTTCATCGACATCCTCGCGCACATTGAGGGTTTCCACCAGCACGGGTAAGGTCAGCCCTTGTATAACCAGCGTAACCAGAATAACAATAAATGTGATGAACAAAATCAGGTCGCGAGCCGGAAAGGGTTGACCATTGGGTAAGGTATTGGGCAACGCCAAAGCACCAGCCAGCGAGACAACCCCACGCATACCCGCCCAACCAACAACCATAATCTGCTGCCAGGCTGGTTTGTCTTCGCGTTTGCGGATACGTGAACTGAGCAAGCGTGGCAGATAGGCGCCGGGAAACACCCATATCAGCCGACTAATAACTGCCACCACACTGATCAATAAGGCATAGTTGATCGCTTCAGGGAGCGTATATCCGTTCAGATCAGCCACAATCATGGGTAGTTGCAGACCGATCAGGATAAAGACGAGTCCATTGAGTAGAAAAACGACGATCTCCCAGACCGAATTTGTCTGTAATCGACTGTGATAGGTAAAAATCTGGGAGGTTCGGGCCGACAGAAATAAGCCCGTCGTTACCACGGCCAATACACCGGATAGGTGAAAGTTTTCGGCAATCAGGTAAGAGCCGTAGGGGGTTAGTAGTGTTATGGCCGTGCTGGTCACATTATCTTTACTGATGATTCGATGAACCCAAATCATTATCCAGCCAATGGCCAGCCCAATCGCTACACTAATCAACGCAATACCAATAAACTGATAACTGGCCTCCCAAAGGACAAAATGATTGGTGAGTATCGCCACTAGTCCATAGCGATAGATAATCAGGCTGGTAGCATCGTTTACCAGACTTTCGCCCTCAAGTATGGTCGTAATTTGCCTGGGTATGTTAAGTCCTCGCATAACGGACGTAGCCGCTACAGCATCAGGGGGTGCAATAATAGCTCCCAGCAAGTAGCCCTGCGCCAGTGAAAAACCAGGAATAAATGTGTGAGCAACCAGGGCGACCAGTGTTGAGGTGAATAAAACCAGGCCTACAGCCAGCAACGATACCGACCGACTGTATAATTTTAGTTCCAGATTATCGATCTGCCAGGCAGCCGAGTACAATAATGGGGGTAGGAAAACCAGGAAAACCTCATCTGGCGACAAAATAACGGGAGGTAAGCCCGGAATCCAGCCAATCAGAAGACCTACAATAACCAGTAGGATTGGATACGATATGCGCAGCCAACGGGCTATCACCACCAATAAGGTCGTGACGCCCAGCAGACCTGTTACAATTTCAATTGGATGCATTGAATGATCAGAATTGGAATGATTGCAGCTTAGCGGTTAAAGCCCAACAAATTTGCTATAACTTTGTCAGTAGACCATAACTGGTGATAGAGTAACAATTCTACTCATTATGAATTCATCAACCCGCCAGGTTTTTAAGAAGACCCCCAAAAACAGTCGGTTAGTTGAACAGGAAGAACAACGAAACGACATCGGCTTTGGCACCAAACTCACCGATGCCCAGGCCCGATTGGTCAATCAGGACGGGAGCTTCAATTTTGTTCATGCCAATGTCAGTTTATGGGACCAGTTAAATGTTTATAACCGACTCATTACCATGAGCTGGTCGCATTTTTTTGGCTGGATTTTACTGGCATATCTGACAGCAAATACGCTTTTTGCGGGCATATATATGCTGGCGGGTGCTGGCACTCTCGAAGGCATGGACGACGACTCCATTTATGGGCCCTTCTGGAAGTGTTTCTTTTTTAGCTCCCAAACACTCACGACCGTAGGCTATGGGCATATTTCACCCAATAGTTTCCTGACCAGTTGTATTTCGGCTTTCGAGTCGATGGTTGGGCTATTGGCATTTGCCCTCGCCACCGGGCTACTCTACGGTCGGTTTTCGCGCCCGGTAGCCCACATCCGTTTTTCGAAACACGCTGTACTGGCCCCCTATCTGGATGTAAATGCCTGGATGTTTCGAATTATCAACACCCGACCGAATCAGCTTATTAACCTGGAAATCACTGTTAGCTTATCAAGGGTGGAAGCAAATGACAAAGGTTCGCTGGCCCGAAAATATTATAACCTACATCTCGAGCGGAATAAAGTAGCTTTCTTCCCGGCCAACTGGACGCTGGTACACGCCATTACAGAAACCAGCCCTTTGTACGGCCTTACCGCTGAAGATCTGGAAAAATCAGATACTGAATTTTTGATTTCGTTTCAGGCACTGGACGACACCTTTGTGCAGGGTGTGCATCGACGTTTTTCGTACCGCCACGATGAGGTTCGCTGGGGGTATAAATTTCGGCCTATGTACGATGGGGCACAAACGGGTCGTGTCCTGCTTGACCTGGATAAGCTTGACGATATTGAAGAAGTACCGTTGAATTGAGTACCTCAAAAAACAATACATTAACGTTGATTCTACCTCCTTTTTTACAGCCCGGCGATACGGTTGGCGTAGTGGCTCCTGCGAGTTGGTTTCCTTACGAAGAATTAGCCGATGGGCTTCGCATTTTGCGAGAAGACTGGCAGCTAAACGTGATCGAAGGGGATAGTTTGCATACGATTGACGGACCTTTTGCCGGTTCAGATGACCTCCGGCGGGCCGACATTCAACGATTATTCGATGACCCAGGCGTTCGAGCTGTGTTTGCCGCCCGGGGTGGGTATGGTTGCTACCGCATTGCTGATGGTCTTGATCTGACGGGATTACGGGCTAATCCAAAATGGCTAATCGGTTTCAGCGACGTAACGGTATTACTCAGCCTGTTGTTCAACCATCAGATTGTGAGTCTGCACGGGCTTATGCCTCGTCAGTTTGGCGATCCTGACCGAGCCGCTTCACTGGAGTCGGTACGACAGTGGTTGTTTGGTGAAACGCCCGCTCAGTACACCGTACCCGTACATCCCCTTAACCGTCTCGGTCAGGTCACAGGTGCATTAGTAGGGGGCAATTTGACCATGCTGAGTAATTCGATCGGTACGCCTACCGATGTGGATTTGTCTGGAAAAATTCTGTTCATCGAAGACATCGACGAAACGTTTTTCTCCCTCGACCGCATGCTCACCCAGTTTCGGCGGGCCGGGCGGCTGGCCAATCTGGCCGGTTTGGTCGTCGGCCAGTTTACCGATATGCGTGCTAACACGTCGCTTCCTTTTGGTAAGGACGCCTTCGAGATTATTGCCGATGCCGTTTCGGCCTACAGCTACCCGGTGCTGTTTGATTTTCCGGCTGGGCACGTTCCGTTCAACCTGGCGTTGCCAATTGGTCAGGAAGTCGAACTTGTCGTAGCAAAACAAAACGTGCGGATTAATTTTTCGACAGGATTTACAGGATGAACATGATTTCTGATTGTTAAGAGTCAAATCATGTTCATCCTGTAATCCTGTCGAAAAATTAATCTCATGCTTTTCTCCAATTCTGTCGTCTGGATTACGGGCGCATCGTCTGGTATCGGAGAGGCCGTTGCGTTAGCCCTATCTAAGCAGCAAAACATATCTCTTATACTATCTGCGCGTCGTGCCGATGAGTTACAGCGGGTCGCTAACCAAACGGGTCTACCAGCATCCCAGGTATTGATCGTACCGATGGATATGACGGATATAAAAAGCTTGCCTGCACATGTAGAAACGGTACGCCAGCGATTTGGCCGTATTGACTATTTATTTCAAAACGCGGGCATCAGCCAGCGAAGTATGGTAGCTGATACCGATTTTTCGGTTTACCGGCAGATTATGGAAGTCAATTTTTTCGGGGTGGTTGCGCTCACCAAAGCCGTTTTACCGATTATGCTGGCACAGGGCAACGGCCATTTTGTAGTGACCAGTAGTGTAGCGGGAAAATTAGCCACCAAACAACGCTCCGGCTACTGTGCCAGTAAACATGCCCTACACGGCTTTTTCGATGCCCTTCGGTCGGAAGTCTATGAGGCTGGTCTTCGTGTAACCATTGTGTGTCCTGGCTATATCCGAACAGCTATTTCGCTCAATGCCCTGGAAGCCAGTGGGCAGAAGCATAACAGAATGGATGATAATCAGGAAGAGGGAATGGCTCCCGACACCTTTGCCCAGCGGTTGCTACAGGCTGTTGATGCGCAAAAAGAGGAAGTCTATATTGGAGGGTCTGAAATCTACGGCATCTACCTCAAACGATTCTTTCCGAACCTATTATCCAGAATTCTTCGCAATCGAAAAGGGGTTTAAACACAGAGGCACAGCGAACATAGAGATAAAACTTTGTGTTCGCTGTGCCTCTGTGTTTACATTTCTACTGACCACCCAGAGTCAATTCCTTAACGGCAACGCCTTTGTTGGCGAATTCCATATAATCGGTAGTTAGGCGGCATAACGATTTCATCCCCAGCACAAAACCGCCTTCGTCGATGTAAAAATCGGGCGTATGGTGCGAAGGCACTTCCGTTCCTTTTTTGCCTTTAGGCATTCCTCCCAGGAAGAAAAAGAAGCCTGGCACTTTTTGCTGGTAGAACGAGAAATCTTCGGCTCCGGTTTGCGCAGGCGTAATTTTCACATTGTTCTTTCCGGCAACCGTTTCGAGCGATGGAATCATCTGGTCGGTTAGTTTCGGATCGTTGTATGTAACCGGATACATCACATCAATCTTCACTTCGGCTTTAGCGCCAGCGCTTTCGGCAATATTGGTAGCGATCTCGTTAATCCGGCGATGCACCAGTTGCTGGGCTTCGGGGCTGAAGGTGCGAATGGTACCAATCATGTTTGCTTCTTCGGGAATAATATTCTGACGGATACCACTATGCAATGCACCAACCGTTACCACGGCAGGGTTATCGGTTAATGTAAGGTTACGACTTACAATAGTTTGCAAGCCCATAACTACCTGTGCTGACGTTACGATAGGGTCTACACTCGACCAGGGAGCCGCACCATGCGCCTGCTTTCCTTTAATTTTAATCGCATACGAATCAACTGCAGCCATCGTAGCGCCCGGACGGTACTTAATGGTTCCTACTTCGGTTTGTGAGTTGATATGCAGTCCAAAAATGGCATCCACTTTCGGGTTTTCCAGAACCCCCTCTTTCACCATCAGATAAGCGCCCCCCTCTTCACCCTGGGGAGCCCCTTCTTCGGCTGGCTGAAAAATAAACTTAACCGTTCCACGCAGATCAGCCTTAACGGATGTCAGAATTTCAGCTACCCCCATCAAAATGGCCACGTGCGAGTCGTGTCCGCAAGCGTGCATAACCCCCGTTTGCTGGCCATTATACTCCGTCCGCTCCTGCGATTTAAAGGGAATATCGACCCGCTCGGTTACTGGCAATCCGTCCATATCAGCCCGAAGCGCCACCACCGGGCCGGGTTTACCTCCCTTTAGCAAACCCACAACGCCAGTTTTGCCCACACCCGTTTTCACCTCCATACCCAGCGACTGCAAATGGGCGGCAATTTTGGCGGCTGTCTGAAACTCCCGGTTTCCCAATTCAGGATGCTGGTGAAAATCCCGACGCCAGGTTACCACCTTTTTCTCAAGGCTTTCAGCCATTTTATCCATCCGGGTATTCAACGTAGCCACCTGCGCAACTACCGATTGCGTCAGAAGCCCGCCCAAAAGCAGTGAAGAGATTAATAAATTATGCTTTTTCATCAAAAAAGACAGTTTTTGAAACTTAGTTCGATTAGCGTTCAATTTACGGATAAGTCAGTAGAAAATAAGGCTATTATAGCTACTCCCTCATCAAACAGTTCCGATCTTATCACCTCACCATGTTATATTTTCCGTTTATCGACTAGGACAAAATTCTTTCCGCAAGGCACTTTTGCTTATTTTCCCGTTGATAAGTCATCGTTTATGCAATCGCCCAGTTTATATTTCCTGCTAATCGTTCTGCTGATACAGGCACGCGTTGCCCAAAGTGAGATACGAGTATCGTCGCCCAATGGCCGTATCGATTTTATTTTCAACCTAAGCCAAACAGCACCTACTTACAGAATTCTATTCAATAAAAAGGTCCTGGTCGATAACTCCACGCTGACGCTCACGTTTCAGAACGATGACCTGTTTGGCCCGAATCTGATTCAGCAAAAGCCAACCATCGAAACCATTGACGATACCTATGAACTGGTAGTGGGGAAAGTCAGAAAAGTGCATACCGTTTATCGGGAAGCGGCTATACCCCTGGTTGAACGGGATAAAGCAGGCAAATCGGGCCGACAGATTACTTTATGGGTTCGGGTATTCGACGATGGGGTCGCTTTCCGATATGAATTCCCGAAGCAGGCAAACTGGGAATCGTATGTACTTACCGATGAGCATACTACGTTTCAGCTACCACAGAATCCAACGGTCAGGGCTCTGTTTCTACCCAACTTTACCACCTCGCACGAGGGAATTTATACGACGATTCCATTGGCGAAGATCAAAAACGACACCCTGATGGACATGCCCGCGCTGTTTGAGTTCCCCAATAAAACGTATCTGGCTATTACAGAAGCAGCACTGGTCAACTATGCAGGCATGTATCTGGTGAAAAAGAATAATGTGCTGACCAGTCAGCTTTCGCCCTTACCGAACCAGACAGCGGTAAAGGTAAAAGCCACATTACCCCATCAAACACCCTGGCGCGTTATGCTCATTAGCGACCGCATCGGTGCGCTGATCGAATCAAATATGCTGACCAGCCTCAATGAACCCAATAAGATCGAAGATATTTCCTGGTTGAAACCCGGCAAAACCACTTTCCCATGGTGGAACGGGAACATAACCCCCGACACCACCTTTGCCCCCGGCAACAACTTCGAAACCCAGAAGTATTACATTGATTTCTGTGCCGCCAATCACATCGATTATCATTCCGTGGTCGAATATGGATTACACGAATGGTACGTCAACGATGGGGCAGGCTTCGTACCGGGTCCGAACGTCAATGCCGCCAAAGCCGTACCGGGGCTGGATATGCAACAGGTGTGCGATTATGCCAAAAGCAGAGGTGTTGGTATTCGGGTATGGGTGTATTGGTCAGCGCTCTATCCAAAACTGGAAGAAGTCTTTACCCAGTACGAAAAATGGGGAATCAGCGGCCTGATGGTCGATTTTATGGACCGCGACGATCAGGAAATGGTCAATATTCAGAATGAGATTTTGCGCTCGGCAGCCCGGCATAAATTGCACATCCAGTTTCACGGAGCCTATAAACCGACAGGCCTACACCGCACCTACCCCAACGAACTCACCCGCGAAGCTACCCTTAACTACGAAACCAACAAATGGAGTGGGCTCGACACGCCCGATCACGACATTATGTTTCCATTTACCCGACTTCTGGCTGGCCCGACAGATATGCACCTCGGTGGTTTTCGAGCCGTCCCCGATAAACAGTACAAAATTCAATATACCCGACCCCTTATGCACGGTACCCGCTGCCACCAGTTGGCGATGTACGTTGTGCTCGAAAGTTACCTCAATATGGTATGCGACTACCCAGACGCCTACAAAGGGCAACCAGGTTTCGCGTTCATCCAGCAAGTGCCCACTACCTGGGACGAAACCCGCATTTTGAATGCCGAAGTAGGTCAATACATTACGGTAGCGCGTCGCAAAGGGACCGACTGGTTTATTGGCAGTATTACCAACTCAACTGCCCGCGAATTATCCGTCAAACTGGATTTTCTATCCGACGGAAATTATACAGCCGAACTATACGCAGATGCGCCAGATGTTGCCCAAAACCCAAATCACCTCATCCAGCAAACGCAAACGGTCGGTCGGCTGGAAGTCGTTTCGCTGACATTAGCGGCTGGCGGAGGTCAGGTAATGCGACTACGAAAGCAGTAATTGTATACACAATAGTCATAGGACAAAACGGCTTTCTTTCGAAGAATTCTATAATGTTTAGGATAGGCATTATCTTTGCGTCCTTAAAAATTACCTCATCAATAGCTTCCTGAAAATGAATAATGGACAATGCACAATGAAAAATGTGCACTAGCGTAACCGTATCATTATTCATTCTACATTATTCATTTTACATTACTCTATGCAGGTTCTTAAATTCGGTGGCACCTCCGTCGGTTCCGTAGAAAGTATAAAACTGGTTCTTCAAATCATTGATAACCACCGCCAAAATGGCGACCAGATTGCTGTAGTTTTTTCGGCAATGGGGGGTGTTACTAACCAGCTTATCGAAATCGGACGCATGGCCACTACCGGCGAAACAGACTATATGGAACTGGTTCGGCGGATTGAAGACCGACACTTCAACGTGGTGAAAGCCCTCATTCCCATCAAGGAACAGAGCAAAGTGTTTGCCCACATTCGTGGGATCATCAACGAACTGGAAGACCTGCTACGTGGCGTTTCGCTCATCCGGGAGCTATCAGCCCGCACCCACGACCTGATTACCAGCTTTGGCGAGCGCTTATCCACAACGGTCATTACCGAATGTGTAAAAAGTCGCGGGATAGCGGCACAGTATTGTGATGCCCGTAAGCTGATCAAGACCGATGCGCAGTTTGGTCATGCCGAAGTCAACTATACCCTGACGAACCAGCTGATTCAGGAGTACTTTGCCAAGACAACGGATTTACAGTTAATTACAGGCTTTATCGGCTCCACCGAGAAAAACGAAACAACCACACTCGGCCGGGGTGGCTCAGATTACACGGCCTCGATCATCGGGGCTGCGCTGAATGCGGAAGTGATCGACATCTGGACGGATGTGGACGGGATGATGACGGCCGACCCCCGGAAGGTGCCCAATGCCTTTAACATTCCAACCATTACCTATGCCGAAGCTATGGAACTCAGTCACTTCGGTGCGAAAGTCATTTATCCGCCGAGTCTGCAACCAGCCTTTGCCCGTAATATTCCGATTCGGGTTCTTAATACATTCAACGCTACGCACAATGGCACAGTCGTGAGTCGGACTGCCGAACGGCGTCAATATACCATTACGGGTATTTCGAGCATCGACGACATTGCCCTGGTCAACGTACAAGGTTCGGGTATGATCGGTGTAGCGGGTGTATCGGCCAAGTTATTTGGTGTATTAGCTGCTCACCGGATCAGTGTCATTCTGATTTCGCAGGCTTCGTCGGAACACTCCATCTGTTTTGCCATCGACCCACGGGGGGCTGATAACGTAAAAGCCATTCTGGAAGCTGAATTTGCTACCGAAATCGAACACGGGCATATCGACAGCATTGCCATCGAGCGTGACTTGTCGGTGATTGCCACGGTAGGCGAAGGCATGAAAAAAAGCTCCGGTATCGCCGGAAAACTGTTTTCGGTACTGGGTAAAAATGGGGTAAACATTGTGGCTGTTGCGCAGGGCTCATCGGAGATTAACATCTCGGTTGTTATCAACAAGAACAACCTGTCGAAGGCCCTCAACTCGCTGCACAATATCTTCTTCCAGTCCGAAGCCCGCGTGCTGAACCTGTATCTGGTCGGTACGGGTCTGATTGGCAAAACCCTGTTAAAGCAAATCCATGACCAGTCGGAATTTCTGCGGACCGAAAAACTGCTGAAAGTGTGTGTGGTAGGCATGACGAACAGCCGAAAAATGCTGCTCGACCCCAAAGGCATTTCGCTGGACGACTGGCACGAACGGCTTTTAACCGAAGGCGTAACCACCTCGTTACCCGCCTTTGTGGATCGAATTAAAGATTATAACCTGCCCAACTCGGTATTCATCGACTGTACATCGGATAAAGACATTGTGCAGTTTTATGAATCGCTGCTGGACAGCAATATCTCCGTTGTAACTCCCAACAAAGTAGCCAACTCAGGCCCCTATAGTGAATATCGGCGTTTGCAGCGTACGGCCCTGAATCGGGGAGTTAAATTTCTGTACGAAACCAACGTCGGTGCAGGCTTGCCCATCATCAACACCGTGCAGGGGCTGATGACGGCAGGTGATCGTTTCCTGAAAATCGAAGCGATTCTATCAGGAACGTTATCGTTCATTTTCAACACCTTCCGCCCCGGAACCTCCTTCGCCGATGTAGTCCGCGAAGCGAAGGAAAAAGGCTATACCGAACCCGATCCCCGCGACGATCTGAGCGGGCTGGATGTAGCCCGAAAAATCCTGATCCTGGCCCGCGAAGCCGGTTTCCCACTCGAACCGGAAGACATCACGATTACCCCCCTACTACCCGAAGTTTGCCA
>Ga0209933_1001224_pt1 | contig 27118 bp, 23 predicted proteins | sample ThiBiot_300_biof_FD_183944 | JGI IMG/M metagenome (GOLD analysis project Ga0209933, IMG submission 183944) | Wastewater bioreactor microbial communities from Cape Town, South Africa - Thiocy_cont_300_biof (SPAdes) | ecosystem: Engineered > Bioremediation > Thiocyanate > Unclassified | place...
CGACTACCTCTGGAACGAAATTGACCGACCCCTCGAACGCTTCAGGCCAATCCGGGCTAACCGCTTCAATCCAAACAACTTCAAATTCCCTTAGCGTGTATTAATGTAGAAATGCCCACGGAGCCCCACGCCGTCGGAGCAATCCATCGGCAGGTTGATCTGGCTGCGATAGGCCGCGTCCAGCAATTTCTCGCCCGCCCGACATTCCACGAAGCGCGTGACGCCGTCTTCGAAATTCAATGCGATCCGGTAATTGCTCATGGTTTCTCCTCCCCGACAAAGGCGAGCCTTCTGGTCTGTCAGATGTGATAGATGTCGATGACCTGGCGGATGTAATCGTTCTTCAGAACGACCTTCTTGGCGGTAATCAGGAAACCCGTTCCGGTGCGACGCAGGGTCAGGAACACCGTGCCAAAGAACTGGTCGGTGATCTGGTAGCGATGATTGAGCGTGAGAAAATTGTAGCGAAGCTTGATCTCCGCGCTCTGGTCCGAGAGGATCTCAATGTTCGAGATCATGTGGCTCGTTCGCGGCTCCGGTGTCGATGCGCCCGATCGCTCCGTCTTGATGCGGAAAACGCGATCCTCGAGCCCGCCGCGGTCCGGGTAATAGATCAGGGAGATTTCGCTCTGCGGATCCTCCGTCAACTGGTCGTCGTCATCCCAGGCCGGCATCCAGTAGCTGGCATCGTCGGCATAGCAGGTCAGCCACTCGTCCCATTGGCGGTCGTCGAGGAGGCGGGCTTCGCGGTAGAGGAAGGCGGCAATTTGGGTCTCGATCGCGCTCATGCGGACGCTCCTTCGATCTCTGTGGCAAGCGCGTTGCGCATCACCTTGGCCCAGTATTCGTGCTGGCGCACGAAGAGCCCTTCGTCCTCGCTGCGTTCGCCCGAGAGCAGGGGCTTCAGACCCATCCGGCGCGCGTTATCGTCCGGCCCGTCGATCCAGAGCGGTGCACCTCTGGAAAGGTCGTTCCAGAGCGCCGCGGTTCCGGCATAGCCGGTCTGACAGGCGCGGAACTCTTCGAGGTCGTCTGCGGTGCCCATGCCTGACACGTTGAAGAAGTCCTCGTATTGCCGGATACGCAGTGCCCGGTCGGCCGCACTTTCGCCCTTGGGCGCAAAGCAGAAGATGCTGATCTCGGTCTTGTCGACGCTGATCGGGCGCGTCACGCGGATCTGCGTGCTGAACTGGTCCATCAGGAAGACGTTCGGGTAGACGCACAGATTGCGGGTCTGGTTGACGATGAAATCGGCCTTGTCGCTGCCAACCCGTTCCCGGATTTCGTCGCGCCTGTTGTAGACCGGGCGCACTTCCGGGTTCATGGTATTGGTCCAGAGGAGGATATGTCCGTTGTCGAAGCCGTAGACGCCGGCAACCGACCGGCTCCAGCTATTGGCGTCGACGGCCTTGGTGCCCTCTTCCTTGCGGCGGCCCATGGTCGCGGCATAGTTCCAGTGGACGGAGCTGACGTGATAGCCGTCGCAGCCGTTCTCCATCTGGAGCTTCCAGTTGCCGTCATAGATGTAGGACGAGTTCCCGCGCAGAACCTCGAGGCCTTCAGGGGCCTGGTCGACGATCTGGTCGATGATTACTTTCGTCTCGCCGAGGAAATCCTCGATCGATGCGACATCGGCATTGAGACTGCCGAACAGGAAGCCGCGATAGTTTTCGAAGCGGGCCACACGCGTCAGGTCATGCGACCCGTCCTTGGCGAACTGTTCCGGATATTGGGTCGTCTTTTCGTCCTTCACCTTCAGCAGTTTGCCGTTGTTGGAGAAGGTCCAGCCGTGGAAGGGACAGGTAAACGAGCCCTTGTTGCCATGCTTGCGACGGCACAGCATCGCACCGCGATGGGCGCAGGCATTGATCACCGCATGGAGCGTCCCGGTCTTGTCGCGCGTGATGACGATCGGCTGGCGACCGATCGAGGTGGTGTAATAATCGTTTACCTCCGGGATCTGGCTTTCATGGGCGAGATAGACCCAGTTGCTCTCGAAGATGTATTTCATCTCCAGTTCGAACAGGTCCGGATTGGTGAAGATGTCGCGGCGGCATCTGAAGACGCCAGCTTCGTGATCGTCTTCGACCGCATTGGCCAGCAGGTCCTGCAGGGCAGCATGCTTGTTGATGATCTTGGACACGGTTTCTCTCCCACCGCGGAGGGGATAGATCCCCGCCGTGGCAACGATGTCGATGGATTGGGACGAAGGGGGAGGTGGTCCGGTCTTCCCGGACCACCTGTCGGGTCAGGCAGCGGCGCGCGGGCGCAGGGCATTCACCTGGTTGTCGACGCCGTCGACGAGGGCAGTCAATTTGATGTCGAATACGATTTCGGCAAAGGGACCGGTAAGACCGTTCGCCGTGATGCTGGCGTCGTCGGTGCGTTCGATGACGTCGGGCACCAGACCGTCACGGGTCGCATAGGCGAAATCGTCGTTGATCAGCGGATCGCCGGCGATATTGATCTGTGTCGTCAGCTTGCGGTGATCATCGGCGCTGACGAAGAAGTGGATATGGGCCGGACGCTGGCCATGGCGGCCGAGCGCAGACAGGAGCTTCTCGGTCGGGCTGCCCGGGGGAACGCCATAGCCGTGCGGCACGATGCTCTGGAACTTGTAGCGGCCGTGCTCGTCGGTAATGATCGTGCGGCGCATGTTGAAGGGCGCCTGCCTGCCCGTCGGATCGAAGTGTGAGTAGAAGCCGCGCGTGTCGCAATGCCAGACTTCGACCTTTGCCCCGGCGCTCGGCTTGCCGTCGGCGCCATAGACGGTGCCGTGCATGATCAGCGTGTGACCGTCTGTGTCGGTGCCATCGTCGAGACGGGCAAAGCCTTCACAGACCGGAGCTCCGGCCACGTAGAGCGGTCCCTCGATCGTCCGCGGCGTTTCGTTCTTGATGCCGAGTGCTTCGTCGATGGCGTCCAGACGCTCATCGAGGAAATGGTCGAGGCCAAGGCCCGGGGAAATCAGGCCGGCCTGACCCGCGGCACCGATCTCGTTGATCCAGGCAATTGCGGTCCAGTATTCGTCGGGCGTCACGTCGAGGTCATCGATCGTCTTGAAGAGATCGGATACGACCCGGTGGACGATTTGCTTGACGCGCGGATTGCCGCTCGTCTTGTCCTGGCCGCTCAGGACCTTCAGAAAGTCCTGGATGTCGGGGCGGTTGAAGATCTTTACGCTCATGTCATGTCCTCCTCACATGGGTTGAATTGCGCCGGCCGCTGCCGGCATGTCGTCAACTGTCGTCGTCTCGAACAGCCGAGGGATGGCGCAGCAGCGGCATCACTTCGATGTCCATGAATTTGAAAAGGGGCAGGCCGGAGAGAAGCCCATGCAGCTCCTCATTGTCGGCCACGTCGAAAATGCTGACGTTCGCGTAGTGGCCGGCGATCCGCCAGATATGCCGCCACTTGCCTTTTGCCTGCAGGTCTTGCGAATAGCGCTTCTCGCGCTGCAAGATTTCTGCGGCCTCCTGCGCTGGCAGATCATGCGGCAGATTGACCGTCATCTTGACGTGAAACAGCATGGTCTTCTCCTCATTCCGTCGCGCAGGTCATGTGGCGAGATCCCTCGCGTGTGAAGTGTTTCAGCCTGTCCGGGTCCAGCGTGATGCCAAGCCCTGGGGCCGTCGGCACGGCCAGCGAGAAATTGCTGTAGTCGAGCGGCTTTTCGAGGATCTCTTCGGTGAGAAGCAGTGGTCCGAAAAGCTCGGTTCCCCATTTCAGATCAGCAAAGGTCGAGAAGAGATGGGCCGAAACCACGCTGCCGATCGCCCCTTCCAGCATGGTGCCGCCGTAGAGCTCGATACCGGCGGCATCGGCGATCGCTGCCACACGCTGAGCGTTAAAAGGTCCGCCGCTCTGCTCCACCTTCACGGCAAAGACATCCGCCCCATTGCTGCGCGCGATCTCGAAGGCGCTTTCCGGCCCGCTCAAGGCCTCGTCCGCCATGACGGCGATCGGGAAACGGCGAACCAGTCGACCGAGGGCGGCCGTGGATCGGACCGGCTGCTCGACCAGTTCACAGCCGGCATCGGCAAGAGCGGCGATGCCGAGATTGGCTTCGGTCTCGGTCCAGGCCATGTTGACATCGGCACGCACGGCGCCGCGCTCGCCGAGTGCCCGCTTGATCGCTGCGACATGGGCGACATCTTCGCGAACCGATCGCCGCCCGATCTTCAGCTTGAAGATCGCATGGCGATTAAGGGCGAGCATCTGCTCGGCCTCATCGATATCGCGTGCGGTATCGCCCGATGCGAGTGTCCAGGCGACGGGGAGGCGATCACGGCGGCGGCCGCCGAGGAGTTCGCTGACCGGCAGCCCGACGCGCTTGCCCTGGGCGTCGAGAAGAGCGGTTTCCACCGCGCTCTTGGCAAACCGATTGTCCTTCACCATCTTGCCAAGTCGCGCCATCAGGGACTGGATGCGGGTGGCGTCTTCGCCGAGCATCACCGGTGCGAAATAGCGATCGATGGAAAGCTTCATGCCTTCCGGGCTTTCGCCGCCATAGGCCAGACCGCCGATGGTCGTACCTTCGCCGATGCCCACAATGCCGTCGCTGCAATGGATCATCACAAGCATCAGCGTCTGGCCGTTCATCGTCGTGACCGAGAGCTTGTGTGGCCGGATCGTCGGCAGGTCGACAAGCATTGTTTCGATGCGTTCGACGGTGGGGGCAGCGGCAAGCGCCTGGAGTGGGGGGTGAATGGTCGCGTTCATGGGGCATTGATGTGCGAACTCACCTCCGCCGTCCAAGATTGATTGAGTGTTGCATGATACCTTCAGAGTATGATGTTTGATTTGCCTGCTGTATTTTCGGGATGATTTAGGTCATTCTGTTGAAATTATGCTCAACACAGGCAGGGACGATCATGGATCTTCGACAGCTCCGGTACTTCGTGGCGGTGGCCAGGGAACGCAATTTCACGCGGGCCGCGGAGATCCTGCATATCGCGCAGCCGCCGCTGAGCCGGCAGATCCAGTTGCTGGAAGAAGAACTCGGCGTAGAGCTCGTCATCCGCTCCAGCCGGCCGGTTCGCCTTACGGAAGCCGGCCGCGTCTTCTATGAACAGGCCCTGCAGATCCTCGGCCGCGTCGAGCAGATGAAGGAGGCGACCCGTCGTGTCGGCCTTAACCAGAACAGCGTGCTGTCGATCGGCTTCGTCGCATCCACCCTTTATGGCGGGCTGCCGGCACTCGTTCGCAAGCTACGGCAGCAGGCGCCGGATCTCGATATCCAGCTTCTGGAGATGATGTCGGTCCACCAACTCCCCGCCTTGAAAGAGGGACGGATCGACATCGGCTTTGGACGGCTGCGCCACGCCGATACCGCCATCGTGAGCACGGTGCTCCGAGAGGAGCGTCTGGCCGTCGCTATCCCCGAAGGCACCCCGCTCGCCTCCAAGAGCGATGCCATCCCGCCGGAAGCCCTTGCGGGAGAAAAACTGATCGTCTACCCGCGCGAACCGCGCCCGAGCTTCGCGGACCAGGTTCTGAATTTCCTGCTCGACCGCGATGTCCGTCCGGCGGAGATACTGGAGGTCAGCGAGATCCAGACAGCCCTTGGCCTCGTGGCTGCAGAAGCAGGCCTGTGCGTCGTACCGTCGTCAGCCCGCAAGCTGAGATCCGATGTTCACTATCGTCTTCTTTCGGGTGACAGGGCCACCTCTCCGATCATCCTCAGCCACCGTGCCGGCGACAGCTCCCCGCATATCGAGCTCGTCAAGCAGCTGATCCAGGAAATGTATCAGGAGAACCCACCCTGGCTCGGTCTCGAGCACAATCTGACGATTGCGAACTCCATCGGCCCGGAGGGATAGGTTGCATCAAAGCAATGACCATTGCTTCCGGAGCGTCGGGCGCCCGGCGACCCCGCTCGTGCCAGCGGCCGGCCGAAATGTCTCAAGCAGCGGTGTATTGGGGAGATGTTGTCGGCTTTGCGCCGGAATGGACGGCGGAGCTTGCCGACCGCGACATCGTCATTGCAAGGCCGCTTGCACGGCCATCTTGGGTAGGGGTGCGGTTGCCCTGTGCGTGACCTTGCGGGTTGGACGGCAAGCGCGATGTCTTCGGCCGGGTTGCGCAAGCCGCCGGTGGTCGAATTGCCTGAGCGCGTTTGCAGCCCTTTATCTCGCCCCGCCGGTAGATCCGCGCGCCTTCTCCCGGAACTCCCCCGGCGGAACGCCGAAATGGGCCTTGAAGACACGGGAGAACTGGGTCTGGTCGCTGAAGCCCCAACGGTAGGCGATCTCCGCGGCGGTCTGATTGTTGTTGGGGTCGGCCAGCGCGTCCCGACAGGCGGCCAGCCGCTGGTCGCGGATCCAGCCCCTCACCGTCTGATCGGTGTCCTTAAACAATTCGTGGAGATAACGCGTGGAGATGCCGCAGGCTTGTGCGATGCGCTCCGGCCCGAGATCGAACTCGTGAAGGTTGGTGCGGATATAGGCCTCGATACGCGCCAGATGCGCGGCGCGAACGGTCGAGTTGCCCGACGTGAGCACACGGTCGTCGGCCTTGATCGCCAGCACGAGCAGATCGACCAACTGGCGGCCGACCGTCGCCCTTGCCTCCTGTGTCATCCCGTCGAAACGTGCGGGCAGGAGCTGCAACATGTCGTTGAAAAGGCCGCCCGCACCATTGTTTGCCTCGAACTGCAAAGTACAGAATCTGTCTGGCGCCCGTAGACGGCCGGTCAAGGCATCCGCATCGACCTTCAGCACCCACATGTCGGCCGGTTCGGCATGGCTGAACTGGTAGGGCTCACTGCTGCGCTCCAAAATGAAGCCGCCCGGTCGGCATTTGACGTCGCGACCGCTCTGGGAAAAGTACACTTCTGCCTTTGCCGGCACGGTCACGAGGAACTCCTCCTCCCTGGCCCCGCGGAAATGGTGGGGCAGGCGCAGATATTGAAGCGAATCTGAGGTGAGGCGGGAGATGGACACATCGCCGAACCGCCAGGTGGTCAGGTCGCCGGAAAAACGGTCGGCTTCGCGGAAGCGAAGGTCGAGCGGAAAATAGGCCGACGCGATGGCCTCGTGCCAGTGGCGGCTGCGGTCCGGCGCGCGCGTCGCGCCTGTCGTGATGCTCGTCTTCATGCGGGCTCGTCCTCTTGGGATCGAAGGTACGCACAGGATTTCTGCCAGGCAATGAAAATGGCAGCTTATGCGTCGGCGCGCAAATCGTTGTTCCCTGCCTGCAAAGACGCAGGCAGAAATCTCTGCCTAGATTGATCCTGGCTTCAACGGTGCGACAGATACCGGCTGCCGGGGAACAGACATTTCAGCTAGACGACCGGTTTCCAGGCCGTCGGTTCTCGCCCTCAACCAGCGTGAACACGATGCTTCATACCCAGACTGCAAAAGTAGACCCGATCACGCTCTCGGTCGTGCGGGGCATGCTCGAGACGACCCAGCGCGAAATGACGCTTGCGCTCGAAAAGACGGCGCGCTCGTCGGTCTTCAACCTGGCGCACGACTATTCGACGGCGCTCTTCAACGCCCGGCCGGAGATGATCCTGCAGGGCCAGGACATCCCGATCCATCTCGGCTCGCTCATCCCAGCAATGAAGGCGGTTGCCGCCTTCTTCGGTGACGACATCCATGAAGGCGATCTCTTCCTGCACAACGACCCGGCCTTTGGCGGCAGCCATGCCATCGACACCTGCATGTACAAGCCGGTCTTCTACAAGGGCGAGCTGGTCTACTGGACCGTCTGCAAGGGGCATCTCACCGACATTGGCGGTCCGGTCCCGGCCGGGTACAACCCGAACGCCACGGAGATCTACGCCGAGTGCCTGCGCATCCCGCCCGTCAAGATCTGGGACCGCGGCAAGCCGCGCCATGACGTGCTCAACATGATCCTCACCAACATGCGGGCTCGCCGCGACCAGGAGGGTGACTTCCGTGCGCTCATCGGCGCCTGCCAGGTGGGGGAGCGCAACCTCATCGCCATGCTCGACAAGTACGGCAAGGCCGAAGTGGACGCCTGCGTCGACACGCTGCTCGATATGGCCGACCGCCACATGCGGGCGCTGATCGCCACCGTGCCGGACGGCACCTATGAAGGCTCCGCCATCCTCGAGGATGCAGGCCACGGCTTCGGCGATTTCGAGATCAAGGCGACGGTGACCATCACCGGAGACAGCTGCCATATCGCGATCGATAGCCCGCCGCAGGTGCCCTATTTCATCAACTCCTACGAAGGAAATTCCCATTCCGGCGTCTATCTCGGGCTGATGATGTTTGCGGCTTTGCCGCCACCCTACAATGAAGGGCTCTATCGCTGCGTCAGCCTCGACTTCGGCCCGAAGGGCACGCTGTGCAACGCACAGGAGCCGGCCCCGCACATGAACTGCACGACGACGCCCATGGAAACCCTGACGGACGCCGTGCGCCTGGCCTTCGAGAAGGCGATGCCCTCCAAGGTTTCGGCTTCCTGGGGCCATGCCAACGGCCTCAACATTGCCGGCCGTGACGCCCGCAACAACGAGGAATTCGTGACCATGGTGCTCGCCACCGTTATTTCCGGAGGCGGGGCAACACCCAAGCAGGACGGTTGGCACGCGGTTGGCCCGGAATGCTGCTTCGGGGCGCTGACCTCGGGCGATGTCGAGCTGCTCGAATATTCCTATCCCATCGTCATCCACCGCTATGCGCTGATGACCGACTCGGGCGGCGCCGGCAAGTTCCGCGGCGGCTCGGGCACGGCCTGGGAGGTCGAGCCGCTCAATGGCGACATCCTTTGCATCGGCTTCGGCGAGGGCCGGCGCATCCCGGCCATGGGGGCGGCGGGCGCCAAGTCTGCGATGGTCGACACCAAGGTCGGCCGGGTGGAGCTGCGCCGCGACGGCAAGGTCGAGGTCGAGCGGAAGAACATCATCGAGACCATCAAGCCTGGCCAGACGATCACCAACCTCAATCCGGGTGGCGGCGGCTACGGCAATCCGTTCGAGCGGCCGGTCGAGAAGGTGGTCTGGGACGTGCGCAACGGCCTCGTCTCCATCGAGGGCGCCCGCCTCGACTATGGCGTCGTGATCGCGAACCCGCAGACCCTCGAGGTCGATACGGCCGCAACCGAACGGCTCAGAGCCACCGCGTAAGGAAAACCAGACATGACCATGCATTCCTACCGCCTCGGCATCGATGCCGGCGGCACCTTCACCGACTTCGTCATCGCCGACCGTGCGACCGGTGAGGTCAAGCTCTTCAAGGCGCTTTCCACGCCCTCCGATCCCACCAAGGCCATCGAGAACGGCCTGGGGCTGATCGCCGCCGATCTCGGTCGGCCGATCGAGGACATCATCGCAAACTGCGACCTCTGCATCAACGGCACCACGGTCGGTCTCAACGCGCTCATCACGCATCGTGGTGGCAAGACGGGCCTGATCTGCACGGCGGGCCACGAGGATTCCATCGAGATCCGCAATGGTCACAAGGAGGACGGCTTCCGCTACGATCCCGAATATCCGGCTGCAACCATGCTGGTGCCGCGCTATCTCAGGCGCGGCGTGCGCGAGCGCATCCTGTCGGACGGCTCGGTGCGCACGCCGCTCAACGAGGAGGACGTGCGCGAGGCCTGCAGGCTCTTCCTGAAGGAAGGCGTCGAGACCGTCGCCATCTCCTTCGTCTGGTCGGTGCTCGATCCAAGCCACGAGCGGCGCGCGGCCGAAATCGTACGCGAGATGATGCCGGAGGCAATCCTGACCGTCGGCGTCGAACTCTACCCGCAGGTGCGCGAATATACCCGCACCTCCACCGCGGTGACGAACGCCTATCTCGCCCCCGTCATGCGTCGCTATGTCATGGCGGTCGACGCCTATTTCCGACAGCTCGGGGCCAAGCAGCCGGTGCGCTATTTCCAGTCGAACGGCGGGCTTGCCGTGGGTCAGGTCATGACCGACCGCTCGGTCTACGCCATCAATTCCGGTCCGGCGTCAGCGCCGCAGGCGGGTCTCTATGCTGGCGCGCCTTTCGACCACAAGAACGTCATCACCGTCGACATGGGCGGCACGTCCTTCGACATTACGCTCACCCGCAACGGCCAGACCAACCTCAACAAGAATATCGACTTCCTGCGCTACCGCATCGGCGTTCCGATGATCCAGGTCGAGACGCTGGGCGCGGGCGGCGGCTCGATCGGCTGGATCGATCCGCTCGGTCTCCTGCAGGTCGGCCCGCAATCGGCCGGCTCCGAGCCGGGCCCGGCCTGCTACGGCCGCGGCGGCACCGAGCCGACCACGTCGGACGCAAACCTCGTGCTCGGCTATCTCAACCCCCAAGGGCTTCTCGGCGGCAAGCTGCCGCTCGACGTCGAGAAGGCGCGCGCCGCGGTGGCGAAGGTCGCGGGCCCGCTCGGCATTTCCGTGGAGCAGGCGGCCTATGGCATGTTCGCTATCGTCAACAATTCGATGGTCAACGGCATCCGCCGCGTCTCGGTCGAGCGCGGCTACGATCCGCGCGATTTCGTGCTGGTCGGCGCAGGGGGCGCGACCGCGGCACACATCACGGCGCTGGCGCGGGAGATGGGTATCGATACGATCATCCTGCCCAAGCTCGCCTCGGGCCTTTGCGCCTTCGGGCAGATCATTTCCGACGTGAAGTATAACTACATGGCGCCCGCGCCCGTGCGCCTCGACAATGCGGCGGCCTATGAGCGCATCGACAGCCTGTTCGAAGAGATCGAAGCAAAGGGCGTTGCGCATCTGGAGGCGGACGGCTTTGCCGCTGATGCCATCGACATCAAGCGCTCGATCGACATGCGCTATGTCGGCCAGGTGCATGAGTGCACCGTGGATATCGGCACCTTCCCGATCAACGAAACCACGATCGAGAAGGTCAAGGACGCGTTCCATGCCCGACACGAGGAACTCTACACCTATTCCGAGCGCCACAGCGCTGTCGAGGTGGTGAACCTGGAATCCACCCTCTATGGCCGTATCGAGAAGGTCCGCCCGCCGAAGCTTCCGGCTGGCGGTGATGCCAGCGCGGCGCTGAAGGGCCACCGCGACGCGATCTTCGACCAGTCGGGCAAGCCGGTCTTAACGCCGATCTATGCGGGGGCCAAGCTCGGCGCCGGCGCCCGCGTCACGGGACCGGCCATCATCGAGGAGGTGACGACGACCATCGTCATCGAGCCCGGCTGGACGAGCATTCTGCATGAAAGCGGCAGCTATCTGCTGACACGGGAAGACTGACGGCTGGCCCCGCCAACGGGCGGGGCAGCCACCTGCAACGAAGAGGGGAAAACAATGGCAGGCAACCTATCGGCCGTAGAGGCCGAGACTTCTGACTTCTCCAATGTGGCGGTACCGCCACAGGCGCGCATGCCGCGGGGGGCGTTGACCATGGCGTGGTGGGCGGTGTGCAGCGCCGTCTTCTACATCGTCGTCGGGGCGGCGATGGCGCTCAATTTCGGGACGCGCAATGCCATTATCGGCATGGTGCTCTCGGTGGTCGTCTACGGCCTCGTCAACGCGGTACTCAGCCGCTTTGCCATTCGCACCGGGCTTTCCGTCGCCCTGTTCTCGCGGGTGCTCTTCGGCAATGTCGGCGCGGGGCTCGCGACCCTCATCTTCTGCGCAACGGCAATCTACTATGCCGTCTTCGAGGGTTCGGTGATCGCCGTCGGCATCACCACGATCCTGCCGTCGATTTCCTATCCCATCGCGGCGCTGATCGTCGTCCTCTACAGCGTGCCGCTGATCTTTGGCAGCATCCAGACCTGGCTCGACAAGTTCAACGGCGTGCTGTTGCCGTTCTACATCCTCGGTCTCGTCGTGGCGGTCGTCCTCGCCGTCGGCGAATACGGCTATAGCGACAAGTGGCTGAACCTCGGGCCGGAAACCGGTGCTCCGGCCGGTGGCTGGTGGTCGTGCTTCGTCTACTATATGGGCGTCTGGGTCCTGATGATGTTCACCTTCGACTATGCCCGCTTCGGCCGGCAGGAGGATGCGGGCTATCACGCCTGGTTCAACTTCGGCATGCCCTTCTATGTCATGGCCTTCCTGGTGAGCGGGCTCTTTGGCATGTTCATGATCGGCACCGTGCCGGATCTCGGCGCCCTTTCGGAAGTCAGCGTGCTCCTGGCGCTGCTGAAGCTCATGGGGATCTGGGGCCTGCTGTTCGTCTGGGTCACGCAGACCCGGATCAACACGGCCAACTACTATTTGGCAGCGGTCAATCTGGAGGCGCTCGTGCAGCTCTTCGGCAAACTGCCCTTCGGGCGGATTGGCTGGGCAATCGCGGTCGGCGCGATCGTGTATGTGCTGATGCTCGCGGATGTCTTCGCCTATCTTCTGTCGGCGCTCGCCTACCAGGGCATCTTCGTCGTCGCCTGGGTGGCGGTCGCCATGGCGCATATCCTGATCGACCGATATAGTGCGCTGGTCGGCGGCACGATCGAATACCGTTCCAGCCATGTGCCCGCCTTCAACCCCCTCGGCATCGCTGCCTGGTTCGTCGCTGCAGCCATCGGCATCTGGCTCCATGTCTGGGGGGGCGATTATGCTGAGTTCTCAGCCCCGGCAACCGCCGTCATTGCCTTTAGCATCTATGCCGCGGGCCTGACGCAGGCGCGTCGTTCCTGGTTCCTGGCGGCCGGCTGATCTCGTGGCCCGTGCCCCGCAAAAGGGCACGGGGCCAGCAATGGCTGGGTCGTCCGTTGATGATGACCGTCACGTAGGCGCGCGCGCCTGCGCCCGCGGCATCAGGGTTTGTCTGATGTCGGCCGGCTTTCCTGCTGACGTGATCAGCAATGTTTTTGCGATGGGGCTCGCTCGCGCGGCATCAGCTGCGAGCGGGCTCTCCTTTTTTGGAGCCGTGCCATTCTTCGATGGGTTGGATGGTCCCGGAAAACACATCAATCGCACAATTGGTCATGGGGACACATTGACATTGACGCGAGTGTGGGGTTATAGAACGAACGTTCGATAAGTATCGAGCGGGAGGAGACCTGCATGGAAGTATCTGAAGGCCGCGGTGGCGATCCGGTGGACGGCTCGGGCGACGTCCGGGAGAACCTTTTGTCGACGGCAGTCGGCATGTTCTCCGAGAAGGGCTATAGCGGGACATCGATCCGCGACATCGCCAAGGTGCATGGCGTCAGCCTGTCCAACATCTACTATCACTTCGGCAACAAGGACGGCCTGTGGCGCGAAATTCTTGACCGTTCGGTGCGGATGCTCCCGGATCGGTTGCGTGCAGCGGCAGACTTGGCCGAGACACCGCGTGCCCAGCTGGAGGCGCTGGTGCGTGCCCACCTCGCGATGGCGGCCGAATATCGGCGCGAACTGCTGATGCTCCTTGCCCAGACGACGGAGCTTGCCGAGGACGTGGGCAAGGCCACGGCCGAGATCCAGCGCGACGTTCTGGGGATCTATTCGGAGGTGTTGGGGCGGCTGAGCGCGGAGGGCGGGCTCAATTCCGACCATGTGCGTGTCACCGCCTTCAACCTGCTCGGCGTGATCAACTGGCATCTCCGCTGGTATCGACCGGACGGGCCGCTGTCCGAAGAGGCGGTCCACCAGGAAATCGTCGACTTCATCATGCGCGGCGCCTGCCGCACCTGACAGCAGACTGAGTCCGTCTTTGGGGCGGGAGGAACGGAGCGGCAGGCCGGTCGCTCCGAAGGGAGGATATATGGCCTACACAATCGATATTGATACCGGGGGAACCTTCACCGACGGCTTCGTTGCGGGGCCGGGCATTGCCCGCGCCGTCAAGACCCCGACGACGCCCCATGATCTGACGGAATGCTTCCTCAACTGCATCAAGGCGGGGGCTGCAGCGGTGGGTGTCTCGGTCGAGAGATTTCTCGAGCAGACCGCTGTGGTCCGTTTTGCCAGCACGGTTGGCACCAATGCCCTGATCGAGCGCAATGGCGCCAAGATCGGCCTGATCGTGTCAATTGGCGGACGGGCGCTCGCACCTTTGAAGACAGAGGGTCATGCCGGCATCATCGATGCCGACATGGTGGTCGAAATCGATGATGGCCTTTCGCCGCAGCAAGTGCTCGACAAGGCGCAGGGCCTGATCGATGCTGGCGCCCAGTGCCTGGTCGTGGCACTCGACGGCAGCGAAAGCGATCCGGCGCGCGAGCATGCGGTCCGCCAGGTCGTCAAGCGGGAATATCCCCGCGACTTTCTCGGATCGATCCCGGTCTTCCTGTCCTGCGACGTGACCGTGCGCGACGGTTATCAGGAGCGGATCAACAGCACGATTGTATCCGCCTATTCCCACAGCCGCCTGGCGCGCCTCCTTTACAAGGCCGAACAGGAGCTTCGAGCGCTGCGTTACCGCGGTCCCTTCCTGATCGGCCACAATGACGGCGCCGTTGCCCGCGTCGCCAAGACCCGGGCCATCAGCACCTATAATTCCGGCCCAGCCGCCGGGCTGGTCGGCGCGCGCGCCGTCGGTGCTCTCTACGGCGAAACGGATGTCATCTCTGCGGATATGGGCGGCACCTCGTTCGATATCGGTCTCGTGAGCGACGGACGGATCAAGATCGGCTTGCGGCCGCAGATCGAAGGTTACCGCACGAACGTGCCCATGAACGAGGTCGAGGCGCTCGGCGCCGGGGGCGGCTCGATCGCGGGCGTCAGCAATGGCGTGCTCTTCGTCGGCCCGAGATCCGCCGGGGCCATGCCGGGACCGGCCTGTTTCGGTCTTGGTGGCAGCGAGCCGACAGTGACGGATGCGAACCTGGTGCTCGGCCGGATTGACCCCGCCAATTTCCTTGGGGGAGCTCGCAAGCTCGATGCCGAAAAGGCGCGTTCCGCCATCCAGCGTTCGATTGCCGAGCCTCTCGGCATCAGCGTCGAAGCCGCAGCACTCGCTGTTGTGGAACGGGTTGAACAGGAAATCGGCGCCGCGGTTGCCGAACTGCGCGCGGTTTCGAGGAATGGCGACCCGCTCCTGACCGTCTATGGTGGTGCAGGCCCGCTTCACGCCTGCAAGGTGGCTGAAGCGGCCGGAATCCGCCGCATCGCCATCACGCCGTTCTCTGCGGTCTTTTCGGCATTCTCTTCGTCGTTGATGGATGTGGGTCATGGATATATGCGGGCTGTTGGCCTGTCTGCCGGCGACGCAAAGCTGCCGGAGCTCGTCGCCCGGCTGACGAGCGAAATGGAGGCCGCCGGCCTTCGCGACATGCGCGGCGAAGGGTTCGACCTCAAGGAACTGTCGTGGCGTCTGGACGTGATCCTGCTGGGTGCCGACGGCTCGGAAAGCCATCATTCGGTCGAGGTGGCCGAACCCCTTGCCGAGACAGCGCAGCGATCGCTTCAACAGATCATTCGCTCCGAGGCACCCGCCGCCGTGCAGGTCGCTTCCGCCGGTCTCTTCGTCTCTGCCCCGGTTCCGCATTTCCGTTTCGAAGAAAAGCCCCTGACCGGCGAGGGCGTCGCCGTTGCCGAAACCGGCCGCCGGCAGGTCTTCGCAGCGAGCGGTGCTCCCCCTGTCGAGGTTCCCGTCCTTGACCTGGAGAAGATGCAGCCGGGTCACGGCCTTTCCGGTCCGGCGCTTCTTGAAAGCAGCAAGACCACTGTCTGGGTTGCTCCCGGCTGGAATGCCGCCATTGACCGTTTCGCCAATCTTATGCTGACGAGGGCTCAGGCATGACCGTTCGTATCACCGAAAACCTCTCGATCGACCTGTCTACCGAAGAATGGTGCTGTGTCGCCTGCAACCACCGCCTGGCCCCGGCCCGGACGAACTACAAGACCGGATGCCTGGTTGCAGAGGTTCCGATGGATGAGGCCCACCCGCCGCTGGTCGAAGGGCAGGCGCTGAGCTTCACGCCGCATGCCGACTTCTGCCGTCTGGTCGAATTCTACTGCCCGGCCTGCGGCACGGTGCTTGAGAACGAATATCTCCCGCCGGGGCATCCGCTCACCCATGACATCGAACTGGATATCGACGCGCTGAAGGCGCGCCACCCGTCCGAGGGCGGACGGTCATGAGCGGTCGCCTGGCCATCGATGCCCTGCGCCAGGGTCGAAGCTGGAGCCGGCCCATCCTGCTGCCGTCAGCCGTCGGGCTCGGTGCGAGGGTCGATGCGCAGCTCACCGGTCTTGTCTGGTGCGATGCGCAGAAACTTGCGGATGCCTGCGTTGCGGCCGCGCGCTATCTCGGCGCCGACGCGATCTGGGTGCCGTCCTTCGGACCTGCGGACGCTCCCGATCTGGATGCGCTGACCCATCGCGACGCCGTCGAAAGGGCGATTGCGGCCGCCGCACGCCTGCAGATGGGGTGCGTCGTCGAGATCCGCGGACCGCTGGCAAGGGCGCTGGTGCTCGGCGGTGAGCTGGACGAGGCGCTGAAGCTGGTCAAGCCCGTCGTGATTGCGGAATTCGAGGCGCTGGCCCAGCTCCGCCCGGACATCATTGTCCTTGCCGAGCCCGAGCCGACGACGTCGCAAGCCGAAAGCCGCGTGCTTGCGCGGCTCTACGGGGCGCTTCGGCGCCTGGCAGAGCACTACGACATCCTCAAGGGCATGAAGCCGGCAATGCCCGGCATGTCGGAGGAGGCGATGCCGGATCTGTCCTTTGCGGCGGAAGCCGGTATGGCGGAGGGGCGCTGTGCGCTCGCCGTCGGTGCTGACTGGACGGATGTCGCAAGCTTTGCCGGCGCTGTGGCTTCGGCATTGGCCAGGGCGCGGGCCGCCCAACTGCCATTGGTCGTCTGCTGTGTCACGCCGCTTGGCGACGAGATCGAACCTAATCGCTGCCGGGAGGCGGTAGCGCAAATTGCGGAAAGCGTCTGAGGCGTGTTTCCGGACTGGGAGGAAGTCATGAAATTCGATGTTGGTATCGACATCGGCGGCACGTTCACCGATCTCTGCGCGATTTCGGAAAGCGGCTCGCTGATCACCGCAAAATCGCCCACCACCCATTACGATCTGTCCGTGGGCCTCATCCGTGGTCTGCGCGAACTGGGAAAGCGGGCCGGTCTCTCGCAGGATGACTTCCTGGGGAATGTCGAGGCGCTGCGCTATTCGACGACCATCGGCACCAACGCGCTGATCGAACGCAAGGGCCCGCGGCTCGGCCTGATCACCACCGCCGGGTTTGAAGACACGATCTTTATCGGGCGAAGCCGCAGCTGGGCCGATGGCATGGCGCTGCATGAGATCCGCGACATGGCGACGATCAGCAAGCCGGAACCGCTGGTGCCGCCGGAGATGGTCGTCGGCCTGTCGGAGCGCATGGATTGCCACGGCAAGGTCGTGCGCCCGCTCGATCCCGACGAGTTGCGTGAGAAGCTGCAACAGCTGGTCGACCGCGGTGCGCAGGGCATCGTCGTCAGCCTGATGTGGTCCTTCCTCAATCGTGCCCACGAAGAGGAGGTGCGCCGCATCATCGAGGAGGAATATCCCGAAGAGTTCCTAGGCTCGATGCCGGTGACGCTCGCCTCGGAGGTCTCGCCGAAGGCCGGCGAATACACCCGCACCATGACCGCGCTCGTCAACGCCTATATCCACGGCGTGATGATGCAGGAACTGGGTGACCTGACGCATAATCTGCGCAAGGCCAACTACCGCCGTCCGCTGATCCTGGTCCACAATACCGGGGGGAGCAAGAAGGTCTCTCGCACCCGGGCCGTCCTCACCCACAATGCTGGCCCGGTGGCCGGCATGTACGGTGCGGCCCTGATCGGCGCCCAGGAAGGGCATCGCGACATCGTTTTCGCCGACATGGGCGGAACATCCTTCGACATCGGCGTTCTGGCCGGCGGCGTCCTGCGTGCCCAGGACTTCATCCCCGTGATCGACCGCTGGCGGACCAATATTCCCGCCATCGAGGTCAAGTCGATCGGCGCCGGTGGCGGCTCGATCGCCTGGATCAACGAGGCCATGGGCGGGCGGCTCGAGGTCGGGCCGCAATCGGCCGGCTCGATCCCCGGGCCGGCCTGCTACGACCAGGGCGGAACGCTGCCGACGGTGACCGATGCCGACATGGTTCTCGGCTACATCAATCCCGACAACTATCTCGGCGGGCAGATGCAGGTGGACCCCGATGCTGCCCACGACGCCATCAAGGAGAAGATCGCCGATCCGCTGGGCATTTCCGTGCTCGAAGCCGCCTGGCGTATTCGCCGGATCGTCGATGCCCGGATGGGGCAGGAGATGTTCAACGAAGTGGCTCTGAAGGGCCACAACCCGCGCAAGTTCGTGGTCTTCGCCTGCGGTGGCGCGGGCGCCGCCCATGCCTGCGGTTTCGCCCGGCACATCGGAGCCACGACGATCATCGTTCCGGCGATGTCTTCGGTTTCCGGCGCCTTCGGCGCATCCAGCATCGAGATCCGCCAGGTCTGGGAGCAGTCCCGCAGCATTCGCCTGTTCAACTTCATGGAGCAGTCCTACCTCGGCGATCCGTCCGGGCTGAACGCGCTCGTCGCTGACCTGACCGACCGGGCGACCCGCGACCTGAAGCTCGAGGGCTTCGATCCCGATCGCATCGAATTCACGCTGGAATTCGACATGCGATACGGCTCGCAGTATCACCTGACGCGCGTCACCTCGCCGGTGTTGAATTTCGGTGGAGCGGATGATTTCCGCGAACTCTGCCGGCAGTTCGAGGAGCAGTATGCGCAGATCTATTCTCCGGAAGCGGCATTCCCCTCAGGCGGCATCGCCATCGAGGCAGTCTTTGTCACCACGCGTATCCAGCAGGAACCTCGGCGGCTTGCAAGCGTAGCCGACGACAGTCCCTACGAGGCGCAGGCCGGGGCCATCCGCAAGGCGTGCTTCGATCCGTCGATGGGCATGACCGATACGCCGGTGCATGACTGGACCAAGCTCCGCCCGGGCGCGACTGTTCCGGGGCCGGCCATCATCGAAACGCCCGACACCACTTACGTGATCGAGCCGGGCTGGACCTACCGCATGAACAACCTGCGCAACGGCATTATCAGCGCCGCCTGAAGGCGTGCGGGCGCCGGTCCTGGAGGGGACCGCAGCTCCCAGAGGAGGAAACCATGAATGCACTGACCTCGATCCGCTACAGCCGCGACCATGAAGTCGTGCAGCGCCTGCGCCCGGAACCCCCCACCGAATGGGAAAGCCGGGCCATGCAGGGGCTCAACGAGCTGGAATATGAGATCTTCACGCACAAGATGCATATGATCGCCCTGGAGGGAAAGGAGACGACGATGAAGCTCGGCGCCTCCACCGCCATGCGCTGGGGCGACGTGGCGTTCGGCATCTACACCGCGCAAGGGGACCTCGCGGTGTGCGCCACCGGCATCTACCATCATGCCGTGCTCAGCCAGTTGCCGGTCAAGTATCTGGTCAAGCACCTGGCCAATGATCCCACCGTCGGGCTGAAGGAAGGCGATGCGTTCTTCTACAATGACCCGTTCTACGGCGGTGTGCACAATGCCGATATGGGCCTGTGCATCCCGGTCTTTTCCGACGGAAAACTCGTCGCCTTCATTGGAGCGGCCGTCCACACCGGTGAGTGCGGCGGCTCCGAGCCCGGCGGCATGGTGAACGGGGCGAAGTCCCGGTATGACGAGGGGCTGATGTGCCCGCCGATCAAGATCGGCGAGAACTTCGCGCTGAAGGAAGACCTGCTCGGCCTTCTCGCGACCTCGACCCGAGATCCGCGCACCATGGTGCTCGACATCAAGGCCCGCCTGGCCGCCGCCCGCATCGCCGAGCGCCGCGTCCATGAATATGTCGCCGAAATCGGCACCGATTTTCTCGTCGGCGGACTTCGCCGCATCCTCAAGCAGACCGGGGAGGCGGCCCGCCAGAAGGTTGCAAGCCTCAATGACGGCATCTATCGCCAGCCGCGCTTCATCGACACCACGGGTCCCGAGGCGGCCCTTCTGAAGATCAACCTGACCATCGAGAAGAAAAACGAGCGGATCAAGCTGATCCTCAACGGCTCGTCGCCTCTGCTGCCGGACAGGCCGATGAACTGCTACTTCCAGGGCCTTCTCGGCATGGCGATGGTCTATGCCTGCGGCTGGCTCTTTCCCGACCTACCCGCCAATAACGGGCTTCTCGAGGCGATCGACTGGGAGTTCCCGCAAGACAGCTTCGTCAATGCCAAGGGAGATGTGCCGGTATCCTATGCGCCGGCGACCATGGTGGCCTTCAGCCAGGGCATGTTCATGGCCGGCGCCAAGCTCACCTATGCGACCGATCCGAGCCGTGCCGTCGGCGCCTGGTATACCGGTTTCGCCGTCACCGTCTTCGGCGGTTTCAACCAGTGGGGCGAACCGATGGCCGACATCACGCCCGAAATCAATGCGACGGGTGCCGGCGGGCGCCCGGGAATGGACGGCGTCGATGTCGCCGGTGCCTTCTTCGCGACGATGAGCGACTGCGGCGACGTCGAGACCACGGAGGCTGAAAGGCCGTTCCTCTACACGTTCCGCAACTTCTTCAACAATTCCTATGGACACGGCAAGTATCGCGGCGGCTCGGGCGTCGGAATGGGACTGAAAGTGCATGGTGTCCCCATGGTTGCGCTCGGCTCCATGGGCTTCGGCTCGCACTTCCCCTCGACGCTTGGCGTCTTCGGCGGTCGCGCCGCGCCGCCGGCCTTCGTACAGACCGTGCGCGGCTCGAACCTCGACACCCTCATGGCATCGGGGGCTGCGCTGCCGCACAACATGGCCGAGCTGTATTCCGCTGCAGGCACGCCCGAAGAGGGGGAGCGAAGCTATCTGAGCCTAGCGCACGCGCCCGCCCTCTATCACGGCGGAGACACGGTCTATGTGCCGGTTTCAGGCGGTGCAGGATATGGCGATCCCCTTCAGCGTAATCCGGATGCGGTCGCGCGTGACGTCGGCACTGGCCGGACATCGGCCGAGGCTGCGCGCGACATCTACGCGGTGGAGATTGACGGCCATACCGGCCTTGCCGATGCCGCCGCCACCGAGGCACGCCGCGCCGAGGTCCGGCGCAAACGGCTGGCGCGCGCCAAGCCCTATGCCGAATTCGTCGCCGACTGGTCGAAGCTTTCACCCCCGGCGGAGATCCTTCGTTACTACGGCCCGTGGGATGGCGCGGCGGCTTGATTGGCCGCTGAAGGGATAAGAAACATGAACGACACGACCATTCATGGCCTGCTGAGGCGGCAGGCCATCCGCTTCGGGCAGCGCCCGTTCCTGACCTTCGGCGGGCAGACCCTGAGCTTCGTCGACCTTCACGAGATGAGCGAACGCGCCGCTGCCGGGCTTGCCGGGCTCGGCGTCGGCAAGGGTGACCGGGTGGCGCTGATGCTCGACAACTGCGTCGAGTATCTGGCGCTGTGGTTCGGTCTTTCGCGCCTCGGTGCCATCGAGGTGCCGCTCAACACCGCCCAGCGCGGGGCAGTGCTCGCCCATATGCTGCGGATTTCGAAGGCCCGCCTTGTGGTCTCCGAGGTGCATCACCTGCCGGCCATCGATGCGGTGCGCGGCGATCTCGCTTGGCCGTTAAAGACCGTGGTCCGCAGCGGCCCGCTGCCGGCCGGCGCGGTGTCCCTGGAAGAGCTGATGGCTGGCACGGACCGACCGCCCGAGACCGAGGTCTCGGCGCAGGACCCCTATGCGATCATGTTCACGTCCGGCACCACAGGTCCGTCCAAGGGGGCGCTGATGCCGCAGGGCTATGCGCTGGCCGCCGCACGCCAGATCTGCGAAGCGACGGGTTATGGCGAAGAGGACTGCCTCTACAATGCGCTGCCGGTGTTTCACGGCAATGCCCAGATCCTGAGTGCCTTGCCCGCATTGATGGCGGGTGCGCGCATGGTTCTGGTCGAGCGTTTTTCGGCCAGCCGTTTCTGGTACGACATCCGCACCCATGGCTGCACCGCGTTCAATTATATCGGCACGATCCTCTCGGTGCTGATGAAGGCGCCAGCGAGCCCCGACGACCGCCGGCATTCCCTGCGCATCATGATGGGTGCCGGTGCCGGAAAGGGGCTGTTCGAGGCCTTCGAGGCTCGTTTCGGCACGAGACTCATCGAAGGCTACGGCATGAGCGAGATCGGCGTTCCGATCATGAGCGATCCTGCGCGCGCGCGTCCCGGCTCCTGCGGCCGCCAGACGGCGCATTATGACCTGATGCTCGTCGATGCCGCAGGGCATGAGATCACCACTCCTGACACACCCGGCCAGTTGCTCGTGCGGCCGAAACGGGCAAACGGCATGATGATCGAATATGTCGAGATGCCGGAAAAGACGGTCGAGGCGTTCCGAGATCTTTGGTTCCACACCGGAGACCTCTTACAGTTTGACGCCGATGGCTTCTGGTACTTTGTCGATCGTGACAAGGACGCCTTGCGCAGGCGTGGCGAGAACATCTCGTCCTTCGAGGTCGAGCGCGTGATCAACACGCTGGAGACGGTCAGTGAATGCGCGGTCATTCCCGTGCCCTCCGACCTTGGCGAAGACGACGTCATGGTCTGCATCGTCCCGCGTGCCGGCAGCAATCCGGATCCTCAGGCCGTGCGCGAGCATTGCCGCGGCCGGATGGCGGACTTCATGTTGCCGCGTTACATCCGCTTCGTCGCGGAACTGCCCAAGACACCGACCGCGCGGGTGGAAAAGCACCGGCTGAGAGCCGAGGGCATAACCGCCGATACATGGGACGCAGACAGCGCGACGGTGCCGGCATGAGCGCGGCGATCCCCTCTCAACCCGTCCTGCCGCCCGAACTGGTCGCACAGTATCAGGTCGATGATGCCGGCAAGGTGCTGCTGCGCGCTGTGCGTGCAGCAGGCGGCGGCGAAGTTCTATTCCCGCCCCGCAAGTTCAGCGGGCCGAACCTGGCTCCGACCGAGGAGCTGCTTCTGCCCGGCGACGGCAGGGTCAATTGCCTGACCCGCGTCCGGGTGCGGCCGCCCTACGGGCTGCCACCGGGCTATGTGATCGGCTTTGTCGATCTCGATGCGGCGCCCCTTCGCCTCTTCGGCCTGTTCGAGAGCGGCGCGGAGCTTTCCCCCGGCAAACGGGTGACGCTCAGCCTGCAGGCGCTTGGTGTCGACAATGACGGCACGCCCTGTCTGCGACCGGTCTTCGTGCCGGTGCCGGCCGATCTTTCCGGAAAGGCTGCAGCATGAGCGCACCCTGGATTGCCGGATGGGGCCTGACGCCCTTTGGTCGCCACGAGGGCACCGATCTGGAGACGCTCGCCGCCACCGCGGCCCGGGCGGCCCTGCTCGATGCCGGCCTGCCGCCGGAACGCATCGGTCTTGCGGTCTTTGCCAATGCGCTGGCGGCCCGTCTCTCGGGAAGCCTGACGATCGGCCAGGATGCGCTCGCGCATGTCGGCGTCACTGGCTGCACCGTGATCAACACGGAGAATGCCTGTACGTCCGGATCGACTGCCTTCCACATCGCATGCCTGGCCATCCGCGCGGGTGAAGTCGACGCCGCACTCGTCGTCGGGGCGGAGAAGATGTTCCATCCGGCTCTCGGCCTGATCGATTCCGGCAAGACCTTGCCCGACACGCTGCTGGGGCGGGTGACGCCGGCCGGTTTCGCCCTGCGCGCCAGCCGCCATATGGAACGGTTCGGTACGACGGCCGAGCAGCTCGCCGCGGTTTCGGTGAAGAACCGCCGTGCTGCGGCCGGCAATCCGAATGCCATGATGCGTGAGCCGCTGACACTGGATGACGTGTTGTCTGCCCCGATGGTGGTGGACCCGCTGACGCGGCTCCAATGCTCCCCGATCGCCGACGGCGCCGCTGCCGTCGTCCTCGTCAGTGAGCGGCTGGCCAGGCAGACCGGCGCCCGGGCGCGGGTGCGCGCCTCGGTGCTGACCAGCGGCCAGTACGACCTGATGGCGGATCTGTCGGAATGGCAAACCGACAGCCGGACGGCGCAGCTTGCCTATGAGCGGGCAGGGGTTTCGGTCTGCGATCTCTCGGTGATCGAATGCCACGACGCTTTCTCGATCGCCGAGATCCTGCACTACGAGGGCCTTGGTCTTTGCACGCCTGGCGAGGGCGGTCGCTATGCCGAACGGCTGCTGGCCGGCGATGCGGGCTGCGTACCCGTCAATCCGTCGGGCGGGCTGCTGTCGCGCGGCCACCCGGTCGCGGCCACCGGCATCGCCCAGATCATCGAAGTGACGCGCCACCTGCGCCAGGCGCCCGGGCGCGGCGGCATCGGCCTTGCCCACTGCATGGGGGGCGACAAGGAGGCCGACACGAAATCCTGCACCATCGCCATCGTCGAGGCCGCCGATCCGGCGGGACGCGGACGGGATGCAGCCAGACCATCCAAAGAGGAGGAGAACGCTGATGGATAACAAGACTGAACTGACAGGCAAGGTCGCGCTGATCACTGGTGCAGGCGGGGCGATTGGTGGCACCACGGCCCGGCTTATGGCGGCCCGAGGGGCTTCCATCGTCGCCGTCGACCGGGACGAGGCAGCGCTTGCAACGCTCGCCGCCGATATTCCCGGCTGCACCTGCGTGGTGGCCGACGTGACCGAAGAGGCTGCGGTCCAGAACTATGTGGCGAAAGCGATCGCCGCGCATGGCCGGATCGACATCTTCTTCAACAATGCCGGGATCGAGGGCCATTTTCATCCGATCAACGAATACCCGACCGATGCCTTCCGCAAAATCGTCGACATCAACCTGATCGGGGCGTTTCTCGGCTACAAGCACGTCGTCCCCCATATGCTGGCCGCCGGAAAAGGCTCGATCATCGTCACCTCGTCGGTGGGCGGTCTGATCGGTACGCCGTTCATCAGCGGCTATACCGCGACCAAGCATGCCGTGCTCGGCCTGATGCGCAGCGTTGCTGCGGAATGCGGTGCGGCCGGCGTGCGCTCGAATGCCGTTAACCCGGGTCCGATCGAGTCCCGCATGATGGCCGATGTCGAAAAGGGCATGGGGGCGGGCATGCCCGATGGGGCCGTGCGCTCGATGATGACCCAGATGGTCCCCATGCGGCGCTACGGCACGCCGGCTGAAGTCGCCGAGCTCGTCGCCTTCCTCGGCTCGGATGCGGCAAGCTTCGTCAACGGAGCGGTCATGACCGTCGACGGCGGCTTCACCGCCGTCTGATCAACGACATCCGACACCCGGGTTCCGCTGCTCCTGGACTTCCAGACCGGCGGCGGGGCCCCTTGGGCGAACACAAGAAAAGGAAAGAGGAGAAGGGGAATGAATATCAACAAGTCATGGGGTTGGACGACAGGAATGGCGGCGATCCTCGTCGCTTTCGAGGCGCAGGCGATCGACACATCGCCAGGCGACTACACCCTGTTGCCGCCCGAAACGGCTATCGCACTGCAGTACTTCCAGTACTCCATGGCAGATGAGCTCCATATCGACGGTTTCGGCTCCGTGCCCGGCTCTGAGGTCGATGCGGTGCTCGGGGTCTCGCGCGTTCTCTACTATGGCGATGCCGGCGGGTTGCGCTATGGTTTGCAGGCCTATCTGCCCTATGGCAGCTTCACCGAGGCTCGCATCGGCGGCGGCGCCGTATCGGAGGCCAATGGTCTCGGCGATCTGACGGTCGGCGCGACGGCCTGGCTGATCGAACCGTCCGATCCGGTCACCGGAACGACCCTGGCGGCAACGGCATTCCTGACGCTGCCAACCGGGAACTACGATTCTGCCGGCGTCAGCATGGGGTCGGGTACCTACACGTTCACGCCGCAGATCGGTTTTATCCAGGGACTGGGCAGCGGATTCTACTTCGACGGCACGTTCGATGTGGCATTCACCCGCGACCACGACGACGGCGGCATCAATTTCAGCCGCGACCCGAGCTATCAGCTTCAGGCCTATCTACGCTATCAGCCGTCGCAACGGACCTCTTTCTCGCTCGGCTATTCCGGCAAGTTCGGCGGCGAGGTCTATGCCGATGATGTCTACACCGGGAACAAGACGCGGGTGGATTCCGTGCGGGTGTTCGCCAATCACTTCGTCACGCCGACCGTTCAGATCGAGGCCATGATCTCAAGGGACGTCAATGTTGAAGGCGGACCGTCGAATACGGTCACACAGCTTCGGCTTCTCAAGGTCTTCTAAATCCCTGCCCGACCTAAGGACATGGGGCGGCGGCTTCGTGCAGAAGGACTGCTCCCCATGTTTGTCGCGATCCTACACTTCTCGTGGCTGATTCTTTGCAGTCAGCACGGCCGAGACTTAGCTCCATGAGCTTCCAGTGTTGACGATACCCCTGCTGGCTAGCAGCTGGATTGCGCATATGGCCGCGCCTCGACGCGAAAACCACCATTTCGGCAAAATGTCGGGAGCGCTGTGTGCGCCGGCCGATGACACGGAACGCGCGGCCGGAGGCAGTCGGTACCGCCTCCCCTGCGGGTCGCTTTGCTGAGGCTCCCGCGGCTGCCTTTTGACCGTCCTTGGCGTGTCGAGAATTCCCGCTTTCCCGCCCTGCGGTCGGCGCTATGCTGAAAGCTCCGATGCTCTCCATTGTGTGCCCGGATCTCGCACGGGTGCGGTTCTGATCCGGTTCGAATTGGGAAAGGGTGCGGAACTTCGCGAGGTGAAGGGGGCGGTCTCCCAGAGCAGCTCTAGGTTATTCGCCCGCCGCCTAAGACCCGCGCCGTCGCTTTCGATCTCGCTGCTCAAGCGGGTTGCCGCGTGCCGGCGCTATGAGATTGCAACCTTCAAGGTCAACGCCCGAACTCTGGCTCCCGGCATTCTCGTCTGAGCTGCCAAAACGCAAGGTTCCCCGAAAGGTGGGTTGGTTCAACGCACCTTTTCCTCCAACTGGAGCAGGCGTTCTTTGCATATCGCTTCGACGGTGGATTGCAGTTTCTCCGTTCGCCCGATCAGCCAGGCCAGCGCTTCATCGCTGATCTCGAAATGTTCCGAGTAGCGGGCCTTCACATAGGCCTCGTTGAGGATGTTGTACCAGGCCGCAAAGCGATGCTGGTCGCGCGGCCACACCTCGATCAGGCGACGGTCGATATCCTCGGCCAGACCGCGTAGGAATTTGAGGTTGTGCGACGGCGGGCTGTAGTTGGTCAGGGTCAGCAACATGCAGGAGTAGGCCGTTTCGACGGCTTGGGGCTCCGTGGGCATTTCTACATTAATACACGCTAAGGGAATTTGAAGTTGTTTGGATTGAAGCGGTTAGCCCGGATTGGCCTGAAGCGTTCGAGGGGTCGGTCAATTTCGTTCCAGAGGTAGTCG
>Ga0209933_1001225_pt1 | contig 27106 bp, 19 predicted proteins | sample ThiBiot_300_biof_FD_183944 | JGI IMG/M metagenome (GOLD analysis project Ga0209933, IMG submission 183944) | Wastewater bioreactor microbial communities from Cape Town, South Africa - Thiocy_cont_300_biof (SPAdes) | ecosystem: Engineered > Bioremediation > Thiocyanate > Unclassified | place...
CGGATCAAAAAAGCGGCATTCGACCACACCAGCGTCAATAGGGTCTTTCAAGCCAAGTTTGACACCATCGAGTGGGTTTTTACAGGATTCAAGGCTCATCAGGCCTATCAGTAAACAATAGAGGAGATATCGAATGTACATGGACAAAGCGAGCAGGAGAATATGAACAATCGGAAAAGCGAGGTCTAATTGACCAATTGAATACGTTTCCGTGCATTGATAAGCGTATACGAAAGGGTCAGGTTGAGGGTAGGGAGATAGCGATAGTTCGATAAATTGCGCTCTACAATCGGTACTTGTTCATCAATTGTGGTGGTTTCCAGAAAGCCTTCATAATCAAGGTTAACCGATGGCTTGCCCAGGTAAAAGACGCCCATTTCGACCCCTGCGCCAAACCGTTTATTGGGGAAACTACGACCAAATCCCCAGCCTAAGTAACCGACAACTGGGTGCCATCGAAAACCAATAGTAACGATGCCCACATCCTCTGGCGTCATCACGAGACCATCCAGGTCCAGTTTGTTTTCTGCGCTAAGGGTGAAGCGCATGTCGGGATGCCAGGTATACCCCACTCCACCCGTAATGAAAAATGAACTTTTCTGAAAAGGATGCCATTTCAGCGAGGCTAATGCCAGACCAATCGTAATGTCGGGGTTGATCTGTATATAGGAGTCAGATGAGGCTTTCAGACGAACGGTTTGTCGATACGCAGCATACTGGCCTCCAACACGCAGGGTTAACCGATTGGACTGACTGAGTACCCGGTTGTATAAAAGGCCAGGTCCTGTTGTGCCTACGTACGCGCTAATGGATTGCTGAGGCTGGACTCGGCGTAACGAGTCTGGAGGAACATGAGTCGCAAAGGCAGGTTGATTAAACCCTACTAAATAGGTCATTATTGCTATAGATAAAGACATAGTGCATTAATTAAATATGAATCAAATAATGTTACCAATATTTATATTTGTTAATAAAATATAGATTAAAAGTTTGAAAAGTTAACTATTAGTTCGAATATAGCAAAGAATATCTTAAAACGGTTCTCTATTATAGGCTTATAAATATGAAAAAATGTATTTCCTTCAAGTATTTCATTAGTAAATCCTGTTTAGGCGCTTAAAGCACATCTTCTACCAAGCAATGCCCTCGTACGGCAGCTATACCACTCTTATTCTTAGGGCATATAACCAAAAAAGTAGTCAGCGTTTTCTTCAACGATGCGATTTCAGCAGGGTACATACATGTTTAGGCTTGCCTTCATTGGGGTTACTGTAGCCCTGTGTACGTTGTCTATTGCTTTAGGGCAGGTGAATGAAGCGACGGATGAGCGAGAGGTAGGGCTCAACTTATTGGCGGGACTTTATGTCTCCAGTCGAATCGTCCCTATAGCTACGCAGGCGCCAGTTGGTTTTGAGTTACGCTATAACCGCATGCACACGAGCCAGCAGGCCTGGGAGCAGTGTCATTGCCTGTATCGTTCCGGGGCGTTTCTAAATGCCTATTCATTTCGGAACCCCATAGCCTTAGGCCAGTCAGTTGGAGCAGGGTTATTCTTTGAACCTCTCCTGCTTCATCGTGTGCGATGGGATGTATCGGTTCGTGCACTGGCTGGGATTACGTATGTTTCGCGTTCTTATGATGCAGTAACCAATCCGGGAAACAGGGCATTTGGAACGCCTGTTAATGGACTTATTGGCACGGGCTTATTTAGTCGCTATGCCATTTCCAGCCACTGGAAGATACTGGCTGGGTTCGATTACAAACATATATCCAATGCCGGGGTGAGGCTACCCAACGAAGGATTGAATATTCCATCGGCAACGGTTGGGCTAACCTACTACACGGGTAAAGCAGTGCTCTCTCCTCGTTATAGTCATGTTTCGGAGTCTGGTAAACGCTGGATGGTTCGAGGGCTCGCCATGGCCTCTGTAAAGGTGCTTGAAGCGACCGATAAAGAACCGGAAAGAGGCTATCCCATCTTTGGTCTGAATTTCATTGGGGGCTACCATCTGACACAGGCACATGTTATCTCAGGAGGAATTGAGCTGCTGGATGATCGCTATTTTAAAGAGCAGATTTTACGTTGGACAGGCCATTATCAGCCTTATCGGCAGGTTACGGTATTGGGAGGGTACGAGTTCTGGCAGGGTCATTTTGCATTCACAGCCCACATGGGTTGGAATGTAGTTCGACCCTTTGGTTATAAACCCGCCACGTATCAGAAATATGGATTGCTTTATCGGTTCGCTAGTGGGTTCACAACCGGGGTAGCTGTTAAAGCGTATGGTGAAAACACTAAAAATTTTCAGGCACTAGTGGGTATGACCTTATAATACACCCTATGACAAGCAGGTAGAAGTAGCCTTAATAAATGTCATTTATGTTTACGAAGTATGAAAATAGTAAATATTTAATAAAAAATAAGTTTATAATAATTAAAAAGATTTATATTATAATTAATTTTAAATTGAATTATAAATCAATATAAAATTTTAAGTTTTATTATAAAAATAAAATATTATACTTTTAAATAGCGTAATAATAGTTATATATTACTTTTATTTAAAAATATATTCAAGAAAACTTTTTTTAAAAATGGTAACATATTATCTTTGAACTGAACATCCACATAAACTACTAGAAATTATGAATGCATCCTTTTTCAACCTTACGCTCACTCATGATGAAAAGACTGTACATGCTTCCTGATTCTAAAGGAAGTTTTGTTGTTATTCCAGCCCGGCTGCTTGCTTTTTTCGTACTGGTATCGTTAGTAAGTTGTGTAACACCTAAGAAACTAGCCTACTTCCAGGGCGATCCAATGGTCGCCGATAGTGTACTCGCCCAACCGTACGTTACGGCCATTCAAGTAGGTGATTTATTATCAGTTCAGGTAAATAGCCTAAATCCAGAAGCAACTACGTTTTTTAATCCCTATGCGCCCATTACGGCTGCTGATCGTACCGGAACGTATGGGTATCAACAGACAACCCCATTACCAGCCAATTCGGGGTATCTGGTCGCTGCCGACGGAACCATCGTATTGCCCATGATAGGCCCGGTATTAGTAGCCGGAAAGACCAATGTACTGGCCGCCGATATGATTCAGGAAAAGCTTAAGATTTATCTCAAAGAGCCAACGGTCAGTATTCGAAATCTAAACTTCCGCATAACCGTACTGGGTGAGGTCCATAGACCGTCTCTCTATAATATTACCAATGAGCAGATTACCTTACCCGAAGCGCTGGGACTTGCTGGCGACCTGACCATATTTGGCCGACGAAACAGCGTCATGGTGATCCGTCAGGAGAATGGGAAGCGTACGTACAACAAACTTGATTTAACCAAACGTAGTGTTCTTCAGTCTCCTTATTATTACCTGCATCCCAACGATGTAGTGTATGTAGAGCCAGGTCAATCGCGGGCGGCTTCCGCTGATCGGATGTATCAGATTATTCCTATGGCATTGAGTGCGCTTTCCTTTATCGCAATTATCGTCACGCGTTAATACGAGTTGTACTTAAGTGTATTGATAGTATACCTCCATACTAATTCAACCTATACATGATTTCGTTAGACTCCTCTATTTTTCCAAAAGTAGATCCCGAACAGGTCGGAGATCGTGTGGCCGGGATGACAGATCAAACCTGGTATGCCCAGTATGGTAAACGGGTTTTTGATATTGTTGTGGCGCTGTTGGTCTGTATGTTTGTTCTTTCCTGGCTGATTCCCGTGCTTGGCCTCATTATCTGGGCAACCTCACCAGGGCCTGGTTTATACATCCAGCTTCGAACAGGGCGTAATGGCCGGGTCTTTCGATGCGTGAAATTCCGGACAATGTATTTCAAGAAGAATTCGGAATTCGAGCAGGCTAAAATGGGCGATCCCCGCGTAACCCCAATGGGCGCTTTCCTACGTCGGACGAACCTGGATGAGATGCCGCAATTCTGGAATGTACTGATGGGCGACATGAGTGTAGTGGGTCCCCGGCCGCACCCGATTCAATTAGACAATATGTTCTGGCGGGAAATCGACAATTACCCGCAACGGTATGCCATACGCCCCGGTATTACGGGATTGGCTCAGGTGCGCGGTGCCCGTGGCCAGACGGAGGCCATGATCAAGATGAGACATCGGGTCCGATACGATCTGCATTACGCAAAGCGTCAGTCACTGCTGGTCGATTTAAAACTGTGCTGGCTGACCGTCAAACCCATGCTGAATGGCAGTGAAAATGTGAATGCATGGTAAGCTTGTTCTTCATATGTTATCTAAAAATATTCAACGCCAATGAACAATCCAGGCAATAATTATTCATACGTATCCTATCAGAATGTCGATAGTGATGCTATTAACCTACGAGCGATTGTTTTTCGTTATCTGCGCAACTGGTATTGGTTTGTACTGTCTATTGGCTTAATGCTGGCAGCTGCGTATATATACCTACGTTATCAGGCTCCCAGTTATAAAAGCCAGTCTAGTTTGTTGATCAAGGATGAAAAGAAAGGACTTGATCAGGAAAATATTCTGAAGGAACTGGAGATTTTTGCGCCCAAAAAGGTAGTCGAAAATGAGATTGAGATTCTGAAATCGTATACCCTGATGGACCGGGTTGCTAAACAACTGAATCTTAATGTATTTTATTATCAGGATACGCCTTATGGCAAGCGGGAAATTTACGAAAAATCACCGATACGATTCATTGTAGAACAGGTAACGCCATCACTTTACAACGACGACTATCTGACGATCCGCTTCAATGATAACCAGACGTTTACTCTCAACGACAAGCCATATCCTCTGAACAGCAGTGTACAAACGCCTTATGGTCGCATTCGTCTTTTTACCCGTCGGCCTGTATCCAGTAAGAACGAGCCTGTGTATGTATCGGTAGTGGGACAGACGAAACTGGTGAGTGACCTAGTTAAGAAACTCAAGGCTGAACCGACTAGTAAAGCATCGACCGTGATCATGCTGACCCTGGAAACAGCTGTTCCCGATAAAGGAGAAGCGATACTCAATCGATTGATCGATGTGTACAACGAAGCCGCCATACTGGATAAAAACCGGGTGGCCGCCAATACCCTGAACTTTATTGACGAGCGGCTGAAACTTATTTCAAATGAGTTGCAATCTGTTGAACGGGGTGTAGAAGCCTATAAATCGGCGCAGGGCATTACCGATCTGGGCGTACAGGCAGAGGAGTTTCTGAAAACAGTTCAGCAAAATGATGCTCAGCTTAATCAGGTAACCATTCAGCTAGGGGCTTTAAACGATCTGGAGCAGTATATAAAGCAACAGCCGGGCAACCGGGCCGGTACACCCGCTACCCTGGGCCTTAGCGATCCTACGTTGCTGGCACTGATCGAAAATGTTACTAAACTGGAAGCGCAACGGGATATGCTGGCACGGACGACTTCGGATCAGAACCCCGTATTACAAACGATCGATAGCCAGATACACGCTACTAAAAACAGCATTCTCGATAACGTAGCTACGATGAAAGCCATGCTGACAACGGCTAAGCAGCAATACGCAGCAACGAATACGAAGATGGAAGGCGTTATTCGGAGTATTCCGACAAAAGAACGGGCCTTAATGGATATTACCCGCCAGCAGGCTATCAAGAACAACCTGTATACCTATCTGCTCCAGAAGCGGGAAGAGACGGCTGTATCGTTTGCATCGACCATTTCAGATTCGCGTACCGTGGATGTAGCCCGTAGCGATGCAAAACCTGTTAAGCCCGATCGGCCGAGTACCTACGTTCTGTTCGCTTTTCTTGGCTTATTGTTGCCCGTAGGTGTGCTTGCCACCAGCGACGCCATGAACAACCGTATCATGCGACGGAAAGACGTAGAAGAAGGGACGAATGTGCCCATCCTTGGTGAAGTGATCAAGAATAAAAACACCCAGGCAATTATTGTAGAAGCTCGTAATCAATCGGTTATTGCCGAGCAGATCCGTGCTTTACGCACTAATCTTCAGTTTTTGCGGGAGAGCCGAGAAGGCAGCCAGGCACTCTTGTTTACGTCGAGTATTAGTGGCGAAGGGAAGTCGTTCATTTCCCTGAATCTGGGTGCCAGTCTGGCATTGGTTGGTCGGCGTACGGTTATTCTGGAAATGGACTTACGGAAACCCCGTCTTCGCCATTCCCTGGAAAACTTCCCGGTTGGCATAGGTATCAGTAATTATTTGATTGGTGAGGCCGCTATTGAGGATATCATACAGCCAATTCCCAACACAGAAAACTATTACATTATTACGTCGGGACCCATACCGCCGAACCCGTCTGAATTGTTGAGCAGCCCACGGCTGGAAACGCTCATTCAGGAATTACGTCAGCATTTCGATTATGTCATCATCGATGCACCACCAATCGGCCTGGTGACAGATGCTCAGTTAATTGCGCCATTTGCAGATGCCACGCTCTTTATTGTTCGCCACGATTTAACGCCCAAAAGCTACATGAAAATGGTGGAAACAATTCACCAGGAGAAGCGCTTTAACAAACTCAACATCGTGTTAAATGCAGTTGGTGGGGGCGATGAAGAATACTACAGTTATAGCTATGGCTATAATTATGCCTACGGTGAGAAAAAAAGCACAAAAAAATGGCTGAGTTAAGACTGGTTCAAACCATCTATCAGCGTAAAGTCGCCTTCGTGTCATATGTGCTCAAACACCGCTAAGCAGCAGATTTGGGAGAATTGATTGTTGGATATTATCTGTAGATGCCAATTCAAATCAGCCTACAATTGATTAAGGACAATGTCTGTTAAAGGAAGCATCATTAAAAATATAGGCGCAGGTACTTGGGGTAAGCTTTCAAATGTACTGTTTAGATTAGTACAGGTACCGCTGCTTATCTCAGCATTAGGGGTAGAAGATTATGGCCGCTGGTTGGTATTAGCATCACTTCCGGCCTGGATACGATTAGCAAATTTTGGATTTGGTAATGTAGCTGCCAATGAAATGTCGATGCTACTGGCCGCGAATGAAGTTGATAAAGCCCGAAAAGTCTATTCGACAACGCTGACGTTAATCACGATAATTGGTGTAGTTGGGGGCCTGTTGGCCACTATAGTGGTGCCCCTGATTCCATGGGACGGTTTTATAGGGCAGAAGAGCCAACATGAAATTTCAAAAGCAGTTTACTGGTTAGCTATTTCTGTCTTTGTCTCATTTCTGATTGATGTAAGCTACAGCCGATTTCGAGCCGCCAGGAAAGCCCATGTATCGGTATTAATTGGAAGTTTTATGCCATGGGTGGAGTTACTATTGATGGTTATTGTGCTGCGGTACACAACCCGGTTCGATTATCTGGGTCTTGCAGTATTGGGTTCAACGGTACTTTTCCTGGGGCTATACCAGTTTTTGAGTAGAAAAAGCATGCCGCTTTTAACATTCTCTATAAAGGATGTGCAACCATCCCGATTCAGGGACTTATTCTGGAAAGGTATGGCATTTCAGGCTTTTCCGTTAGGGAATGCGCTTGTTTTTCAAGGAAACCTGCTCATCATTCAAGCTATTTTAGGGCCTTATGCGGTAACAGTTTTTGGCACAACCCGAACCTTAATCCGTACCATTAACCAGGCCATGGAATTGGTTAATCAGGCTATTTGGCCTGAAATGAGCCACCTGTTTGGTAGTAATGATATGGGAAGGGCCTCTAAACTGCACCGATTAGGGGTAGGCGTTTCAATAATTGGAGCCTGTATTGGGACTATCTTTTTAATGTTTTTCGGAAAAGATCTGTATGGTTTGTGGGTAGGAAAGGATATAACGATTTCCAATCATTTATTGATTATTTTCCTGATTCCAATTCCATTTAATGCCGTATGGTTTACGAGTAGCGTTGTTCATCTTGCTAGCAATAAACATGAAGGATTAGCGATCAGGTATTTACTATCTACCTTGGTCGGATTCATTGCCTGTATCGTCTTATGCTATTTTCAGGGAATTGAAGGAGCTGCCTTATCAACGATTGTAGCTGATCTGGTCTTAATCCCATATGTGATAAAAAACTCGTTAATACTCACAGAAGATACCTGGATATCATTTTTCAGAGGTATACTTCTTGAAATAAGTTCCATTAAAAATCTAGTGCTGAAGAGAATGGCCTAATGGCGATTCGCTAATGCCACTAGTCGATTAATCGTAGTCGATCTGCCCGAAATTCATTTGGTTCTCTCCTTAAGAAAGTATAGTACAAAGTACATACTATATAATTAGGATTATTTCTCCCTGAATTTAACTCCATACAGAATGAATAAGATAAACTTCATCGATCTGGATACACTTAGTAACGGCGAAGGTAAGCTTGTTTATGGAAACCGCTTAGAGGCTATTTCTTTTTATGAGACAACTTGCGAAGCATGGTTCTCCGATTTTCGTAAGGAGGTATTTTCGGCGATCGGTAAAAGATATTTTCCAGTTTATCGAATTGCCGATGGTGAAATGCGATTCTTATTTGGCTATCAGATAAACTGGAAGAATAAACCTTTTCTGAGCTTACTGAAATATATAAAATACGAACTGTTTAAGTCACCCTGGAAAACGTCATGGGGCGAGAGCTACTCTAGTACAGAAAAAAAACAATTACAAGCCATATTAGGGAAGTGCATTAAAACTATATCATCAGAAGGTAAACTGGCTATATACTGGAATAATAACGGACTGAATGCCTTTGTTGAATATAATAGAAATATGGAGCACCTATTTAAAAAAATAGGTGTACAGCTAAACAGAGAAAACTATATCCCTTTTCATTTTGCTCAGGCCATAATTGCCAATAATGCTGATCGATTATTGATAGGCAGAAATGTACTGGTAATCTCTGGGCTGGATAATCCAGAAAAAGAGGCTTTAGGTAAAAGGCTATATAAGATTGGGGTCGCTAATTATGATTTTTATCGGTGCTCTCCAACCTCAGCACTAAAGGATGATTATACCTTAATAAGGCCTCGTATAAAACCCGATATTGTATTGGTTGCTGCTGGTATTGGAGCCGCAAGAGTGCTTGCTGATCTGAAGCATTTAAATTGCCCCGTTATTGATATCGGAAGCTATTTGAATGTTCTAAGCGGTAAATACGAAAATGCGCACGCCGGTTTTTTTGTACAACCAAAAGTTCTGGAAAATAGCTAAAGGCATGAAACGAGAAAATAAAACAATCTATTATTTTTTAACCAGCATTTTGCTATGCTCCGTATCAACCTGGATTGGGGTTATTTTGAGTATTAACACATTGAAATATATAGCAGCAGCTGGTATTTTGATACTAACAATTATTTCATCTATCAATGTTTATAAGTATAAAACTATAATAACGTGGAAAAAAGCCATTCCGCTACTTTTAATCACCCTGGGCTATCCATTAATTAGAATAACAACGGATGTATTTGTCGATTTTCAGTTTAAAACCTTTACGGATGGATTTATACTGGAAGGGAGTTATTACCTGTTGTTATTATATGGCCTGAACATGGCGCTGGCAACCCGAATGGGGACTTCGTTCAGGCAATTATTTAAATTTTCAATAATTGCACTTCCAGCTGGTGTAGCGTTGATCTATACAAGCCTGGTACTGATCCCTGATTATAATATATGGATTGGGCATTTGTCATTGAATAACTGCCTGATACCAATCTCAATGCTGGCTCTCTATCCGAGAAATGAAAAGTATTTGCTTTGGGGCTGGTCGGCTATATTTCTTTTGCTATTTATAGCGGCTAAAATATGGTCTCGCTCATATACACTGGTTGGATTTTACATTGCCCTTTTTGCCTATAGATCTATTTTTCATTTAGGTAAACGCAAATTAGGGATAACACTATTTGTACTGCTTACTGTAGGATACTCGATTGGAGCTTTCTCTTTCTTTACGGAAAATTCAGAAGTTCGAGATCAATCAGTAGCAGAAAAGTATCAATTCGATTCGTTAATAAAAACGTTTGACGATTTTCTTACTGATTTTGACGTTACAAAATTATTTTATTGGGAGGGGAACTCAAGATCGACTCTATTAGTCGATGCATTTGGAAAAGCAAATTATATCGACTGGCTTATTGGACATGGCCTATTTGGGACTTATGATTCAACTATTGAAGTAAGTAGCAGTACGCTGGTTCGGCGAAGTACCATCGAAATCGGATGGGCTCAGGAAGTGTTTCGCTGGGGATTGCCATATGTTCTTTTCTTTTTGTATTCTCTCATGCGAGCCCGTAGCTATTTGAAGGGGCTATATGTTCAAACGAATGATCCTATCTATAAAGCTCTTTCAGAACTAATACTTATTAAAGTTTTAGATGGGTTTGTTTTTGGACTGCCGTTTTTTCATGTCTATAATCTATTAGTATTCTGGGGGCTTATGATTACTTGTGTTAAAGTGAATTTAATGCCGGTAATTATAGATACAAAAAATAGATATGTAGAGAAGATGACAGAATTGCAGGTTGCCAATTAAATACAGGGAAAGAGAAAAATCTAATTGGTGAGAATAATGAAAGCTTTTTTAAAACGTTTCGCTCGCTACGTTTATTTAAACTATAAATATCCAAAAGCTCATATTGCCTTTTCAGCAACTGTTTCATTGGATACGATGCTGGCTGATGGCGTAAAAATATTGCCAGGTAGTATGGTCGGTGATTGCAAAATAGATCGGCATACCTATGTTGGAACTAACTGTCAATTTTCCAGAACACAAATTGGTGCTTTTACCAGTATTGGACCCGAGGTTATTTGTGGATTAGGTTCACATCCTGTTGATTTTGTATCAACTTATCCTGGTTTCTATTCGTCTGAATCGTCAGGGGCGAATTGGTTTGGAAGTATACACAAATTCGTGGATAAACCAACTGTTCAAATTGGTTCAGACGTATGGATTGGGGCGCGAGCGATCATTCTGGGAGGGGTTAAGGTTGGGCACGGAGCTATTATAGCTGCCGGTGCAGTTGTCACGAAAGATGTACCGGCCTATGCAATTGTAGGAGGAGTACCGGGAAAAATAATTCGGTATCGGTTTGAGCCAGCTCTATTGGATAAATTACTGAATTCCAATTGGTGGAATATGTCTGATGAAACACTACGTACACTTTCAAAATATGTAGCAGAACCATCTGTTTTTGTTGAAAAATTAGCAGAAAACCATGGCTATAAGTGAGACTGCAAAAGAACGAATAAGGACAATTCTTTATTCCTGGCGATTTCCCAGAGATATTATTTACTGTTACTGGAAATTGAACGCATGGCACTCTTCGTGGAGGTTATACCGTACACCATTAATCCAGGTACATCGAAAGGCAAAAATTTCAATAGGAAAAGACTGGATTGCCTGTAGTGATCCCAGATATAATTCGTTGGGTGTATCTCAGAAAGTTATTATCAAAGCTGTTCGGCCAGGGGCTACGATCACCATTGGTAATGGAGTGGGTATGTCGGGAGCTACGATTTCATGTGGGCATAAAATTACAATTGGCAACCAGGTTTTATTAGGTAGTGGTGTTCTAATTACCGATAATGATTCTCATGGTATTCACCCTGATTTACGCCATTCTCGCTATCACATTGCAGAAGCCCCGGTGATTATTGAAGATCAGGTATTTGTTGGGGCAAGATCTATTATTTTAAAAGGGGTAACAATTGGCTATGGGGCAGTAATAGGAGCGGGATCTATCGTTACAAAAAATGTACCTGCTTTTAGTATTGTAGCTGGAAATCCAGCCCGTGTTGTCGGAAATGTATTAGATGAAAAATACGCTGGAGAGCTTGTACTAAAATAGAGATTGATAATGAAAAAACCTCTTATATTTTGGTGTGGATCTATCCTGAATTATGAAGGATTAAAACACTATGTTGGTGAATCGGCTGCGGCAACTCAATGGTCGTACGGGCTTCTCTCGGCTTTATCGGCAAATAATGTAGCTATAAAAACCTATGCCCCTATTTGGGATTCTGCATTCCCCAAAGGAAAATTGTTTCCTGGAAAATCAACTTATCTGGAACAACGTTTTGATCAAACGTTAGTTCGGTATCTAAATTTACCCTGGATTCGTCCGAAATCAATCGCGTTCTCGCTGGAAAAAGTTATTGAAGATGAGCTTCGAAAAGGGACCAGACCAATAGCTATATTAAATTATAACCCACTCTCTTATTATACTGAGGCATTAGATAAAATTAGTCGGAAGTATCCAGATATTCCTTGGGTCAATATTGTCCTGGATCTTAGTGATCCAACTGTTGATAACTGGGCTACTTTTCTTCAAACGACTCAACGGTCAAAAGGTAGTGTTTTCCTGTCCTGGTGGGGATATTGTAATGCACCTGTAGAAAACAAACTTCATTTAGATGCTGGTTGGAGTGGCACACTGCCAACTACAACAAAAGCGCCAGAAAAAGTATTTATATATGCTGGGAAACTTGAAGAATATGGTGGGATTAATCAGTTGATCGAAGCCATAAAAATTATGCCTGATAAAGATGTTTATTTTGATTTTTACGGTAAGCGGAGTAATTCGGCGTTGGATAAACTGGTAGCAATAGATAGCAGGGTTCGGTTTCATGGATTTGTTCCTGATGAACAACTGAATGAGGCTTGTAGTAAAGCTACTGCGTTTCTGAATCCTCGGGAGTTGGGTCACACAACGAATAATATGATATTCCCTTCTAAACTGCTATTCTATATAAAATACCGTAAACCTATTATTGGGCCTACTATGCCAGGTATTTCACCGGAATATAACAGTTTATTAGTCCAGCCGTCCGATTCTTCACCTGAGAGCTGGGTTACAGCTATGCAAAAAACAGTACAATTAACAGATAAAGAAACGCAAAAAATTGCTGTTGATTGTGATAAAATCCTTCAGAAAAAAACTTGGGATAGCCAGGCAACTAGTTTGATAAAATTCTTAGAAGCGTTATAAACAGAATCCTCGTAAGTGCAAAGAGTAGGTTTATACTACCCGATTTATCCTGCTCTAACGACTGTATGAGCTAATACCAGCGAGGCAATTTAATAAGTAGCGCCTTGTTTTTACAATGACAGATTTATAATTGACCAGACCATGAAACTTCTCCATGTAATTAACAGTATGGACCCGGCAATGGGAGGTCCCTGTCAGGGGATTCGAAATGTTATTGAAGAATCAGAGCGATTAGGGATTTATAGAGAAGTTGCCTGTCTTGATGATCCTTCAGCAGATTACCTCGGAAAAGATTCATTTCGTATTCATGCACTTGGCCCAAAAGTAGGCCGCTGGCAATATGGCTCTCGATTGATTCCATGGCTGAAGGAAAACCTTGATCGTTTCGATGCCGTAATTATAAACGGGTTATGGTTATACCCCAGTTACGGTGCCTGGAAGGCAATTAAGAGTTATAAAAAAACGTCCAGTAAAGAGTTGAAAATCTTTGTGATGCCACACGGTATGCTGGACCCGTATTTTCAAAAGACATCTACTCGAAAATTAAAGGCTATTCGGAACTGGTTTTATTGGGAGTTTCTCGAAAAAAATGTTGTAAATGATGCCGACTGCCTTTTGTTTACCTGTGAGGAGGAGCTTCAGTTGGCCAGGGATACATTTAGTTCGTATCATCCTAAAAATACGAAAAATGTAGGGTATGGCATTGAAGAACCTCCTGTCTTTTCAGACAGTATGTCAGCCGCTTTTTATGCAAAATGTCCAGAGGTTAAAAATAAGCCTTATCTCCTTTTTCTGAGCCGTATTAATTATAAGAAGGGTATTGATCTCTTGATCAAATCATATTCGATGGTTTTAACTGACTATACATCGAGAGGAAAAGAGGTACCTAAGCTTGTTATTGCTGGCCCGGGCTTGGATACAGCTTATGGAGAAAAAATGCTGGATCTGGTTTCTGAACATGCTAATTTGAAAGGACAGGTCTTTTTTCCGGGGATGCTTTCCGGCCCATCAAAATGGGGTGCTTTTTATGGATGTGAAGCATTTATCTTACCTAGTCATCAGGAAAATTTTGGCATTGCGCTGGTTGAAGCATTAGCTTGTAGAAAGCCTGTTTTAACGACAAGTCAGGTCAATATATGGCGGGAAATTACCGAAGGGAATGCCGGGTTTATTGTAGATGATACGCTTGATGGCACCAAAGAGTTGTTAGAGAAATTTTTAACTCTTGACGATGTGACTAAATGCAATATGGGGCTAAATGCTCGAAGTACGTTTGAATATAATTTTTCCATCAAAAATTCAGTCCGTCGATTTACGGATGTGATCACTGCTTTTTAATAGGCTGTATAAGGTTCTGGGTTTGTTATACGGGTGTTGCTGGTACTACACTCAGTTAAATAATTGAACCAATACATAAGTAATAGAAACACCTGCCAGGATAGTTTCATGAAATCTTATTTATGCGAATACTTATTTATGGAATTTTATACGCTCCCGAGCTGACTGGCGTTGGTAAATATTCGGGGGAAATGGCTGCCTGGATGGTGCAACAAGGGCATGAGGTGGAGGCAATTATGCCAATGCCTTATTATCCTGAATGGAAAGTACGTTCTGATTATAAAAATAAGGGCTGGTTTACAGAAATAGTCGATGGTGTAACGGTGCGCCGTTGCCCGATCTATGTGCCCAAAAAAGTAACTGCATCAGGTAGGATGCTACTCGACTTTTCATTCCTGATGAGTAGTCTATTTTATTGGATTCGTCTGTTTTTCTCGAGACGATACGACGTCGTTATTTGTGTAGCTCCTCCCTTCCATATTGGTTTTTTTCCTGTGCTTTATTCAATAGTACGAAATGTACCCGTTTGGCTCCATATTCAGGATTTACAGATTGATATTGCCAAAGAAATGGGCATGATAAAAAGCGAAAAATTCCTGAATCTATTGTTTAGTGCCGAACGCTTCATTTTAAAACGTTGTAAAACGGTATCGACTATAAGTGAAGGAATGATTCGGAAAGTAACCGAAAAAAAATCTACGCAGTCGGATTGTGTTCTGTTTCCGAATTGGGTCGATGAGGGTTTTGTGAAACCATTGCCTGTACATGAATCACTGCGAGCCGAATTAGGATTAACAGAAACAGATAAAGTGATTTTGTATTCGGGAAGTATTGGCGAAAAACAGGGGCTGGAGTTAATTGTTGAAGCGGCTAAGCATTTTGCTCATAAGCCAGATATGAAATTCCTGATCTTTGGATCGGGTGGGGGTAAGGGGCGTCTGGAAGCACTGGTACAGCAGTATAAGCTGACCAACGTATTTTTCCATCCGTTACAGCCTTATGAAAAATTGTCAGCTCTATTGGCGACTGCTGATATTCATCTGGTCCTACAAAAAAAATCGGCTTCTGACCTGGTGTTGCCCTCTAAATTGACTGGAATTCTGGCGGCTGGTGGCTGTGCCTTAGTGTCGGCTGTGCCAGGTACTACCCTGCATGAGGTGGTAGCTAGTGAGCAGATGGGTATACTGATCGAGCCTGATTCATTAGAGGCTTTGATCGGAGGGATTGACCGGGCATTTCGTTCTGACCGGACAGTCTATCGGGAAAACGCCAGGGCGTATGCCAGACGAAATCTGAGTAAAGATGAGATCCTTCAGCAATTTGAAGCCCAGATGGTCAATATAATTAATCCGGTATCAGAACCACTCATTGCCGAGCAGGTGTAAGGGGCTACGACTTGAACAAATTATTCGTGTTTCAAACGTTATGGTGAAACGGCAGCAATCTCTTTTTCGGGCAATTCATCTCGTTTGTATACAACTGGTTGGCATACCTTCGTTGGCTCAGTTCCAGAATCGACCCACGTACGACACAACGATGACGGCCGGAATCCGGTATCGGGCTGAGCTCAGTGGCGTGGTATCTACAAATGGGCGTTCTCCTTTCTGGATGCGGTCGAATCAGTTTGGGACGGTTCCCTGGCAATTTCCTGCCGGAATTGGCACAGTGGGTGTCACGGGTTTATGGGGCAATCCTCGCCAGGCCCATAAACCCTACCTTAAAGCAGGTATTGAGGTTGTTGGTAACCTGAATTCCGCTTCACGGCTGGTGTTGCCAGAAGCTTACGTGGCTGTTCGTCTGGGACATGGCGAGCTGTACATAGGGCGGCAGAAAGAGATTCATGGATTAGTCGATACCCTCCTTACATCTGGTTCTATTGCCTGGTCTGGTAATGCCGTGCCGATCACACAAATCCGACTGGGAACCAGGGATTTCGCTCCGCTAAAATTTACCAAAGGCCTGATTGCCGTTAATGCTTTTTTCAGTCACGGCTGGTTTTCGGATACCGACTCGATGCACAATGTCATGCTGCATGCCAAAGCCGTTTTTGTACGCGTGGGGAAGCCTACCTGGAAAGTGCGATTTTATGGAGGAATCAATCATTTTGCTCAATGGGGAGGCTACTCAAAAGCCCTGGCTGATGGCCCTGTTTCTAAGTTTTTGTCGGCTAATGGCTATTTGCCTAGTTCGCTAAAAGCCTACAAATCGGTTGTATGGCCGATTGGCCAGCCAGGAAGTGACGATCAATTCTCAGCAATTGATACCATCAATCAGATTGGCAATCACTTGGGATCTATTGATGCAGGTCTTGACATTCAGCTTAAAAACGCATCGCTATTTCTGTATTCCCAGCATATTTTTGAAGATAACTCGGGCTTGACATTCAAAAACTTTCCAGACGGTCTTTTCGGTGTCCGATGGAAAGCGGGCGTATCAAATTCAGGGGCGGTTGTTCAACTAAAGCAACTGACAGCCGAATTCATTACGACACGCAACAGGAGCGGTACCAAACTGCCTTACGGACGGGATGATTATTTCTTCCATGGCCAGTATCTGGATGGATGGACGCACCAGGGAGCTATTATCGGAACGCCTATTTTCACCCGAACAGCCGACTTGCCGTCTGCATTACTGAAAAAAAGTGCCTGGCTCAGCCGGAGTTTTGCCTATCGGCTATTGCCTGTCAACAACAATGATGTTCAATCAGTACATGTGGGTGCATACGCAGTATTGTTTCAACGGGTTTCGGCTGTGCTGCTGGCGACAGGTAGTCGGTATTACGAGTTTGATTACTCGGCCAGGACCTACGACCAGCTTTCTATGAGTCTGGAATTAACCAACCTTGTTTTGTCGGGAAGTGTAAACATGGGCCTTAAGCTGGCTTATGATACCGGAGCTATTTTCACTGGCAACCTCGGTGGAATGCTCACAATTCGTAAAACGGGTTTTTTAACGCAAAAGCCAGTTAACAGGTGAAGCTGATCCTACAAAAGATGTATCATTAATTGAATAGACCATGTATCAACAGATCGATAATTTCAAGTTACCTCCTGGCTTCCGTGGCCGACCCGGTTGGTATGTACAGCTTTGGTGGATCGTTGAATCCTTATTTTTCAGAACGTCCCCTCAGTTTATGTACGGATGGCGTCGGTTTCTGCTTCGAAGTTTTGGCGCTACTATAGGTCAGCGTGTTCAGGTCAGGCCGTCTGTACACACGCAGTTTCCGTGGAAAGTGACCATTGGCGATTCAACCCGTATTGGTGATGATGTTGTACTGTATAGCTTAGGACCTATTACGATTGGGGCGAATGTGATAGTCTCGCAAAAGAGCTACATCTGTACGGGCTCGCACGACTATATGGATGCCGATTTCGCCATTTTTACGGAGCCTGTCGTTATAGAAGATGAATGCTGGCTGGCAACCGATGTGTACGTAGCGCCCGGTGTTACGATTGGAAAAGGTACGGTTGTTGGGGCAAGGTCGTCGGTGTTAAAGTCTCTGCCTGCCAATAAAGTATGTGTTGGTACGCCAGCCAAACCACTCAAAGATCGTAAGCAACTGGACGCGTATTCAGAGGGGGTTCAGGAGGTCTGGAGTGTTTAGTTATTAAGCCGTTGTTAGCGTGAGGCCAGATTTGAGAATCTGGCCTCACGCTAACAACGGCTTAATGCCGCCTGTGCATTTCTGCTAGCCAGCCAGTCGGCCATTTGCTGAAGACCTTCAGATAGGCTCGTGGTAGGTTGATAGGCCAGTTTCTGCTTCGACCTGGTCAAGTCAGCCCAGGTATGGGCTACATCACCAGGTCGGTCCGGCCTTTGAATGATACGTGCTTTCTGATTGGTCACATCTTCCATCAGGGTAATCAACTGCCGTAACGATATATAGCTCCCGCTGCCAATGTTGTAAATGGAAAAACCATCGATCCGAAACATGGCTTTACTGATTCCCTGTACAATATCGGCTACAAAAGTGTAATCGCGGCTAGTCCCTTTGCCATAAAGGGTCAGCTGATGTTGCTGGCGTATGGCTTCTAAAAATTGATAAATAGCCATGTCAGGCCGCTGACGTGGTCCATAGACAGTGAAAAAACGCAGGCAGGTACTCTCAATACCATATTGCTGGTGATAGTGTCGGCAGAGTTGCTCCCCTTTATATTTAGTAAGCGCATAGGGTGAAATCGGAAACAAATGCTGGCAATCTTCCTGAAGGGGCATAGCCGGATGATCGCCATAAACCGACGAGGAAGAGCCAAAAATTAGTTTTCGTACACCAGACTGATGCATAGCGTTGAGTAGCGTACGCGTACCGTTGAGATTTACATCGGCGTATACATCCGGGCGCTGAAGCGAGGCCTGAACGCCGGGTAAAGCAGCTAAATGAATCACCACATCGAACTGACCTTGCCTGAATACATGAGTCAGGTAAGGGGCATCCCGAATGTCGCCCTCATGCAGAAAGTAGGCTGGATGACCCAGGCTTTGATGAATATTCCGAAGTTTTTGTTCACGTGAGTAATTCGTGTGGAAATTATCCAGTACATGCACCCGACAGCCCATAGTGAGTAAATGATCGGCTACATGCGACCCTATAAACCCAGCACCACCCGTAATTAGTACATTCATAAGTGAAATTGGCCCATCCGATGGTTCCTGAGATGTTAGTTCTAAATAGATAAGAATATTTATTTTTATTAGAAAATATATCTTATTAGATACCAAAATAGAATTTTATTAAATAAATATACGGTATTTGTTTTCAATTATCTAAAAATAAAAAATAAATTATCCCCTTAAATAGGAGTTTTCAGGGAAGCATGTTTGGGCGTTTATCGTTCGCTATCTTCGGCGTTTCAATAATGAAATAGCATTAAGTCTGTGTATGAATTTGCTGGAATAGGCTGTCACGGTGTTCGATAACCTACTGATTAACGATCTGAAAAAAACATACCCGTCGGTACAAGGGTTTATTACTCAACGACATCTGTACTGTGAACAAATTGAATTCTGAACATAAATTGCCCTTTTTGCAGGGTGGGGGAGAAATGGGGGCACTCACCCGAACGTATAATTGGCACCAAACATCCATAGATACCCCTGATCGGTGGCCCCGTAGCTTGCGTACGACCCTGGGTATTGTATTGCATTCGGCATTTCCTATGTTTCTTTTCTGGGGTGACGAACACATTTGTTTCTACAATGATGCTTATCGACCCAGCCTTGGGCATGAAGGAAAACACCCGGCGTTGGGGAAACGGGGCCAAGAGGTTTGGAGCGAAATCTGGTCCTTTATCGGCCCGTTGATCGACAAGGTGATGACAACTGGCGATGCGGTTTGGTATGAAGATCAACTGGTTCCATTCTACCGCGATGGGAAACTCGAAGATACTTACTGGACATTTAGTTATAGCCCGGTGTATGGTGAGAATGGCCAGATTGATGGTGTACTTGTAACCTGCACCGAAACTACCGAGAAGGTTCGAACCGTCCAGAAACTCAAAGAAACCAACGACCAGCTTGCTTTTGCTATTGAGGCCACCGAACTCGGGACCTGGGATCTGGACCCGAGTTCGAATGAGTTTTCGGCCAATGCACGGCTGAAAGAATGGTTTGGATTACCTACCGATGGGCCGGTTGATTTACCGTTGGCAACTAGTGTTGTTGCCGAAAAAGATCGACAGAACGTTGAAAAAGCCATTCAGTGGGCCTTGCAGTATGAATCAGGAGGGCACTACGATATTGATTATACGCTGGTCCATCCCCTTACGAACGAAGAACGGATCGTGCGGGCAAAAGGTAAGGCCTGGTTTACTCCCGATCATATACCATATCGGTTCAACGGCACCCTTCAGGATATAACGGATCGTAAAAAAGCGGAGCAGGAAGTAGCCGCCAGTGCGCAGGCGTTACGGAGTATCATCGAAAGCGCCCCTTTTCCGATCGGTATTTATGTAGGGCCGCACATGCAGATTCAGTTTGCCAATTCTGCTATTATTACCGTTTGGGGAAAGGGCTCTGATGTAGTGGGGAAGCGTTACGCCGACCTATTGCCCGAATTGAAAAGCCAGGGAATATATGCTCAGCTTGACCGTGTTTACGAAACAGGTATTCCGTTTCACGCCCGATATCAGCGTGTCGATCTGGAAGTAGATGGCAAGCTGCAACCATTTTATTTCAACTACAGTTTTACGCCACTGTACGATACCGAAGGTAACATCTACGGCGTTATGAATACAGCCGCCGAGGTGACGGATTTGGTTGAGGCCAAGCAACAGTTAGAGGATGCAGAAGCCACCTTGCTTGGAGCAATTGAGTTGGCAGAGCTGGCTACCTGGCGTATGGATATAGCTACCCGGACGTTTTCGTACTCCGAACGGTTTATGGATTGGCTTGGCTTCTCCGATAGCACAAAAACGCAGGATGCGGCTTATAATCCATTGCCTGCCAGTTACCAGCAGCAGGTTGTTGAAGCCATTGAGGCTGCTATCCAGCCCGGCTCATCCGGCTTCTACGAAAATGAACACCCAATCGTCAACCAGCTTACCGGACAGGTTCGAATTATACACGCACAGGGCCGTGTTTTTTACGATCCCGATGGAAGACCGTCTATACTGAGTGGCACAGCGCAAGACATTACCCAGCAACGGGAAGTTCGGATTACGCTAGAGCGGCAGGTGCAGGAACGTACGGAGGAACTGGAATCGACGAATGAAGAGTTAACGGCCATCAATGAAGAGCTTACTGAAGCAAACCAGCTTTTGATTCGTTCGAACGACAACCTGCAACAGTTTGCGTATGTGGCCAGCCATGATTTACAGGAGCCGCTTCGTAAAATTCAGCAGTTCAGTACCCTTCTCAAACAGGAATATACTACGTCACTGGATGATAAAGGGAAAGACTTTCTGGATCGGTTAACGTCGGCAAGTTCGCGGATGTCGATGCTCATCAAAGACCTACTCACTTTCTCCCGTATTTCGACCCAGCAGGTAGCCCATAGGCGGGTCGATTTGAACGATGTAGTTCGTGAAGTTCTGGAAAATCTGTCGATTGCCATCGATGAATCAAAAGCAGTTATCCAGATTGATCCATTACCCATCCTGGATGGAGATTCCTTACAACTAGGACAACTATTTCAGAACTTACTATCCAATGCGATTAAGTTTCATCAGCCAGGTATTAAGCCTGTTGTTCAGATACGAGTCAGTCAGCTACTAGCCAGAGATTTACCACTTTCGCTACCTATACTGCGGCAATCAAAATCCTATTATTGCCTCGATATAGCTGATAATGGGATTGGGTTTGACGAGAAATACAGGGATCGGATTTTTCAGGTCTTTCAGCGATTGCACACTAAGCGAGAGTTTGCCGGTACAGGAATAGGACTGGCCATTTGCCAGAAAGTGGCTACTAATCATGGGGGGGCTATTACAGCCATGAGCGAGCCAAACCACGGTGCTATATTTAGCGTCTATCTGCCGGTGTAAGTTAATTCAGTATTGCAGGTTTTTTCAACATATAGGGAGGTCTGTCGAAATACAGATAAATAAATGCCTGTTATCATCTGCTCTTTGGATAGGCGGCCACTCATCCATCTGATAGTTTCAGGATTCGCCTGGAGGTATGGAAGGAGATTGTGCACAAAAAACGCTGACCTCATGGCGAGCCCAGCGTTTAAATCTAACCCATAAGAGCTTGCTAGCTATAGAACCAATAGTTTGCAATCGGGGCCATTTTAGGGAATAATTGTCTCAATCGTTAACTTATTGATTGGACGGCAATCTCTAAATTACCCTTTTCGACTACCTATGAAACGAAACAGGATGATTAGTAAGTGGTTGAGGTGAGCCAGTATGTCTGACAAAAAAATATAAGCCAAACTTATCGATGGGCTATTGAGACGCTAGGCCGATTGACCATCGCGCGTGTTTTTTTGTACAGCTATGGCGCCAAACAACGCGAGCAGAAAAGCAAAGGCATAGAACCCTTTCTCGCTGGGTAAGAGGGTGGCGTTCCAAAGACCGACGGTCAGAAGCACGATGGCTAAAATTGTAGAAAACCAGCTCAATCCATAGTATATATCTGTTACGGGCAGCCCTTCCAGCCGATCTCGTACACTCTTCTGTACGGATACGACAGAGAATAGACCGTACATCAGCACGGTGAAGTAAAATCCTTTTTCATTGAGCAGCATGTCGGAACGCCAGAGGCCGATTAAGAAACCAAACATACCGGCACCCAGCGCCATCCAGGAAGCGCCAACAAAGGCCATCGAGGGTTTTTGAGTCATTTTTGTAGTGATTTAATGGTGAATATTTTGTAAGGGTATTATTCGCTTAACTGCTTGTAATGGGCTGATTTTTAGGGCTTAGTATGGACAATGGGGCAGGGAGATGTTAGCGGAGTAATCGATCGACAACCCGTATTCTGTGGCATCAACCACCTTGTTTTACTGGCACAAAATTGTAAAGGGCTGACTACGAAAAATAGAGATAATCAATAGTGGGTAGGAATGAGTTAATAAATGACGCTCTCAGCGAATGATTCCCGAAATGGCTGCCAGCAGGATAATCATGAGGGCATTTTTGTAAAATAGTAGAAATGCACGTATTTTTGACGCATCTATTGAATGAGTTACAAATAGAACAGTAGGTCGCGATCAGCTTTTAATCTATTTTTCGCATAGTAATGATTCAAGGATTGTAGCAATGGTCCTGTAGCTCAGTTGGATAGAGCATCTGCCTTCTAAGCAGACGGTCAAGCGTTCGAGTCGCTTCGGGATCACCTCACAGTCAGGCAGTTACGCGTCAAAACGTGACTGCCTTTTTTCTTGAATGGCCCATGCATTGGCCCGGCTTGGCCGTTTTTGAGCAAAAATAAATCCGCCAGTACATCACCAGCGGACTATTTTAACCTTCCTGTTTTTTTAAACCAAATTCTTAGGCCCCAGCCGCCCGGCTGATGGTCATTGAGCGCGGATTGTACCAGACGCCACTCACGTACTCGAAGGTAATCAGGTTATCGCCCTGTTGTAAACTGATCGTGCCCGTAATGGTGCGCGTGCCGCCGTCGGCTACCTCGGTGTTGAAGGTGATTTGCCGAACGCCATTGACCTTGATACCTCCCTGACCCGGTGAACCCTGATTGCTCTGGTAGGTAAAGGAGAAGTTGTAGTCCGATGCCGTTTTGGGGGCATTAGTAAACGGCATGTCTTCAGTGGTAGCCGGATTGGTCGGACTCTCGTAGGAATGCACGTAAAAATTGGCAATGCCCTGCTTGGTCTGGGAGTAGGCTGGATACGACGTAGCTGCGTTGACCACGGAGGAATAGCCCGATGTTGCCGAACCCGACGTAGCCCGAACCCGGTAAAAATAGGTCGAACCAGTGGTTAGGCCCGTATCCGAGTACAGCGCCGTGGTCGGCGTTCCGATCTGGGTCCAGCCCGAAGAGCCGTTGCTGCTCCGCTCGATCTGATACCCACTTGCCCCTGATACCGCGTTCCAGGTAATGTTGATACTGGTCCCGGATGCGGTGGCCGCTGAGACGTTGGTGGGAGCCGATAGGGCAGGAGCTGCCGGTTTAGTCGTCGGTGGTACCGTATTGGCTGGAATCACGGCCCCGTTATCCTCCACCACGAGCGGGAATGGATAGGTGCCCGCTTTGATGGCAGCGGCCATGGCCGCGTTGCCCTGAGTGGTTAGTGGAAAACCGTTAGTTCCGGTTTCGCGGGTGGTGCGAACTGTATAAGCTACCGGTCCGCTGGGTGAGGCTTTGATGCGTATATTATTCTGGGTTCCTTCTGCCATAGTGGTAAATAAGTAGGAGGGTTCTTGTTAAGGTTCGGGGTCGGTGTTGGCGGTATTGACCCAGGCGATGCTGAACTTAGCGCCCGTTGGTACCGACAAAGCTGTTAATTGCACATTTTGTACATTTTCACTCAGCCCCGAAATACCGGCCAGGTTGAACGTAGCCGTTCGCCATGTATTGTCGCAGATCAGCGTAGCCGATGCCTGCTGGCCATCGTACTGATTCGGTGACTGCCCCACTGTGCCCGCTTTGAGAATTAGCGAGGTCGGCCAGCCCGAAGCGCCTTTGTAACGGACATAGAGCTTATCGAGTTGACTGACTGGAATCGATACTTTCGGCCAGTGAATATCCACGAAACTACCCCCGTTGATGGGACTGATTTCAACCCCGGTATCGGGCGTTGGGAAGCCGGTATCGCGTCCATTGCCGTAGTGGAAATAGCCCCGCCCGTTGCGGGCATTGAATTTCCAGCTGAGTTTGTTGCGATTGGTTGGCAAGGCATTCGCCCAGTCCCGGATCTGCTGCACGGTACCGATGCGGAATTTATGGTTGGTGTAATAGACCCCGTTCCAGTCCCAGATAATGCTCTGGTTTGACACCGAGTAGTTCGCCGGGTTGTCAAACTCGCCAGAAGCCGTATCGTTGGGGGCATAGCGGAACTGAGACGTTGAATAGCCCCCATCGCGCCAGACGCCCAGGCCCTGACTGCCGATGTTATTGTCAGGCACGACAGCGTACCAGTTCTCTTTCATCGGCACCGGGGTTTGGTCCCAGTTCGTTAAATAGACCACGTTGCCACTGGCATCCACGTGGGCGTTGTATTTATACGGTGCGTTGACAATCACGTTCGGATACTCATTCGAGCGGGCTTCGTACGAGGCCTGATCCATGGTCCGGTTATGGGTCATCTTGACCCGCACATCACATTCGGCGCCATTGATTTCCACCCACTGCTCTAAAATTACATCGGTGGGTTCATTTCTGACCGCCCAGTTCATCATGACCGATTTGGTATAGACCCTATTGCCGCTGCGACCCACCTGGATCACCACGGCCGGATTGTCGAAGGTGTCGCCGATCTGAATCGGGTTGTTGCCCACGCCACCGCCGTTAGCCGTAGTGCCCCAGGCCTGTGCCCACTGGGTTTGAATTTCCTTATTGTCGGCTTCCACCTGCCGGGTGCGTCCGCCCCGGTAAATGGTCATGCCGGTCCCTCTGCCCCAGTCATTCTGGTTAATGATGTTGGGCTGGCCACTGAACGAGATATGGCCCGGTGCGCCCCCGAAGTTCTTCCAGATCTCCACCCGAATGATGCCGTTATCCAGCACGATCTTATCGCCAATCGGTACACCCCGGTGCAGGCGAGTATCGTACTCGCTCCAGGTCGGATTGGTCAAGATGGGACTGTAGTCAAACGTATCGAAACTGGGTTTGTTAATGGCCACGGTGCCACTACCGCCCGACGAGCCATTATCACCACCTGTGCCACTGCCGGCACTGGCTGCCGTTCGGGCTGCATAACCGGGCCTGAGCCAGTCGGTATTGACGATGGGCAACACTTCGTAGGTCTGGCCGATATCCGCTTTCTGCACCACGACTTCGAAGACGTGGGCGTAGGGGCCAATGAGTTTCACACTGAACTTATTGCCGTTTAAAAGCCCGCCTGGCACCCGAATGACATCGGTTCGCTCGTCAGTATGCCCCTGATTCATACCGCCCATAATCAGCACCCGCCATTTGGTACCCTCCTCCTTCCAGCGCAGCATAAAGGCTGGCTTTTGCACTCCTACTTTCCCATCACTGTAATTGTAGGCGGTCGTGCCATCATAGGCCAAAAATGAACCGTTGCCCCCAATCTGAACTTCAGGATCTTCTACAAGCGTACTTCCCTCAAACCAGCGTTCGAAAGGCTGTAAATCAGCCCTGGCATGAAATAGAGCGGTGATACCGTGGAGGTGATGATTGAAAACAGGTGTTGCCGACAGAGGGTCTTTGACTTTACTAACGTCGCCAGGTGGAAATAAATAAAAGCCCCAGTCGGCCTCGTTACCAGCAAAAAAACGGGTTACGATGTAGCGTGAATACTGCATACCCGGCTCCTGCCAGACCTTGGGAGCCTCGCCATTGCCGGTAACTGTCGGCTGTAAATCGGCAAAAGGTATGCGGGAATTGACGTACTCGTTATTGTAAACACCATTGACGTAGAGTCCAATGCCATCCCCTTCATACTGGGGTTCAACTTGCCGTAGAAAGGGCTGAAGCTTCCCGAGTCGATTCTGCATCCGTTTCCGGTTCAGCTGGATATAGCCCTTTTCATCGGCCACGATATGACGGGGACGGATTTTGCCCCACAGATAGGGGTAATTCTGCGTTTCGGAAATTTTGTTTTGGAAAATAGCCTGGTAATCTGCCTTTTCGAGGTCTTTATCGAACAGGTAGTAATAGCCATCCATTACATCCTGCTGTGCCCAGTGCGATCCACTTACACCCGTATAGGTGCGGCTATAGTCCGAGCCGGTAAAGGTGATTGTTCCATTGCTACCTCCAATCTTGCTAACATCGGCAAATCCATCCAGAAAAATGCCGTGAGAGTTGTCGGCAAAATCAACTCTGGGTAAGCTTTGATACATTGACGATCCATCGGAGGTAAGCAGACCTGGCCGTCCCTTGGCCTTGGCAACTTTGTGCATGATGATACGTCGGTTCGCCCGGCGCACGGCCTCTTCCTGAGCCATCAAACCAGGTGTTGCCGCCAACTGCTCCAGGGTCATGGACCCCGTCTGGGATTCCAGAACGATAACATGACTTTTTGAGCTTTCCCAGCTTGGCCAGTGACTATTCGCGCCGTAATTTCCCTGACTCCAGCCGTTGGACTGCTCAATATTAAAGATCAGCAATTTGACGCCAGCGTCAGCACCGTAACCGCAGGATGGCATGGTCGACCAGATCCGGGCTTCGTATTCTTTAAGGGTTTTTTCGTAATACAACGCTCCTTCATAATCCCCATGCAGGCCGCTTTCGGTTAAATACAGGATGCCATCCCC
>Ga0209933_1001227_pt1 | contig 27010 bp, 21 predicted proteins | sample ThiBiot_300_biof_FD_183944 | JGI IMG/M metagenome (GOLD analysis project Ga0209933, IMG submission 183944) | Wastewater bioreactor microbial communities from Cape Town, South Africa - Thiocy_cont_300_biof (SPAdes) | ecosystem: Engineered > Bioremediation > Thiocyanate > Unclassified | place...
ACCCCGCAATTACCTGATTTTGCTAGGTGCCTTACTGGTGCTAGCCTTATGTCTTCGCCTGTATCGAGTTGGTACCTATGGCATTTATTTCGACGAAAAATCAACCCTACTCATCAGTCAGGGGGTATGCCTCGAAGGGGCTAACCAGAAAGATGTATTTAGTAAACCATACTTTACACCAGCCGAATTCTGGAAGCCGAAAACCTATTCCGATTTTGTAGAGGCAAACATCCGGGGAGATATTGGTAACAGCCCCTCCTACTACGGTTTTTTAATGGTTTGGCTCAGCATTTTTGGCCTGAGCGACACGGCACTCCGTATGCCGTCGGTGATCTTCAGCACACTGATTGTCTGGCTGTTATTTGTTTTTGTTCGACGGCACTTCCGACCAGAAGATGCCTCACGCCCAGGAGCGTCCGGCTCCCTCAGGTCGAATACTGTTGATACGCTTGCCCTAACCAGTGCCGCCATTGCAACCATTGAGCCGTTTTTTGTCTCGTATAGCCACATTGCCCGCAATTATTCAATGTCGTTTTTTCTGACATTGCTGGCTACCCATCTTTTTCTGCTCATTCTGGAACGCACCCAACAGGCTCCTGGCCGATTCGCCCGGTCCAGAAAGCGTCCGGTCGTTTGGCTGTATCTGGCCTATGGCCTAACGTTTGTAACGGCGCTCCTCTCGCATTATCTGACCATCACCGTATTTTTGTGCCACGGCCTTTATGCGTTACTCTATCTTCGGAACGGACGGGCCTGGGTGCAGTTTGCTGTGACAGCTCTGGTTGGACTGGGATTGGTGTCGTTATGGTTTCGGTATGGCGGAGGTACATACACCTTTTATATTCTCGAGGAACAGAAAAACTTTTACCGCAACCTGGCTCTTACCAATCCACTCCATAATGGATTCGGCATCATTCTACCCGCAACAATCCCTAATATTCTGACACGGGCCGTTCCGGTTTTTTCTGATCTGTTCATCATCACCAATGGTTTGTCGGCTGTATTGGGCGGTATTCGTAACTCACTGCTGGCTTTGGGGCTGGGTACTGTAGCTACGCTGGTCATGCATCGGTATTTTCTGGTACCTAAGCCTCCGATCTGGGTTTATGTAGCCGTTCCATTGCTGCTGCTGGCGGGTTTACCTTTTTATACGGTCCTGCCGATTCGCCTACTGGTACTGTCTATTGCCGTTCCGTTTATCTATTTGATCGGGCGGTACGTCATTTATCAGACTGACACTCAACAGAAACGTTTGGTTTTCCTATTGCTTATGCTGGCCCTGATTCCTACGTTCTTCTTGTTGTTTATGGCGTGGCGGTCGGGACATACGTATGGCATCACACAACGGTATTCCGGGTTTTCGTTTCCCTATGTCTGTATTCTGGTTGCCTTTGGATTCCTCCAATTGGTACATACGCGCTGGTGGTTCAGTGTCCCCATAACTCTTGTTTTGCTGATTCAGGCTGGATTTATTGGCCAACTCCTGGTAGGTATTTATGAGGATACGGCCGCTAAATACACCCTGTTTGGTGAGCCACGTATTGCTAACCCTTACTGGTCATCTGCCCAACAGTTGAAACGACTTTACGCACCAGGCGATACCATTCTTTACCCTAATAAGCAGCGGGTTATTCGCTCTAAGAAAAACGATATTACCTTCTCACCCGTTTCACTCTACGATGCTCAACTGGTCAACCTGTATCTGCCCAAAGATGCTCAGTATATCCAGCGTGTTGATCCGAACGAACGCGACCGAATTGTACTGGTGAAAGGGGGTTCCGACAAAAAAATTACTATTTTTGACTTTCAGGGCAACAAATACCGCTACGGCGATTAGGACTCTATTTAATGAATAATGTAAAATGAACCAATGAAAAATGGGGGAAGTGACATGAAGGATAAACGACGAGTTGCCAACCGTTAGCTGCCGATTCATTCCACATTATTCATTTATTTCATCAATCATGACGTCAACAACTGAATCAACCGATTTGCAAACGCTTCAGGGCCAGCTTCGTCTCAAAATATTGAGCTTATACAATCAGGCACACGCCGGTCATATCGGTTGCTCGCTGAGTTGCATCGATCTGATGATTGCTACACTCGTATTGCGAAAACGCGAACAGGATACATTTCTTCTGTCGAAGGGTCATGCCGCAGCCGCCCTATATACCTGCCTCAATCACCTGGGTGAAATTTCGGACGACGTGCTGGCTACCTATTATCACAATGGGACTACTCTCCCTGCTCACCCGGCCCCAAATCAGCATAAAGGAATCCCCTTTGCAACGGGTTCGCTAGGGCATGGTTTGCCCATTGGTACGGGGGTTGCCCAGGCAGGCAAACTACTCGGCGACGATTCCCGCGTGTTTGTACTAATGTCAGATGGCGAAACCAACGAAGGAACAACCTGGGAGGCCGCTCACTTTGCCATTCAGCATCAGTTGGATAACCTCATCGTACTGGTCGATAAAAATGGCTTGCAGGGCTTTGGCTATACAGCTGATGTGATGGGCGATACGGCCGATGTACGAACCTGGAATGCCATCGGTTTTGAGACAGTCGTGGTCGATGGGCATTCAATCAACGAGGTAACGGCCGCCATCGACCAGCTCACGGCTACGCCGAATGGAAAGCCGAAACTGGTTATCGCCCAAACGGTAAAAGGGAAAGGAGTTTCGTACATGGAAAATCGGCTTGAATGGCATTACCTGCCTATGTCGGAGGCTCAATACGAACAAGCAAAATCGGATGTTCATGAGCGTTACCTAGCCTCTCAGGTAGCTCAGGTTTGACCGTTCGCTCATTACCATTTCCTATAAAACTGTATATGGGCCTAGGCAAATCCATCTTTTGCCGTAATATTGCGGCCTAAATGAATTCGTCTGTCCCCGATTTGTTACCTACCAGCATAAAGCAGCTCAATGGACCGATTGTCGTTTTTGGAGCTAGTGGCTTCATTGGCGCCAACCTGTTTGAGCAACTCTTCCGCGTCCGCAAGGATGTGTACGCGCTGACCCACGATGCCACCAAAGCCTGGCGGCTGAAACTTCTGGATGTCCCTGCCGAAAACATCGTTCACTGCGATATTCTCTCTAATACGTCGGTACAGGATGTGTTTGGTCGAATAAAGCCAAAAACGGTTTTCAACCTCGCGGCCTATGGTGCTTACAGTAAACAGAAAAATGTTGGCCTGACCTACGAAACGAACGTACTGGGGACTGTCAATATTCTGGAAAACTGCACACCCGACATGGTGTATATCCATGCGGGCAGCAGTTCGGAATATGGTTTCAACTGCACCGCTCCTAAAGAAACCGACCGGGTTGAACCCAACAGCCACTATGCGGTTTCGAAAGTATCGGCCGCGTATACGCTCGAATACTACGCCCGTATTGCTCAGCTCAACACACTAAACCTGCGGCTTTATTCCATCTACGGTGGCTGGGAAGAGCCCGATCGGCTTATTCCCCGGTTGGTAGAAGAAAACCGGAAAGGGCAGTTACCTCCGCTGGTATCGCCCGATATTAGTCGTGACTTTGTGTATATTGATGATTGCGTGGATGCGTTTGTCCAGGCAGCTTTGCGCGTAAATCCGGCCATTCGGGGCCGTTCTTACAACATCGCCACCGGAAAAAAAACCACCATGCGCGAACTGGTCGATGTAGCCCGGCAAACGTTTGGGCTAACCCAGGAGCCGGTGTGGGGCAGTATGAACAATCGGAACTGGGATTTGGCCGATTGGTATGGCGATCCATCGGCGGCTGAAGCTGATCTGGGCTGGAAAGCCACTACCCAGCTTACCGACGGCCTGCGGCAAACCGCCGAATGGCAGGTAAATCATCAGTACGAAAGTCGCGTTATACCAGCTTTCCAGACGCCAACGCTCAATCCGGTTATTTCGCCCATCATTGCGTGCTATAAGGATGCACAGGCGATTCCTTACATGTATGAACGGCTGGTTAAAACCTTCAATGAAATGAAGGTGCGCTACGAAATCATTTTCGTTAACGACAACTCGCCCGATAATACCGATGAGGTTCTGGCCGACATCTGCGCCAAAGACCCGAACGTGATTGCCATAAAACACTCGCGCAACTTTGGCTCACAATCGGCGTTTTTGAGTGGAATGGAAATCTCATCCGGCGACGCTGTTGTGCTGATGGATGGTGATTTACAGGACCCTCCAGAAATCATTCCTAAGTTTTATGAGAAATGGCAGCAGGGGTTCGACGTCACTTATGGCGTTCGGATTCAGCGCGAAATGCCTGCTCACGTCCACTTTTTCTACAAGCAGTTTTACCGGCTCTTTAAACGAACGGCCTATATCAATATCCCGGTCGATGCCGGTGATTTTTCGATGATCGACCGGAAGGTAGTACGAGAACTGGTCAATCTGCCCGAAACCGAACAGTTCCTGCGTGGCTTACGCGCCTGGGTGGGCTTCAAACAGACGGGCGTCGATTACGTTCGCCCGGAACGCATGTTTGGTGTCTCGACCAACAACTGGACGAAGAATATCTGGTGGGCGAAGAAAGCCATTTTCTCATTCAGCTTTGCTCCGCTGGAGTGGATGACCTACGCAGGCTTTGTGCTGACGGGACTTTCGATGCTGGGTATTGTCTGGCAGATACTATCGCGGCTACTTAATTTCGACCCCAATACGCCATATGGCTTATCGACCGTTATTGTATTGGTGATGTTTTTTGGGGGGATTAATTTGCTGGGCATTTCGTTTCTGGGCGAGTACATCAGCAAGATTTTTGAAGAGACCAAAAAACGTCCGAAATTTATCCGCACTCTGGTCCGTAAAGGTGATCGTATTTATAACACTCCGGATAAAATTTCGGCTTTAATTACAGAACGGAAACGATAGATTCTTTAGTTGTCATTGCCATTCTGTACGAAATAAATCCAGGTAAATACTGAGCGCCAATTGTGAAGCATTTTTCAACGCAGTTCAGTCTGGCTGCCCGTAAACGTTCATGAGAAAAGAATTTTCAGCCGCCGTCGAACGAATTGCTCGGGAAGACGATAAGATCATATTCATCACTGGCGATTTAGGCTATAGTGCCCTTGAAAACGTAGCCGATGTGCTGGGGCCCCGTTTCATCAATGCAGGTGTAGCCGAACAGAACATGGTTGGCGTAGCAGCCGGTATGGCCTATAAAGGCTATAAGGTGTTTTGCTACAGCATTGCCCCTTTCGTGGTCTATCGATGTCTGGAGCAGTTTCGAAACGATATTTGTCTGCACCGGATGCCCGTGTTTCTGGTTGGCAACGGGGGTGGGTATGGCTATGGCATTATGGGCAGTACGCACCACGCCATCGAAGATCTGGCCTGCCTGAGTAGTCTGCAAAACGTGAATACGTACATACCGGCGTTTGCCGATGAAGTGTCGCCAATGCTGGATCAGATCGTGGCCGAAGGTCGTCCTACGTATCTGCGCCTGGGGGCAGGGCCCAATACGCCCGATGGTGCTCAGACCTATGGCTCATTCAGGCATGTGGTTCGGAGCCAGTCTCCCATTGGAACGGTGGTGGCTCTTGGACCCGTTACCGCCAATGTATTGACAGCCTTACAGGATAAATTGCTGACTGATCAATTCGATGTGTTTACGGCTACGAATCTTCCCCTCGATTTACCGGCTGACTTAGCGCACAAATGGGCTGGAAAACCCATGCTCGTTGTAGAAGAACATGTATCGGTTGGTGGTCTGGCGCAACAATTATCTGTTAAACTTCTGGCCGATGGGGCTGCACCAAGCCATTTCGTTAGTCTGTCGGCACAAGGGTATCCGAACGGTCTCTACGGCGATCAGAAATATCACCAGCAATTATCGGGACTCGATCCGGTCAACATTGCCCGGCAGTTAGCGTCCTTTACAAACTAGTATCCTGATCCCTTGGTAACCTTATCCAATACCTCACAGACACAACGGAAAGGCTACGGACTCGTTGCCGGTTTCGTAGCTGCGGGGCTTATCCTGATTCCGGTCGTACTCTTCTGGTATGTCTGGTCTACCTATGCGGTCAGCATACCCAAGTGGGATGATCATGTTCTGAGAGCCTTCCTGCTGAATTTCGATAAAGAAGCCTCACTTTCCGGAAAACTCTACGAATTTTATCGTCAACACAACGAGCACCGGATTGTCTACGATCGGATAATAACCTGGCTGGACTTCAACCTATTTGGTAAGTTCAGTTACCGCCATCTAATGCTTGTTGGTAACCTGAGTCTGCTGGGTTTGATCGCTATTTTTGGTCTGGTATTGGGTCGATCGACGGTTTTGCAAGGAAAAAATGCTCAGGCTCAGGTATCACCCAGCCTAACGGATTATCTGGTCTATCTTCCTCCTGTTGCTTTTCTGCTTCTCAACCTGTCGCAGTGGGAGAATATGTTCTGGGGCATGGCCGCCCTGCAGAACTTTACTGTACTCCTCTGGGTGTTCTGGACGATTTATCAACTGGCTTTTTCAAACCGCCTATGGCCTGCTTTGGTGCTGGCTACAGCTGCTACACTAACGAGTGGTAATGGGTTGCTAGTCTGGCCTGTCGGTTTTGCCATACTGGTGCTGCAACAGTTGCTTGAGAAACGACCCAATCGAAAAGCCATACTCATCTGGTCTATTAGTGCTGTTGTACTGATTGGCCTTTATTTTCTAAATTACCAGAAGCCCCCAGGCAATCCCCCTGCTCGCGGCTCCTTCTTCGACCTCATTAAAGGCTGGCTCGCCTTCAGTGGGGCAGCCGCCGAGGCATTCCCTGTTGGCCCCGCCTTTGCCAAATGCCTGCTTGTTGGCAGTATCGCCACTGTGCTTGCGCTGGGTAGTTGGGTGTACCTACTGGAAAAAGGGTTCGTAAAAAAGCAGTTTCCAGCCTTCAGCTATTTCTTTTTCGGTACCACCGCTTTTCTCTTGGGAACAGCCGCAACGGTAGCCTGGTCGCGGGTAGGCTTTGGCCTGCATTTACTGATCACCAGTCGCTATAAAATCTATTCCCTACTTCTACTGGCACTGGTCTACTGTTTCATTATTGTGCAACAGCGAAAGACAGGTAGGCTCTGGGTACTAGTTTTGGGACTAGTTTTCAGTGCTGGTCTAATGGCTGGTTCGTATCTTACCTATCTGAGCGATACCTTATACTGGCGGCACTGGCTGACCACACACCAGTTTAACTGGACTCATAACGCCAACAATGCGACCATCAGTATCGACTCAGCGTCCAGCCACTACACCGACTTAGCGCCCGCTTTTTACGATACTACGTTACCGACTATTTTTGGGCAACCCACTCAGGCAGCCGTGCCTGTCCAGCTACAAAAAGATTCCGGTGGATACCTGATCCAAAATAGTACGCTACCAGCACAGGGAATCGGAGATGAAGGGCCTTACCTGCTGGCCCGCTCCGATGTACGATCGTATCTGTTTCCCGTTCGACAAAATCAACAATCCGTGCAAGCGGCCCGTTTTCTGCCTGCCAACTTGTTTACAAACGGCTTTACAGCCAATGTGCCAACGGAAGAGATGATTGCAGGTTCGTACCAGTTATTTATTTTGACAATTCCCGACGGTAGAGCCAGTCTACATCCCACAAACCAAACGATTGAATCAGCCGGGCCGCCCGCGGCAACCCTGAAAAAAAACTGGTAATCGTCAGTAACTAGTCGGTATTATGAGATTAACATCGAACTAGAATCGCCAACCGAACACGCTTTTTATGCAACCAAACGCGCCACTCACTACACAGCCTACACGCCCTGCTCTGAATCACCTGCTACAATTGGATGGGGTTCGGTTTATTGCTGTTGCTTTGGTGTTGTTCGACCACTGGACGATGGAGCATATCGAATTGCCGGTCGGTGCACTTGGTGCCTTAGGTGTAACGATTTTTTTTGTGCTGAGCGGCTTTCTGATCACCCGTATTTTGCTATCTAGTAAAGATAAACTCAGCCATCAGCCCAACGGCGGCCTGGGTAAGTATCTTAAAACGTTCTACATCCGCCGAACGATCCGAATTTTTCCGGTCTATTACCTGACGCTGCTTGTTCTGGCCCTGATCAATGAACCACCCGTTCGACAAAAATTTGCCTGGTTAGCGCTGTATGCTACGAATATCTATATAGCTCTGTACCATACTTGGATGGGCACTGTTGACCATCTATGGTCATTAGCCGTTGAAGAACAAGTCTATCTTTTTCTGCCTCTGCTTCTGTTCTTTATTCCCCGCCGATATGTACCCATTACAGCCCTTTGCATGATCGTTGGCAGTGTTGGGCTTCGGTATGTCCTTCATCGGGCCAATCTACCCTGGTTTATCGGGTATGTGTCAACGCCAACCTGTCTCGACTCGTTTGGCCTGGGTGCCATTATGGCCTACGGTTGGCTATACCGCCGTGACCTGTTCAACAAGGTCTTTCAATCGTCGATCTGGGTCTGGCTCGGCCTGGCTGGCTTCATTGGCGTGGGGTTATTAAATCAATGGATAGCCGTAGACTCCCCACGTGGCTACCATAACATCATGTCGGATGTATGGGAGCGGCTGGCAGCCTCAATTTTCGGTTTCTTCCTTATCGGACGGGCCGTGCTTGGATTCGGGGGCGTCATGAAATGGGTACTGGAAAATCGGGTTAGCCAATACCTGGGCCGCATCAGTTATGGTTTATATCTGTACCACAACTTTGTTTTCAACGTTTATCACACTCAACCAACTCATTTTACCGTCCGCTCCTGGCGTCGGATTACGGACCTGCTTCCTGTATTGAACAGTTCTTATTTTTTTCAATTCTCCTATTTCGTTTTTCTAACCGTATTGCTGGCAACGGTTTCGTGGTACCTGATCGAAAAGCCGATCAATGGTTTAAAAGATAAATTTTCCTATTAATTCGCCCGAATGCTCTTTACAGAAGCTAACCGTTAGCTAACTCCCTACGTTTAGCCACTAACTATTTCTATATTTGCAGTATTGATAGGGATGAACTATCGGGTTGGCAATGTCTGTTGGTCCAACTTATTTTAAACCTGTTGGCAAACGACAGACGTACCGCCAACGCCCTAAAGTACACTGAATGAGCCTCCTGCTGTCTATTGTAATGCCGGCTTACAACGAAGAAGAAGTCATCGAAACGGTTGTAAAGCTGTGGACCGATCTGTTGACCGAACAATTTCCTACCGAAAACACTCGCCTGATCGTTATCAATGACGGGTCGCGCGATAAGACCGGCGCTATTCTAGACCAAATAAAAAGTCGCTATCCAAAGTTGATGGTTGTTCACCAGCCAAACGGCGGGCACGGTAATGCTGTAGTGAATGGGTATCGGCAGGCCGTCGCGCTCGATTCAGAATATGTTTTCCAAACCGACAGCGACGACCAGTTTGTACCCGAAGATTTTGCTAAGTTGTGGGCTAAACGGCACGAATCACCCTTTATCCTGGGCTACCGGGAAGAACGGTTCGATGCTCCGGCTCGTCTGTTTATCACGAAAATTCTTCGCTGGAGTATCGCGTTTATTTACGGAACATACATCAAGGATAGCAACATTCCATTTCGGCTTATCCGGGGTTCATTTCTGCGTAAGTTGTTAGCCCAACTGCCTAACCCAACCCCCTTTGCGCCAAATATTTTTCTGGCCGTAATGGCGAAAAAGGCCGGCTACAATACCTTCGATATTCCAATTACTCACAAAGAACGGCTGACGGGTACAGTTTCTATTTTGAAATGGAAACTTCTGAAAGTGTGTATTCAGAGCTTTAAAGAATTAGCTCAGTTCCGATTCGAACTGGGTAGCAAAGTCAAAGAACTCAAAAAACCCGAGCCGGTAACGGCGTAATTAGTGCTATAGGATATAGGAGGTTTTGCTGTAAACGTAATTTATCATATATCCTATATCTGCTCCAACTTAATCATGAAGTATAAGTATGTTATCATAGGCTCTGGCCCTACGGGCCTTGGAGCTGCTTACCGCCTTAAAGAACTAGGAATTACTGATTTCGTTGTCCTCGAAAAAGAAGCGCGAATTGGTGGCTTGTCCAAAAGTTTTGTGGATGAAAAAGGCTTCACCTGGGATGTAGGAGGCCATGTGCAGTTCTCTCACTACAAGTACTTCGATGACCTGATGCACAAAGCATTGGGTGCAGAAGGCTGGCTCAGTCACCAGCGCGAATCGTGGGTCTGGATTGAAGGTCGATTTGTCCCCTATCCATTCCAGAACAACATCAAGTACCTTACGCCCGAAACGATGTGGAAGTGCCTGGAAGGCATCATTCACAACTACAAATTTCCTAATAATAAGAAGCCCGCTAACTTCCGGGAATGGATTCTGGCCACCTTCGGGCCTGGTCTGGCCGAAACGTTCATGTTCCCCTACAATTTTAAAGTATGGGCGTATCCACCAGAGGATATGAATGCCGTTTGGGTGGGCGAACGGGTAGCCATCACTGACCTACAGCGGGTCACAAAAAACATCATATTCAATCAGGACGATTTTTCGTGGGGGCCCAATAGTACGTTCCAATTCCCGAAACAGGGTGGTACGGGCGGTATTTGGGAAGCCGTTGGGGATCTGATTGGCCGGGACTATATTAAACTCAATATCGCCGTCGAGCAAGTAATCGGGCCGGAGAAAAAACTCATCCTGTCGACTGGTGAAGAGATTCACTACGATTACCTGATGAGTACCATGCCGCTCGATCTGTTTACGCAACGTGTAGAAGGCCTTGAGCCCGAAACGGTACAAACAGCGCAGGGACTCAAGCATTCGTCAACCAATGTTGTAGGAGTTGGCCTGAAAGGGAAGCCTAAAGAGAGCCTCAAAACCATGTGCTGGATGTATTTCCCGGAATACAACAGCCCTTACTACCGGGTTACGGTGTTCTCGAACTACAGCCCCAATAACGTTCCCGACATTAATCAGCATTGGTCACTAATGACCGAAACGAGTGAATCGTCGGCCAAGCCCGTTAATCGCGAAACCTTGATCGACGACACTATCCGGGCTCTGATTGAAGACCAGTTGATTGAATCGGCCGACGATGTGATTTCTACGTTCCATATGGCCTTCGATTATGGTTACCCCACCCCATCGGTAGAACGGGATGGTATTTTAAAAGCTGTTTTGCCTAAACTGGAATCGTTCGATATTTATTCACGAGGTCGATTTGGTGCCTGGAAATATGAGGTAAGTAATCAGGATCATTCGCTGATGCAGGGTGTAGAATGGGCCAATAGAGTGGCGGCTAATATTCCTGAATTGACACTGCCTTTCCCCGAAACCGCCAACGCGATGTGGGGTAAATAGATAATTTAGTCGATAATCTTCTGTCGATAGTCAATAGTAAGTCATTGTTTATACTTACTATTGACTATCGATTATTTTTAATTTATGAAACGAAACATCTGGATCGGTGCCGGAGCAATAGTGGTGCTACTGATAGGCTGGTGGGTCTATCGGCAGTTCGTACCGGCATCCCGTACAGTTGGTTCGTTGATCCCTCCGGGTTCGCTGATGATTCTGACCAGCGACCGCCTGCAGGATACGATTTCAGCCCGTGTCCTTCGGACAGAGATGTCGCTCCGGCAGATACCTGTTTTTGACGAAGCCCGTCGGCGACTTGATCGCTTTCTTTACGCTACTGCCGACTCCGCCACGGTTATTAAATTCATATCTGGTCGGCAGGTACGCTACTCGCTTCATTCCCTCTCAAAAACAACACTCGATTTCATCTTTTATATTCCAATTACGGATAAAGATGAGTCATTTCTACACCGACTTACCACCCCTGACCCTCGCCAGTACAGGGTACTCAGTCACACATTTTCGGGGGAGAAAATCCTGGATTTAGTTTCCCGCATGAATGAACCGATTGGCTCATTTATTCTGACGGACGGTTTCCTGGTAGGCAGTGTATCGGGGATTCTAATTGAGAATGTGGCGAAACGAATGCACCAGTCCCTCAAGTTCTCTCAGGCTGAACCGGACTTTCGGGTCGATGCCGACCACCTGGCTGGTGTATCGGTTCGGCCAGAAGTACTTCAGGCGTTATTCAGCAATGCAGGCTCACTGGTTCGTTTGTTTCTGCCCGAGGAACTCAACTTACAGTTTCGTCAATCGGCTTCGCGTTCACACCTGATCGGCTACGCAGTTGACCAGATTGGCAATCGACGTGACGTGGCCGACTTATTTGCCGACCAGACACCCCAGCGAATTCAACACGCAAACCTGATTCCACAAACGACAGCTACCCTCTATCACATAGCTATCAGTGATGCCGAGCATTTTGGTAGTTCACTTAGCCGTTTACTTGGATCAGCGTCCAGCGATTTTCTGCGCGATCGGTTCGACCAAATTAAACCAGCAGCCCAAACACTCTACAAATCGTTGGGTAGCGACCTACTGCTAGCCCGTCTGGAATCGCCAACGGGCGCCCTCCGACAGGTACTTATTCTAACAGGTAAAGACGGCAAAAAACTGGCTAACTTATATCAACTGGCCGCTTTTCAGGCAGGTGCTAAATCACCAGCCTCTCCTAAAGACTATCTTGGTCATAAACTTTTACAGTTACCTGTTCCAGAACTGCCAGCGTCCTTATTTAGTAGCCTTTTTGCAGGCTTTTCACAGAGCTGGGTCACTTTGCATAACAATGCGGTAATTGTGGCAAATAATGAAGAAGCGATGCAGGACTATCTCCAGCAGGTACAGCGTGGAACTGTCTGGACAGCGGATACACGTCAGGCTGAGCTACTCAACACAACGCTTCGTCCCGCCAATTTCACTGCCCTGGTTCGGTTAAATCGGGCACAAACGACCGTGCCTCCAACCTGGCCGTTAGCCTGGCAAAATCTGCTGGATCAGGTCGACCCCGCTACAGGCAGTACAACGCTGTCTAATCTGGAAAACATGGCCTACCAGGCCAGTTACGGCAACGAAAACATTCAATCGACTGTTATTTTGGGACGTACGACCCGACGGGCCAGTCGAGCGGTTCTTAATAAGTTGCTGCTGCGAAAGAAGGTTGAATTTGAAGCCCCACTCATTGCTGCTCCCATCGTAGCGGGAAATTTGAGTGATAGTTCGGCTCAGTTCTACGCACAAAATGAGGCCGGTGAGTTTGTACTGGTAACGCCGAAGGGAGAAAAAATTGTTCAGAGCCGCACCGACGGCCCTATCCGCAGTAACGCGCTGGCAGTCGATTTCCTGAACAATGGACGACTCCAATACCTGTTCATGACCGATCGAACGCTCTACGTAGCCGATCCGATCCGTACCCGTAATGAAGTTACGTTGCAGGCGATTCCGCTACCTCAGGGTCTCGATCCGTCTTACCTGGCTCGTCCACGGGGAAGCCAGCAACGCAATCTGGTAGCGCTGGCGGCTCACCAGGATGGCCATATTTATGCCCTTGATCGGCAGCGTAAGGCATTCATCCGGATTATGACAGCCCCACGAAAAGGACAGTTGCAGTTACCTTTTCAAGTCATGGCCACTTCGTCGGGCATGAATGTGCTGGGTATTCAGGCCGACGGCACGCTGAACTACTGGCGTGAAAATGGTAGTGAATTCCCTCATTTCCCGGCCCGTATCGAACGAAAAAATGAAGACGAGTCAGAAATCCGATTTGTAGGTCCAGCCCTGATTCCTACGGGTCAAACGTTGATTCAGACCATTGCCGATGAAGGCCAGTTGTTTTCGATCAACACCAACGGGCTTATTGCCAAACGGACTCAGCTATACCGCCCGGTTCGGCGTGGCTCGTTCCGGCTATTTCCCGATGAAGAACAAACGAACTGGCTGCTTATTCGGGCGGCCGATACCGAAGTAACCATCCTGAACCAACAGGGCCAGCGGATGTTCGACGTTCGTGCTTTGCAATCTGAGCGTAACAACGTGCGTTACCATCGGCTTGGTGCAGGTATCGAACTCATCAGTGTGCAATCGGGAGGGTTTACCACGTTGTATGACCTAAACGGTCGAATTATCGGGGAACGCCCCATTCCGAGTGATTTTCCAGTAGTTTTGCAGTTCGACGAACGATCAAACGAATTATCTATTTTGAGCGGAATCAAGCAGGCCGTTCAGTTATTCAGCATTAGATTGAGGTAAAGCAGCCAAGTGTAGGGTTACCTACATCAACACTTTACCACTCCATACATATGCGTGTACTACGTTACCTTATTTTAGTGATCGCTATTCTGCTCTGGGGAGGTGGCCTTTCGACTACGCTATCACGGTGGTTATACAGTATTGGCGTTATTGTTGACGACTATCGATTTGGCGATTTATATCGTTTGTCGGCTCTCCCGCAGTTTAAAGTACCTCAGCCTCAATGTCCTCCCTCAAACCGATCTAGTGACACAGCCTCAGCACAGTTATATTTGATTGGCGATAGCTTTTCAGAGCCTCAAAGGCTGAGCCAGTCCGATTTTCAGGTGAGTCATTACCAGCGAGTGGGTTGGGACAATCAGCAACGCATACAGCTCGATCCATCAAAGCGTAATCTCTTACTGATTGAATCTGTAGAACGGCACGTTCGGGAGCATTTCGCCAAACACATTACCGAATATTGTGTTGTACAGGACACAACGAAGAATCCGACGCCAAAGCCAACGCTGGCCCAGCGGATCAGTTCTGAACTTCACCGGACCGATGTAGAGGAACGGCTCGAATCGGCCTTGTTCAGTGGCAACTGGGCATTCTGGTTTAAAGAGTTGAAAGCTACCCTCACCCTGAACTGGTTCGACCGACCCAATGCCAGCGTTAGCCTGTCCCGAAACCACCAGCATATTTTTTTGCATAGCGATACCGATTCAGCCAATGTTCTAAACTCCTCTTTTTCAACCTTATCGGATCGGGAAGTCAATACGCTGGTGGACAGCATCAATTCGGTGGCAAAGCGATACCAGCAATTGGGCTTCGATGCTGTTTACCTGTCGCTTATTCCCAATAAAGCGACTATTCTGGAACGGGAACGCACTGACTACAACCATCTGATTGAGCGAATTCAAAACAACCCCAGGTTAACAGTACCGACGATCAACACGTATACTCATTTTCTTGAAGCTCCCCAATCGCCTTATCTAAAAAGCGATACGCACTGGAATTGCGAAGGTCGGGCTATCTGGCTGGACCTGGTAAGGCAGAGGTTACAGTTATAAAGTACTTAATGATAGTGCCCGGTCGATTTCTTCATTTGTTTGAGATAACGAGCGTTAGTTGCAGTAATTCGCGAAGAAGCCCCTTCAACTTCCCATAGTTCGTCGGCAATAAGCTTCTTCCAAACTACATTTGTCAGTCAGATTTTGAGATACGAATAAAACGTTGGACGATCCTAAACGCATTGTACGGCAAGGGTATGACCGTCTGGGCAGCTCGTACCGGACTTTCTTTGAGAAGACGGATTCAAAACGATATGTGAACTGGCTAACCGATTTTGTCCAGCGTCTTCCTATCGGGAGTAGTGTACTTGAACTGGGCTGTGCCGATGGGATTCCAACCGCCCAATACCTGAGCCAGTTTACCGATTATCTGGGCATCGATCTCTCTCCCATACAAGTCGAATTGGCCCGCCAGAACGTCCCTCAGACTCGCTTTGAAGTTGCTGATATGTCGGCCCTCTCCTTTCCTGCCGAATCATTCAATGGCGTTGTTGCCTTATATTCCATCATCCACCTTCCGCTGGTTGAGCAGCCAACTTTATTTAAAGCTGTTTACCAATGGCTCAAACCGGGTGGTTACTTTTTATGCATAACAGGAGCTGGCGAATGGACAGGTAGCGAATCTAACTGGATTGAGCCTGACACTGAGATGTACTGGAGCCACGCCGATGCCAATACGTACCGAAACTGGTTCAGCGAAACAGGTTTTATCCTAGTAGATAGTTTCTTCGTACCCGAAGGTAGCGGAGGCCACACGTACTTCTTACTGGCAAAGTAGTATAAAGCCTATCGCTCAGCAGACGTTACAAGTCTACAATTATCTGTACTACAGCTGATTCGTGAATTTAATCGACCAGGTATGGTAAGTATGGCTCCAGTTTATCGGTCCCCCGAAAGGCTGAGACCTGATTCAATTGATTGTTGTAGGCATCGTAGCGAAGTTCGACGTAGAAATCGCGAAGATTATAGAGCAGAAAAATATTGTCGCCCTCGTAGCGGTTGGCCAGAATGTCACCGGCAAAATACAGCGTGTCGAGTTGCTGCTCGGCGGGGAGTTTGGTAAAATCGGTGGGTTGCATAAACGAACGGGGTTGACAGGCGAAATAAGCAAAAGTCAGGCTCCCCACCAAATGCGCCAGCCGACTTTATATAATACAACTAAAACACTAAAGCCTATATATAAAACATACACCTAGCTAAATAAGCTTATTTCAGGCAGTTCCATAAAACAACAGGAACACGGATTATTATGATTTTCAGGATTAGATCAACGGTAATTCTAAAAATCATAACAATCCGTATTCTAAGTGTAGTATACCAAGCTCCAACTGATTCTAATCAAGTCGGCTACTGTGTCAAATCATGGGTTATCGATGCGAATCCAGCTTGTTTTGTCCTGACTAACAAGCTCTTTGCTCCATGAAAACTATTCTGGTCCCCACCGACCTAAGCCCTATCACAATCTATGCCCTCGATGTAGCGGCTGATATAGCCCGCACCTACGATTCTGAAATCATTCTTCTCCATACCGTATTGTATGGCGTTCCGTCTTTAGGAATAGCCGATAGCGTTACGGGCCTTTCTCTGGATATGGGGCCTCTCTATGCAGATGCCTGGAAAGAAGCCGAAAAAGCCCTTCATGAATTGGTAGCTAACCCGGCCTATGCCGATGTGACCATCAAACCCGTACTAGGCAGCAACATAGAAGGGCTCATCAACGCCATTAATGCGCAACAGGCCGATCTGATTGTGCTGGCATCGAAAGGGGCATCTGGTTTACTGGAATGGATTGAAGGTTCGCATGCTGAATTCATTACCCGTTTCGCTACCTGTCCGGTACTGGTTGTTAAGGAGCCTGTAGGCCGGTTCAATCCTCAGGAGATTGTGTTTGGCATCGATCTGGATGAGGAATTAAAAAAGCCACATTTATTCCCGTTTCGGCTCGATGATCAGTTTTGCCGACAATATGTGTATGTAGTTACCCCTACCGACAATCGCCAGCCTGAAGGGATTCGGGAGTGGGTAGCCGACTTCACCGCAGCAAACGACATTGACCACTACAACCTCAAAATTGTCCACGACCACACCGTACCCGATGGCATTCTGGAGTATGCCCATTCCATTCATGCCGATCTTATTGTGTTGTATACCCGTGGGTATACAGGCCTTCGACACTGGATACAGGGTAGCGTGGCCGAAGATGTTTTAAATCATGCCGACATGCCAGTCCTGATTATGCGGGCTTAAACTTGAGCAATTAACCCAGTTTTACTTCTTTCCCTGACTTCGCTGCGGCATAGATCGCTTCAACAACCCGTATATCACGAAGCCCCTCTTCGCCCGGAACCAGCAGCGGCTTTTTTGCCAGGATGGCGGCCGCATCGTCGTCCATTTGCATGGCCTGTTGCATAGGTACTTCGTAGGGGTGTTCTATGCGACCTCCATTGCTCCAGACACCTTTCTGGCCATTATAACCCGAATACGGTTCCATATAGAGTGTTCCTTTCGATCCCGTCACATGCAGGTAATTCATATTCATGCCGTAACTGGTTTGTAGAGCAGCTCGTGCGCCACTCGGGAAAACGAGCTGGACCATTGAGGTTTCGTCCAGACCATTCTTGTAGACGTTTGGCCGGGAAGTATACTGCTGGGCTGTTACCGCTATCGGTTCTTCGCCCGTAGCCAGTCGAGCGCCCTGCACTACGTATACACCCATGTCGTACATAACCCCACCGCCCATTTCTTTTTTCTGCTTCCAGTGATCAGTACGCGCGTCATAGTAAGCAGCTGAGCAACTAACCATCAGCACATTACCAATTTTTCCTCCACGCAGCGCCTTCGTCCACTCCTGCGTGTTGGGTTCATGATGCAATCGGTAACCAATGGCCAGCGAAACCTTACTTTTTGCACAGGCGTCGATCATGTTCTGACACTCTTTTGCCGTCACAGCCATTGGTTTTTCGCACCATACATGCTTACCCGCTTTGGCAGCCCGAACCACATACTCCTCATGCATCGACGGGGGCAACACGACATACACGACATCGATGTCAGGATTGTTGACAATCTGATCGAAGGTCTGGTACGAATAAATGTTCTTATCTGGAATGTTGTACTGCTTCTTCCACTTCTCCGCCTTTTCGGGCGTACCTGTCACGATACCAGCCAGGTAGCAGTTCTTTGTTTTCTGGAGGGCCGGGGCCAGCAGGTCGGTGCTGTAGTACCCTAAGCCAACCAGAGCAACCCCCAACTTATCTTTGGCAGATCGGGTAGCCGTCCAAAGAGCATTAGGTGCGAGCGTGGTAGCCAGGCCGGTAACGCCAGCGGTATGAAGAAACGTTCTACGTGATGTCATAGTTATTTCAGGTTTGCGATTTGAGGTTTCAGGTCGTCAGGTGTAGGCCATTCGTATGGCAGCTACCAGGAAAACTGAAACTTTAGTAGACAAACTCAAAAAGTTTTCTGTTCTAACTATGTACCTCCTAATTTTGTCGCATGTCTAAAAAAGTCAATATCGGTTTGGTGCAGATGAGTTGCTCGGCGGATGTCGAAGCCAATATTCAGAAAGCCATCGACCACATTCGGGAAGCCGCTCAAAAAGGGGCCCAGATCGTTTGCTTACAGGAATTATTCACCTCGCTTTACTTCTGCGACGTCGAAGATCACCATAATTTCAGTCTGGCCGAAGCCATTCCCGGCCCCACCACTGAGCGGCTGGGCAAAGTAGCTGGCGAATTGGGTGTGGTCATTATTGCTTCGCTGTTCGAAAAGCGGGCGCAGGGCCTATATCACAACACAACGGCCGTACTGGATGCCGATGGGGCTTATCTGGGTAAATACCGAAAGATGCACATTCCTGATGATCCGGGCTACTACGAAAAATTCTACTTCACGCCCGGCGATCTGGGGTATAAAGTATTCGATACTAAATTTGCCCGCATCGGCGTATTGATCTGCTGGGATCAGTGGTATCCTGAAGCAGCCCGTATTACCTCGCTGATGGGCGCCGAAATTTTGTTCTATCCAACGGCTATTGGCTGGGATACGAACGAACCGGACCCCAAACAGAACGAAGAGCAATATAACGCCTGGCAAACGATCCAGCGTAGCCACGCTATTGCCAATGGGGTCCATGTCGTGTCGGTGAACCGCGTAGGTCGTGAAGCCGATCAGCAATTCTGGGGCGGGTCGTTCGTTGCCAATCCATTCGGTTCGTTATTGTATCTGGCCCCACACGATCAGGAGCTCGTTCATGTACAAACGGTCGACCTCGAATTGTCCGAAAAATACCGCACTACCTGGCCTTACTTCCGCGACCGACGCATCGACTCCTACCAACCCATCACAAAACGATACATTGATTAATGTATGAAGTATGATATAGGATGTATGAAAGGCCACTACATCATATATCTTATATCATACTTCATACATCACACCTTCACTATGAGACTTGGTATTGAAATAGGCGGAACAAAATTGCAGTTGTTTACAAGCGATGAGCCTGGCCAGATAACGCAACGCTTCCGATTAGCCATCGATCCTGCTAAAGGGGCCGAAGGGATTCTGGCACAAATTGCCTCAACGATCAACCAGATCACTACACCGATACAATCGATTGGGGTTGGCTTCGGTGGCCCGGTCGACTGGCAAACGGGTCGAATTGCGACTTCGCATCAGATTGGCGGCTGGTCGGGCTTCAACCTGGGCGAATGGCTCCAGCAGCAGGTTCCCGGCGCTCAGGTACGGGTCGAGAACGATGCCAATGTAGCCGCCCTGGGCGAAGCGCTTCGTGGCGTAGCTACCGGATTTCGGAACGTCTTTTATGTGACCCTGGGCAGTGGTGTCGGTGGAGGCATGGTCGTTGATCGACAATTGTATCATGGAGCTCTGCCCGGCGAAGCTGAAATCGGTCATTTATGGCTTGTACCGCCCAGTGAGTCGAGCGACGGACAAACCATTGAACAAACCGTTTCGGGTTGGGCAGTCGATCAACAGATTCGGTCGTTACTCCCGCAGCTACCCGATGATTCCTATTTAAAGCAGGCCGTACAACAGGCACATGCGGGTGGAACGACTGGCAAAGAAGCCCGGTTTTTACATCCTGCCTACGAGGCCAGTGACCCGGTAGCCAAAATGCTGATCGAACAGATTGGCTCGGTACTGGCGCTTGGCCTATCGCATGTTACCCATTTGTTTCATCCCGATGCCATCGTACTAGGCGGAGGCCTTTCACTCATTGGTGAACCGTTGCGGGCGGCTGTTCGGCAGGCTTTACCCCGCTTTGTGATGAAAGCCTTCCATCCTGCCCCCATCGTTTTACTCGCTAAACTCGGTGAAGATGCCGTACCCATTGGTGCTTTAGAATTAATGGGTGAAGAGTAATGGATAATGTAGAATGAATAATTTTTTGGTCCTTCTTCATTATCCTTTATCCATTACTCATTATCCATTACCCATTGTTCATTATTAATTACCCCTTTTCCATGAACCAGACGTATTTTAAAAATTACCTTGATCGGCAAAAAGCCGCTTACGATGCTATCCCCATCGACCGAGTCGAACACTTTATTAATCTGATCAAAACATGCTGGGAAGATGACCGGCAGTTATTTGCATTCGGCAATGGTGGAAGCGCATCCAACGTGTCGCATTTTATCACGGATCTCGGCAAAAGTGCTTCCGACCGGATGGGGAAGCGATTCCGGTGCATGTCGCTCAACGAGAGCATTTCCTGGATAACCGCCCTCGGCAACGATTATGCGTATGAGGATGTATACATGCGCCAGTTAGAGAATTACGCCCGTCCAGGCGATTTGGTTCTGACCTTAAGCGTTAGCGGTAATTCACCCAACGTAGTCAAAGCGGTAGAATGGGCCAATGCACATGGGCTGACTACGATGGCCCTGGTGGGCGGTAAAGGTGGCAAACTGGCTGAACTGGCCCACGAATCGATCACCGTTCAGGATAGTCACTATGGCCGGGTCGAAGATGCCCAAATGACGATCTGCCATATGCTTTGCTATGGATTCATCGATAGCTAAGCAGCCCGTTTAAAACGCTTCGGAAATATTTACGTAAAAGCCGTGGGTGTGATTGCCCACGGCGGCATCGAACCGAACGTTGACGTGTTCTTTCCGGCTGATCATAAAACGCAAACCAGCTCCTCCTGTCGGTTTCAGGTCACTGATGGCAAATTCGTTTGGTTTATGCGCCACATCGCCAACGGATGCAAACACAACCCCACCGAACCGTCCAATGAGACGCTGGCGTAACTCGGCCTGAAAAATGAGGGCATTATTGTCCCGGTAACGACCATTGTAATAGCCCCGCAGCAACGACGATCCGCCAAGGGTAGCGGCCTGTTTGAAGGGCACTTCGCCTACGTTCAGATTCAAATAAAACTGCCCCGCCAGCACCGTTTTGGGCGACAGTGAATGATAGTGTCGGATGTCGAACAGGTAGTTGGTGAAATCAAACTCGGTACCCATCCATTTTTCATAGTCCATAAACGACACATCGGCGTACCAACCCCGAATGGGCGAGTAAATATTGTCGCGGGTATCCACAATACTCGCCACGCCTACCCCATTTACCACACTACCCAACCCGCCTATGAGCGTTTGAGCGGGTACTTGCCGATCTGACGACCGACTGACATCGAACGTTTTAAAATACTGCTGCTGAACACCCACAAACCAGCCGGGTTTTACTTTCCGCAGGAATCGGTTATAGGCCCGTAAACTTTTGTAGGAAATCAATTCTTCCTGATTGTCGGTCGTTCCCGGTCCTATGCCGTAATACAACTCGGGGAAGTCAGCATACAGAAAAAAGCCCCTGATCAGGTATTTTTCATGACGGGTAAAAATCGTATACGTCGGCTCAACAACGGTCTGCGCGTTCTGCGTGTGAATAACCGCAAAATCCAGATTCGAGGTACGAGCTGTGCTATCAGTCCGAAAGAGGAAAACGCCCAATGCTCCGTACGCGACGTGCGTTTCGGGCGTATAGAATACAACAGGGAGTGGAATAAAATGAAATCGATGGGTTTCTTTGGCTGTATCAGCCACCGTTATGGATTGGCGGGTTTGGCTCTGACCATGAAGAAGCACCCCAGAATGGCCAGGACGAGCCAGCACAAAAAACAGCAGGCACATCCAGTAAAAATAGCTACGCATCGACACGCAAAACGCTCAGGGTTATTGACTGTACTTCTAAACGATTCGTCTGCAACGACTCTGCTGTTGGCATCGAACAAGGCTTTAGACTACATGAAATTTACAAATAAATAATGGTAGCGATACCCGATTAATCAGATTTTAACTTATACCCCTCAATACTTGTTTACGCTATCATCATCCGTAATCATCTTCTTATTCGTACCTTTGCGGCCATTTTATAGTACCTATGTCCATTTTCACACCGAATCCAGTTGACGATATCGCTTGGTCAATCGCCTGGAAATCATCCGCTTTTCGCCGAAAGTTTGTGATTGGCGTCGTTAGCTTACTCGCCTTATTAGCTACGTTTCCCTACTTCTTTGCAACGATCGAACAACATAGTGGTCCTGTTCTGAACGACTGGTTACTGAGTCGTATTCCTCCGGTCGATGTATCGCTTATTATTTTTCTGGTAATATGGGCAACTGCCTTGTTATTGCTGATCCGTGTCCGACGCAGCCCGGCTCTGTTCATGATGTTCGTGTACAGTTACGTCATCGTCAGTTTATCCCGCATGATCAGCATCAATGTGATGCCACTCAATCCGCCGATTGGCCTGATTCCCATGGTCGATCCGATCACCAATGCGTTTTACGGGAAAGTCTATATTACCAAAGACCTTTTTTATTCCGGCCATACGTCGACCATCTTTCTGATGTTTCTGTGTTTCCGTCGGCGAGGGGATCGGGTTATTGCCCTGGTTGGTTCGTTGATTGTTGGGGCCTTATTGCTGGTACAACACGTTCATTACACCATCGATGTCTTGTGCGCGTTTGCCTTTACATATCCGCTGTATCGACTGGGAACATGGCTGGCCTTAAGCGGCTGGAATGATGCAGGTAAATCAGTGGCGAACACCGGGAACTGACCGTTCAAATTTTACAAATCGCTGCTTCAGATCATTCAGCAGCGATTTTTTTACGGCCTCTTCTTCAATAAAACTGTAGTTGATGCTATTTAATACGTATTGTTTTATATCCTGATACGAGATTTGTTTGTAGCGTTTTGCCAATAGTACATATTGATCCGTCAGATTCGTTCGCAGGACACCCGCATCATCCGACGAAATAACAATTGGTACATTAAACGTTTGGTACAGAGTGATCGGATGTTTATCATCTTTCACTTTCAGGATAAATTCATTGCTGAATAGATTGATTTCGACGGCTATTTTTTTCCGGCTCATGTCCCTTAATAGCTCATAGCAATCGGTTTCATAGGGTATATCGACGCCATGTCCGATTCGATTGGCTCCAGCTAAGTAAACGGCCGACCGAATATGCCAGGTCAGGTCTTCGGGTTTAACCATACCCAGAGCTAGTTCGCCCGCATGTAAGGTGTATTTAACGGCAGGATATTTTGCGTGGCAGTACCTGAACATCAGCATGTGGAGCCAGTAATCGCTCATGGCCACTTCGTTATCTTCGGGAGCAGCAATATTGACGCCCACCACCAACGGACTACTGACGGCGGCATCAAAGGCCACGATCATATTTTTGAACAATTCGACCGGCTCTACCGTGCGGACTACATAGCTTTGGTAGCGCATCGTAAATTGCTCATCGTCGATCTTCAGGCTGGTATGCAGGCGGTTAAGCGTCTCATCGATAAACGTAGTGGCGCATTCCCGCACATTTTTTGCCTGGATGGCTGCATACAGCGAATCCAGTAATTGTAGGCAGGCAACTGTATCTTTTTTCGTCTGTCCAACTCTCAGTTTTTTTGTAAAATCGGCTAATTCAGTTAATTCTTTTGGGCAAGGCGCATTGACAAACAACGTCTCGATATAGCTGACATTTTCTTTTTTAGCCCGGTTTTTAATTTCCAGCAATCCTTTGTCCAGCTCCGCCCGGCTGGCAACGCCAAAACCAGCGAACGTCTCAAAAAATAATTTATCGGATGGATAGTCGACGTGGTTGTAATCTTTAACCGACCACTTTTGGAAAAGCTTCTGTTTATATTCCGAAAATGCCCCCTCCTGTTTCAATGTTGCGAAGTCGACCCAATCATCGCCCTGTGGTTTTTTCTCCGAGACTTTCAGTGTTTTTCGATTGATGAAATAATTGTTATCAACCACATAATCGATGTAGGTTTCGGTATAAATAGAACCACTATAATGGTGATGTAAATCACCGCCTTTAGGCATCTGGGCAAAAAAAGCCGTCAGCAGCGCATCGTTACTCCGAATTTTCTCAAAATAATCGCTTACCGACTGACCAAAAGAGGATAGTGATAGAAAAAAGCCAACTAAACAAAAGCGTATTCGTGCGATCATCGATCGATGGTTTCTGTACTAAATAGTTTTCTGTAACGCGGGTTTCCACTGCAACAGCGGACCGCCCGCATTACTTAAGGAAATAATACGGTCAGTGTTCCGACCAGTAACGCCAAACCGAAAATAATGAGTAGCCCGATTAGTACAGTTTTTAACAGGCTGCCGGGCCGCTCTGGAGTTGATTTTGCCATACAATTAACTATTACTAAAGCATGTCCGTCCATACACCGTTTACAACGGAATATTTCCGTGTTTTTTCTTGGGCATACTCGCCACTTTATTTTCCAGCATCTGGAAGGCCCGGATTAGTTTCTGACGGGTCTGGTCGGGCATAATGACCTCGTCGATATAGCCCCGGTGAGCCGCCCGGTACGGATTCGCAAATTTCTCGGTATAATCCTGCACTTTCTCCTGTAATTTGGCCTGGGGATCTTCGGCCTCCGCAATTTCTCGCTTAAAAATAATCTCGGCCGCTCCACTAGCCCCCATCACGGCAATTTCGGCCGATGGCCAGGCGTAGTTCAGGTCAGCACCGATGTGTTTGGAATTCATCACATCATACGCACCACCGTAGGCTTTACGGGTAATGACCGTTACACGCGGCACGGTGGCCTCACAAAACGCAAAGAGCAATTTGGCCCCATTGGTGATGATCCCATTCCACTCCTGATCGGTACCGGGCAGAAAGCCAGGAACATCTTCGAGCACCAGCAGGGGAATGTTGAAACAGTCGCAGAAGCGCACGAACCGGGCCGCCTTGGTACTGGCATGAATATCCAGTACACCAGCCAATACAGCTGGTTGATTACCGACCACCCCAATGCTTCGCCCTGCCATCCGGGCAAAGCCCACTACGATGTTCTCCGCGAAATTTTTGTGTACTTCAAAGAAGCTACTCGCATCGACCAGTTCCTCAATTACCTCCCGCATATCATAAGGCTGGTTCGGGTTATCGGGAATAATGGTATTCAGACTAGCGCGGGTTTCCTCGGTTGCTTCATAGGCCAGCATGGGTGGCTCATCTTCGCAATTCTGTGGAATGTAGCTCAGCAACTGCTTGATATTCTGAATGCAGGCCAGTTCATTTTCGCAGGCAAAGTGCGTCACTCCCGATTTGGTACTATGGGTACTAGCCCCGCCCAGTTCTTCGGCTGTAACGGTTTCATGCGTAACGGTTTTTACCACATTCGGGCCGGTCACAAACATGTAGCTCGTGTTTTCGACCATAAAAATGAAATCCGTAATGGCCGGGCTATAGACAGCGCCACCTGCACAAGGCCCCATAATGGCCGACAGTTGCGGAATCACGCCCGATGCTTTGGTATTGCGGTAAAAAATATCAGCATATCCTGCCAGCGACAGTACCCCCTCCTGAATTCGGGCTCCCCCGGAATCGTTCAGACCAATGACGGGTGCGCCATTCTGCATGGCCAAATCCATGATCTTACAGATTTTTTCAGCGTGGGTTTCCGACAAGGCTCCACCAAAAACGGTAAAATCCTGCGCAAACACATAGACCAATCGTCCATTAACCGTCCCATAGCCCGTTACGACACCGTCGCCCAGGTAATGCTCTTTGTCCAGCCCGAAGTCGCGGGTGCGGTGCATAACGAACTTGCCAATCTCTTCGAATGAGCCCTCATCGACCAGCAACGCGATACGTTCGCGGGCGGTAAGTTTGCCTTTTTTATGCTGAGCATCAATTCGTTTCTGGCCACCGCCCTGTTCGGCTTCCGCATTTTTCTGCGCTAGCACGTCGACTTTGGATGGCCTGGTAACTGGGGATAGATTGGAATCGGAAGGGGTTTCGGTTTGCATAAAGTTGGTCGTCTCGACATCAAGGACGAGCAAAGTTAATTTTTCTTACGAATTCCAACGGTTCAAATTGTTTTTGTATCCTTACCCCATCTTAAACCTGTACACCATGCCTCGACTTTTCTCTGCCTTTTTGCTAACAATGGGTTGTCTACTCCTGGACGGTTGCCGACCTTACTACGCCCCAAAGCCTACGACAACCGGCGACAGCTACCGACCAGTTTATGCTGCTTATTCCGACATTCGAACCATTCAGGCACTGGGACCACAACCGCTCAAAAATGCGGGGAAAATTTATGTAAAAGATAACTATCTATACATTAATGAGGCAGGTAGTGGTATTCATATCTATGACAATCGGAATCCCGAAAAGCCTGTTCAGGTTTCATTCATCAGCATTCTGGGCAATCAGGAACTGGCTATTAAAGACAGCATTCTCTACGCTGACAATGTTACAGACCTGGTAGCCCTCAACATCGCCAATCCGCTCAACGTCCGACTGGTAAAACGCATCGAAAACGCGTTCGACTATTCGGCCTATCCACTGGCT